>JGI24721J44947_10009835_pt1 | contig 12215 bp, 13 predicted proteins | sample YelNatPaOPGAMG01_FD_44947 | JGI IMG/M metagenome (IMG submission 44947)
GAAGCAGTCGCTGAACGGTCAGTGAAAAGCTGGTTTTCATGACAATTACGAGGGACTCAAATTCTAGGGGGTGCTTGTGAGTTCCCTGAGTGCATCAGTCTTATTTTTATGTGGCACATGTACAAGGCACGCTTCGTCGGAGCAGGCAATGGAAGCTCGCCTCACGACCGACGGTGGATTCTGCAACGAGCTGCATAACGCGCTGCGGTCTGTTCGTAGCAGCATTTATGTTGCTAGTGGTGCTTTCTCGAGCTGAGGACGAAAGCTGCTTCCTTAGAAGGACACGGGGTGGCGATCGAAGTCCACGCTGAAGTCAGCGACTTCCTTCTGGCATTTCTATGCGAAGAAACACGCTGAGTGGCTTTCTCCCTCTGCTTAGGGTAAGGGCACGAAAAGCGACTGTTTCGCAACAACCCTCCTCGATGTGCGTTTTCGCACAGTACTCGTCTCAGCAGCACCAGCAGTGCTCCTCTATAGAGCGGGTGAGTTGTCGCCGTTTCCGCTTAGAGTCTCCACCTGATACTTGGAGGCTAGGCGCTGCGCTGGCTCGCCTTGCACGGCCTGGCGATGTGTTTCTGCTTCAGGGCAGCCTCGGAGCCGGAAAGACGACATTGGCTCGGGGCTTTATTCAAGAGTTTCTGAACGATCCCGAACTTGAAGTTGTCTCACCTACGTATCTTCTGGACGTGACCTATCCGGACTACGAGAACAAGGCCAAAGTTCCTGGTGTAGTTCTTCATCATCTGGACTTGTATAGGCTGGAGAACGCTGACGATCGCCCAATTGCGGACTTTGCCGATATATTCACCCATCAAATATGCTTGGTCGAATGGCCAGAGCGCCTGGGAAAGTATTCAACACCAGAAGAATTCTTGCAGATCCGCTTCTCCTTCGTAGCGGGCGCGGATGGGCCTCGCGTTATTGAATCATCTGGTTTTGCGAGTCACAAGCACCTGGAGAATCCACGCTGGTCACAGGCACGCATCGATCAAATACAATGGCAATGTTCAGCAGCTTAGATATGCCGAGAGCCTCCGAAGCTTTCGAGGAGACCACCATTGCGTAGACCCTGACGCACACCTCGGGTGTGATTGGACCGGCTCTCTGTGCGTCTTCAACGCTTTTCTCGTTGCCGCAGAGACGAGCACATATGTGGCATGGCTGTTTCATGCTGCCTCGGTCTCTTATATACTGGAGTGCGAGCAGGCCCTATCATCAAGTCGACACCGTGTGCGTCGTTCTAGCGCTGCCGCTTGATGGAGTTCTCCGTAGAAAGCAGCCATGTGAACTTTCGTGGCAATGCACATATCCGTTCCGCAAGCGTGCTACTTGTTCAAACTGCTACATATGGGAATTTTCGGTCTTTGCCGACGCATAAATCTTCGAAAGATGGACGCACATTTTAAGGAGAACGAAAGATCTTTCAAGATCCACGAAACCGCGAAATATGAACGCGGCATTAGCAGCGTCGGAAGCAGTCTAGCCCAACGACTACCCAACGACTCTTCTGTGGTATATCTTCGAATGACTTCTGTCCATTGTCGCGTGATAAGAGTTGATGGTATGGCAGTATCCGTAGATAATAATCACAGCGCAATGTCGTGTGTTCGACATGAATTGCGGAGGCACCCCGCAACGTTTGTTCGTTGTCTTCGTCTCATGCTTACTCTCGTGACAGAATAAAGTAAAGCAGATGCACTCAGGGAACTCACAAGCACCCCCTAGAATTTGAGTCCCTCGTAATTGTCATGAAAACCAGCTTTTCACTGACCGTTCAGCGACTGCTTCCCTTTCGTTGCTCTCAAGCCCGCCTTTGAATACGCTGATCTCACCTATCCCTGAAGTTCTATTGTCACCAATGGGGGAGTATTGCTGGCAGCAGTACAGTCCGAGCCACGTTACTTGCGGCCTGTTTAGACGCATTTCATGCACAGGCTGAGGTTGCGATCTACGTTTCAATTGCTCTTGTCATCTTCTTTGGACACAGTCTCGCTGCCCTCTGCACAGGCGTGACGCATGGATGCGCTTAGATGGTCGCACATAAGGAGAACGCCTCCTTCGCCAACGAGGCTCACCCTGCAGCGCGTGAGGGCTCGCTTCAGCGCTCGGTTCATGCGCTTGAAGGGTACAGAAGGCGCCCCAGGATGCGCTCCGCGGTTTCCGCGCCCGGTGCTGTACCCTTAAATCACGGGGTTTTTCTGGGCGACCATGTCCGCGAGTACTCTGCCCGATGCAAACACCAGCGCTCGCTGTTCATTGGACGGAGGGTTTGCGTCGCGCGATGCTGCCCACGACGGCACTAGTGCGGGGAGGAGACACCTCGCTAGGGTAAAAGTCGAGAAATTTCGATCCTTTTACGGTCCCTTACCGCAAAGCGGTGACGCAGGCTCTACTGGAAGCAATCGCTGCGATGCCTCAACTCAAAGTCCAAGACCCTTTCCATGCAAACAGAAGAGACGGTGACATATGAAAGCATCTNCCGNGAGATCTATTGCGCTGCCGTCGAATGCTGCTTCGTCGATGNCCACAAAGAGGGGAGGATTCGACTCTCGAACGCAATCGATTATTTATCGTGAGAATTTCAGTGACTTTTCGCTATGAGCTTCTGAGCATTTCCTCAGGGGCGACGTCAAGCAGCATTCTTCGCCAGTCCAGCGGCGCGAACTGCTGCGCCCTCGAGTCGCCTTGAAATAGAATGATCGGAAACTTGAAGGATGCGTGCTTTCAGCCTGCTGCGTATAAGGAAAGCAGCACAGTTGAGGTTGAACATGNGAATTGGACAACGATGCAGGTCGAATAACGAACCCTGTTCGAGGGCGTCGCGTACCATCTTTATTTCGGATCCGTAACGCATTCTAGCGGCAAAGCGTCGAAGGAGTCAAGTCGAACAGACCACCGAACTTCTTAGAACTGTATATGAATCTGTATGCCCGTATTACTGCAATTCGACTTTCGAGGCCAAGCATCCATTCAAGGTAGGTTAAGGAATCGATAGGTAGCAGCAGTCCGATAAGGTCAGTGTTCCTTTTTAACCTTGGCGACAAAGTCGCGAAATGTGTTATCTAAACGAGAAGCGTTTTATTATCAATATCGTCTTCGCGTACTTGTGGGTACATGAAGAACCGTCCAAATGCATCGGTGACGCAGTTGAAGAGGATATCTTTGGGCAATCAGTACTGGTCAGCGCTCGCAGCTAAAACGTTTTCCTCAATCCGATGTCTGAACGAGTTTGACTTGTACGACGCCTGGTACTGGGCGTGTTTCGTACAGAGTACTGAGCACTCTGTGATTATGTGTGCTTGGGGACACGCATTTTGTTTGGAGAAACTCCTTTGCCGTGGGCGCGTGAGCTTTTTGGGACTCTGAGAACCACAGCGGACTGGAGACGTCTAGTGAACCAAAGCTCAAAAAAGCCAAGCGCTCAGGTTCTTCCTACGAAGAACGGCACCAAACCGTCTGCGAGCATGGTAGACCGTAGGATAGCTAATTCAGGCCAGGTGAGGGGCCTCTCTTCTTCACTTGAGAGCACTGGTTGGAAAGCGCTTTCGAAGAGAAAACTTTGTTTGGTTATTTTCATTCTGCTTCCCCTGCTTAACATAGTACAGACACGAATTTACTCTCGGGAGCAAGCGCACCACGTACCCGCGGCAAAGTCGCCGAGACATCACGACCTGTTGTCGCTAAGAGAAATACTGCATCTTCTTGAAAAACATGAAAAAGAAATCCATGAGAAACATAGAGCATCACGCGACACGGTAACCGTCGTTCTGAACGTGTTCCTTCGACCGGGAGCATTCCGTCGCGTCCTCGATGGAATCGGAAGTCAGACTGCTCTGCAAAGCATCACTCATGTAAACGTTCTTGCCTTGGGGTCCCCATTCGTCCATCAGTATGGGAAGCTTCTTGAAGAGTACCGCAAGACTGCGAGTTGGACATCGGAGGTTTCTATTTCCCTCGTGACATCGGAGCCGACTTTCAACCCCGGTTATTTTGGACGTTTTCTGCTGTCGATGAATCTGAATACAACTTTCACGCTCATTTTAGATGATGACGTTGTGCTGGGAGCGCGATACCTGGAGCTGTGTCTGCGTTGGGCCCGCTCTATCGACAAACATGCTGTGCTTGGCCAGCGCGGGGCGCGATATTACAGAAACGAACTTCGAAAGCGCTCATTGTTTGGCCTTGGCAAGCGCCTTTCTCCGAATAAATATCATGATTTTTTCGGGGAACACGGCCTACTGCGGGACACTGATGTGCTCTTCTCCGCTTGGTTCTTGCGGACGAAGTGGATTCTCAAGATGTTCGCGGAGGAGCCCCTCACCTGGGCCACCGCCGAGGATATCCATTTAGGTATGTTGCTTCGTCAGCGCTTCGGCATAAGAATGGTCGCCTTACCGGTAGATCCCCAGTTGCCAGAATTTCGACTCAATCATGACCAATCCCTGGAATTAACGAACCGTTCTTGGTCGGACGAGAATACAGCACTGGTTCGCCTTCGTGATGCAGCGGTGGATATGTGGCTTTCGAGAGAGCTTCATGGTCAACTTTTGAATCCACTGCTATACTCCTGGACCAGAAAAGATGTTTTTTGGTACAGCATGCCTGTGAAACGAGGTGCAGGAGCGCTATCTGCCTACTCGTCATCCCAACGGAAGAATCGCAGCGGACGCCTACATGTTCTGTGGCGTCCCTTTGCCTGCAAACGGCTTCGTTTCGCTCCGAACGATTCTGTCCCAATGATATCGCTGCCATACTGTCGCCGCTTACGCTACCGACGACCTCGTATCGGCATTGCAAAGTCATACTTCGGGCTCTGGAATAGCGGTTATTTAGCGGACTGCCTGTTCTGGGGTGATCGAAATGGGGCTTCATACCATGAGTTTCTGGGCTATACCCTCGATATTCGAGGCCAAGATGAATGGATCCTAGACGGGATTTTGTATGGAAATACCTACGGCCGCGTTCGGCTCTGGGATGTCCGCCGGAACGCACTGATCATCGATGAATATCTCGAACAGAACGTAACCCTGCGACTGAAGCGCGTTACAGTTGTGCCACCGACGACCATTATAGCCCTCTTTTCAGAACGTCTGGATGACGGTGTACGAGCAGCACAGCGGAAATTGTTTGATGAAATTCGAATCTTACCGAAGGATGGCACGTAACAGGACTTAGGAGAGCACTGTCCGAGAATGCTGATCAATTTTTGAATGGGCTCCAACTAAGCAAAGGGATCATCATTGATCATTTTCATGCAAATTGCACATCTGAGCCTCGTGCAGACCATAAACTCTCAAGCCGTTTCTGCGCCCATGCTAGAATGGCATGGAACGGGTCCTCTAAATAGGGTGGATACAATAACATTTGGATCGCTTCCCATTGTCGAGAGCATCAGCACGTGCTGGCTTTTGCAACCAATGTTTCCTTTTCATCTCTCTTATATCTGGCTTCAAGTGCGCAAGTCTCTCCTTTCCTGTTGCTCGATTGACAGCGATCGAAGGACTCTGATGGAACTCTTATATTCCGGATTTCTCCGCGTCTGGCTGCTTTTCACACATATCGCAATATGGCGGAACCTGCGATCTACGCCTCACCTGCCAGCATCATTTTCTTCGTATACGGCCTCGGTGCCCCGTCGCAGCCGCGATACTCGGCCCTGTAATCAGGAATTTCCATATGTCCTCCATTTCTCTTTATCCGGGAGCCGGCCAGTGGTGCATCAAGACCTGCTTCATGACACGCTATTTGCCTTTGACGGGTACACGAGGCTCCATTCGGTGATCTGCTCTGTTTTCCCGCCCGATGGCGCATCCTATGATGAAGGACTTATTGTGAGCGATCCCCTCGGCAACTGTTCTCTCCGCTGCAAATGCCACCGCATTCTCTTCACTCGATAGCTTTGCATCTTTTCCCATGCGCGCTCGTCGTTGAATAATTACTCTTCTCACAAAAAGTGCAGACGTGCGTGGCTGGATGCGANGTTTTGTAGCCACTCGTAACCATCTTGTGCCCACATATTCCATCTGCGTGCGTTCATACGGCAAAGGGTTCCCAAACTCCCTTCTGTTTCGCCCGCTCGCTCATCGCGCAATGCCCACATTCGTTCCCTACCAGTGAAACAAATATTATGGGTACCCGAATAGAGCGTACGGATATGGTTAGAAGTCAGAGACTTCGAAATTTATGGCCCCAGATCCTCTTCAGTTATGACGGGGAGGCTTCAGGGTCAGACCCTCTTTCGAGTCTCACGGAGGCGCAGAAATTATTATCCGCGCTCCCTCTGTCCAGGCCGATACGGATTATATCGGGGAACAAGTTCGCGAATCCATGTATTTGAATGCCCTTTGTTTCTCCGCGTTTTTGCCTTCTGAACAGTGTGTCTTTGAGGTCCGAGGGGGCCTTTAAGAGTGGGGGACATTCTGAATTGATGAGAATGCATAAATCGATGCCAAGGGACACGAAAAAGGACAATAAGTTTCCAAGCAGTCGTGCGACCACCCCGCTCCTCCGATTTTTCTTTCCCTTCGCATCTTTCTCTGCAATCCGTCGCTTTTCCTATTTCCAGGTGTTCTTGAGGGTCTCCGCAGCTCTGAGAGATAAGAATGTAGTTTGCTTGATGAACTTCATATCGTCCATCACGACCTTTGATTTTTTGACGCTCGTGTTCTGTATCGTCCCCTTCCGCTCCGCTCTAGCACGGGCGGTGCCTCCATAACGAGACGCAAATAGGGCTCCTCGAGGACTGGAAACTAGGAAGACAGAGATGCTTTTATATAAGGTGAAAATTTCTTCCTCGTATCCTCTCAAACAGCACTAGAGACGCATAAGCGCCATCGCATTCTTGTGCAGGCTACTTCCGAGCTGTAAATCCATTTGCTTCTCGGCACCTGGGCCTTGGGGAATACCGGACAGCGATTGATCATGCTCTCTATTCTCCGAGCCGATGAGTCTGGACGAAGCGCTGGTTATAAAGAGCTCCTTCTTACTGTCCAGAGTCGTAACCAAGTCGTCAACCATATGTCTTTACGTTATCGCATGCTTGAGGCACTGGTAGAGATGGGCTCTGGCATGGTGCCGGATCATCGTGCATATCGACTCCCAAGTGCTTTACGAGTTATCGTGGCAGCTTTGAGTTACCAAGATACGAAGAGTTTCAAATGCTATGAATGCATTCAGCTGGGAAACTGAAGTGCATTCAGCGTCGATGAACTCACGCAGCCGAGGAGATGGATCTTGTATGCACTCGTGGAGAATGACAACTAAAAAGGCTGTCTGAGTCCATAGCACCTCCCTGAAGTCGCCATATTTTAGAAGGTCCTCAGCACTCTCGAGTTACACAGTCTTGATTGTGATTTAAGAGTACTGCGGGAGCTAGCTACAAATGAGAGAGGTTTTCCCGTATGCGAGCTATGCGTTTAGGCAGGAGTAAGTACGTTCTTAACATTCCCTTCAGACCGACGTGGATTAGAGCAGCAATGAGCGCAGCCGCTTGTGCGAGAGAACAGGCGGACCATAGGCTTCGTACATGAAGGTGCCCTGTCTGAGAGGGGTATATTTCTGGAGAACCGGTACGTACATCTTTTCAAAGCGCTCGAGGCTTGAATAATTGCTCTTCCAGAGCTTTCCCCGGCAGAACATGTGACCCTGTGCTGGGTGCTTCTTTTGATGAACACGCTTGAGATATACGTTCCTCATGCCTTGTTCATCTTTTTCTGATACCGCCTTGGAAAGTCGCCATCCGCAAATGGGAAAGATTTAAGGAAAACAAGTGCCGAGGAACTTAGCGTGTTCAGTCGCGGAGCCCATAGCACCGAGCACCAGTTCGTGTCGAGAACAATCCGATTCTCTGAAGCTTGTATTTGTTTTCCTGAATCTTTTCTTCGCGGCCTTGAAGACGTCTTCAATCGGGTCGGGCCCTCTAGACTATGTGGCAGTGCATGAAATATCCAATCCTCTGTTCTCTGCTGTTTTCCAAACAGAGCAGGATTTCAGAACGCGATGTTGTTCAGAGTGAAACGAGTATCGGAGGGAAAATCTAGGTTGCTGACAATGTCGACCAAGTTTGCTCCTTCCAGGCTCACTTTGTGCAAAGCGGTGACGTAGAATTCCATGGAAATGATTGCAGCAGTGATTGGAGTTCGTACCCAGCATCCGTTTCCATGCAAGCAGAACAGACGCGATCCTGTAATTGCACATCTCGTAAGAGTAACTGGGCCAGATTTGAATGGCGTTTCACTGATGGTAATGAAGAGAGGTGGATTCGACGTGCAAAATGAATCAATCATGTGAAGAGGTAATTTGATTGAATTTTCTGCATGAGCTTGTGAGCAAAACGTGAATGAACGACATCGAGTTTTTTACTCGTCTATCCATCAGAGCGAATCTTGTGCCCACGTGTAGCCCAGAAACAGAACTTTCGAGTTCTTGAACACTCCGGAATTCGAGCATCCTGGTCATAAGGGAAATAGAAGAGTGAAGGGATGCACGTATGAACTGTTTCATGATTTCGTATATTTTACAGACCCTTGTTTTACGACATCGCGGTTCTGCTTAATTTCGGTCATTCAACGAATTGCACCGGTAAAAAGTGGAAGGAACCACTCCGGAAAGAAAATCGAGAACTCTTAAACTACGTATGAATCCGTAAAATTTTAGTCATGATATTCGAATGTCGACAATGTTCACCTGAAACATTTTCGGAGAAAAACAAAAGGTATGAGCAGACCGAGCTGTTCAGTGTTCTGTTCTAACCTGACACTGGTGTATATGTATGTTCAGTAAAACAATAAACTTTCAAGGACCCTAGAGTGTCTATACACACCCAATCACATACGCCTCCCAGCATGTTTTGGCCGGTCTCCTGCTATCGGCCTCAGTTTCTCTTTTTACACGTCGACCCTGAGAGGCTGTCCCACAAAGTTTGCCTGCGTCAGCTCTTCGCGTCTCGTCTTCAGCGCCACACATCGTCTGACATTGACGGCGGCGTCTAATTCTCGGCTTAGAAAATCCTTGGGTTTATGGCGATTGGTTGAGGTCACTACTGCAAGGAATCGCAGAACAAGCGCCCTCTGTGCCACTNTACTCTCGTTATCGTCTCTTCGGGCGAAAAACTTTTCTCGCCTGCCTCCTCTTTTCCTCATCCTCTTCGTCACTTGCTCGTCTTCACTCGATGGTCAGGGACGGGAGGATCTTGAAGCTTCTCCGACATCAGGCAATGACGGCCCTGCAAAATCCCTGACTTCCATATCCATACCTCTAACTTGGATTTTGTACTTTTTAAAAATGACGTACTTCGAGCTCATTTGCTATAAACCGCGAAAAGGCATTTAATTACACGCACATGAGGTCGATCACACTTGAGGTGAAAGAATATTCGGACCCGCCACAAAGCGGATCGATTTTGTGATGAGCGCACTGGCAACACCGCAAGTGACTTTCCGTCGACGACCATGGAGCATCTCCGACCGCCAGTGGATCGAAATCACTCCGTCCAACAGGAACAACGTGGAATCTTGCTGCTCATTTTCAAGATACAGTTTGTCTTTGAGCTCAATCCGGCGAGGAGGAGGAGGATACTTCCAGCCTTCTCACTCTCAATGGCCGAGAATCCGATCCCAACGATGGTGCCAAGCCTTTTTCCTATTCCTTCGAGGTCCTCTTCTAAACGAGTGCCGTACCGGAAACCTCGTCTCCCGTGTGAGGTTCGGTCGAGATCCGAATTGCAAAAAATCCTTGAAACAGTGGGCCGTTGCCTCTGGGTACCGCTCTCCCTACAAAATTCAGCTATTCTGAATGGCAGGCAACATTCAAATTATGCAGCCAAAACGCATATCATTTGTGAGATCGGCAATTGTTTCAATGCCGTTCATATGCCGCAGACGGTACAGGTGATGCTGGCATGGCTCGTTACGCGGAACCTGGACGCAGTCACCACGCTCTGTGAGCACAAAGGGCCACGCTACCGATGTGCTCATCGCGTGAGCACACATGCCAAAAGTGGAACCCACGGACAGAATTCGGTAGTGGCAGCGACTCAGCAAAATCAGCTCCGCAGCCGCTATGACATGCTCACGAATATCTGCGGGAACATCGCGCGCATCAAGCTCGGGATCCAAAAAGTGGAAGTGTGGCGCTTTCTCTAATTTTTGTAACTCGCTGAGAAGGGGCGAGGAATCAGATGCGATGAATAAATACACACTACTAGGGCTGAGAAGGTCCTCCAAGTTGCTCTTCACCAAAGAGATACAGCGGAGCATTGAGTACAATCGGTGTCCCCGCAGGCGATATCGCCGCCAACGCGGTGCGGATGCCTCGCTCCGGATGTGCACCCCAACGATCTTTGCACCCGGCNTGGGAGAGCTTGTGCAAAGCATGCCTGTGCGCGCACAAAAATGGTCCAGAATATTCTGNACAAAAGCGTTCGGCATCCAAACTCCATTGGAGACGCTACGAAATGCAGCTGCGCCAAGCTTTTCACACAAGAGCGGTCGTATATGCNGGTTCAGATATAGAGCCGGCACAAACCATTGGTTGCTCTCCACATCTAGAAATGGAGGCCTGACTCCTCGCCGACCTCTGAACCACCAAGTCGGATTCTCTTCAGCGATCATCTTGTATGGCTGGTCATACCCGGGCGAGATCCGCTGCCAAATAGAATCATGTTCGCGAACCCGCAGCAAAGATCGTTCCGCACGCGGGAACAGCGACGCATTGTCAAAGCTTTTATTCCATAACGCGGCTGCTGGCCCTGGGGTGAAAGCGCGTGTGAAGCGCTCGCTGTCTATAAAGAACGGTCTGTCCAGCGCTACGGACAAAACGTAGGCGGAAGCAAGGCCGAGCAACAGGTTCCCCCAGCCACCACGCTCTTCTGTATCGCGGTAAACGACAGCACTCTCAGGCAAGGAATACGCTGTGACTTCCTTGCTGACGCGATGCAGTCCAAGGTTGAAACTTCCGCGAGAGTTGTTCCTGAAACGCTCGGAACAGAAAGGTACTGGCCAGTTTGGAAACGCGAGGCTGAAATCATACGGAAACCCCTGATTTCGTGGAGCAATTGCACACGATCCATTTTCTCGGCCGAGCACATATATAAGTAGGTAAAGCAATAAAGCTAGCACTCGTCCAACTCGCTTACGACACAGAGTTAACATACTGACCGTGGCAGCATATGCTGCAGCCAAGTACCCGAGTGAATTGGCGTAATGTGCAATATCTGATCCAGAGCACATTTCTACTCATCCAGGTTTCAAGCGGAAGATTGGCATGCGTTCAACGTTCCTCGCGCAGCATCCAGCAGATTCGATTCAAAGCCACGTTGGTTTTCTGGGGGAACTCGGGATCCAAAGAAAGACGTCAGAGCATGGAAGAATACGAAACTCTTCGATGCAGTTCACAATGCGCTGTGCAGACCAAAAATCGATACAACGGGAGCCTTTCCTGATAAACAGCAACAGTCGGTCCAAAATAAACCGAGGCGAAAGAGGACCATATGCAGCGCCTACCCGATCTTAGAAGTTGCAGGTAAAGCACTCTCCGTGGGACGTGTTTTATGCTTGAAATCCAGGTTTGTATGGGGTCCATCAAAACAACATGCATCGATCACATCCTTATCGATAGGAAGCGCCTGGCTGTTCAGAGCGAGCCAAACGCATTAGGAAAACAGGTAGATGGTCGATTGATCAGCCGGGGTATTACAGTGGCTCTAAAACTAATATTCTCTCGACTGCGGGGGTAACCCGCTCGCACGCGCCCCTACATGCAGGAGGCGCCAAGTGTTCAGTTCTATGCGAATGATATTAACACTCTTCAGGTTGGATAGTACGAGAGCTTTTCTCGTTATTCGAAACATCTTGTAGAGTAACAGCACCAGCATAATCTTCATTCGAATGCAGCAAGACTCGAGATTCAACAAAATGCCGTCTCGGGCAGCATCAGGATTTCAAAAAGATGCGCAATAAATTTGTAATGCTGCTCGATCGATGCATCGTATCGGAATCCATCGTATGCAATTCTTGTCGATACCCAGGTAAAAGATGATGAGAGACCTCCAGATGCCTTGAAGTCCCGCGAGTACCAGCACAGTGGTTCTGTCGGCGGGGATAGTGGTACCAGTCAAGTGACCTTTGCGGTGCCGCGAATAGCGGAAGGGCTCCTTGCAAAACTGTACGAGCCGCTGCCGCGGTCACGCACAGCAGCCGAACGGCTTGGTCGTAAGG
>JGI24721J44947_10009851_pt1 | contig 12199 bp, 20 predicted proteins | sample YelNatPaOPGAMG01_FD_44947 | JGI IMG/M metagenome (IMG submission 44947)
CTAGCCTGGGAACATCCGGCAATTTCGCCCCGCGGCGGGATGCCTGTTATTGTCGCAAACGCGGTCGTGACCGACCGAAAGCGCCGTTAGCTCAGTTGGTAGAGCAGCTGACTCTTAATCAGCGGGTCCGGGGTTCGAAACCCTGACGGCGCACCACATCGCGTATCGCCTTCGGCGGGTTCGGCCGTCCCGCTTACCGGACACGTGCTCAACGCGTTCGCGTACNGTTCTCGCATGAGCAATCTCGGTCATCCGACCTTCGTCGGGCCGATATCCCGGTTCTCATGCCAGCCGCACGTCCCCGCCGGAAGCCTCCAGCCGCTGCTGACACGGATGCTACCGACGGCGATCGCCATCGTCAGCGCGGCGACGATCACCGCAGCCGCACCGGCGCACGCCGACGAGAGCAACTTCATCCCGGACCTGCAGGCGCGGGGCGTGCCGATCATCGGCTTCAACGCCCCCCAGGTCATGACCGGCCGGGGCTACACCATCTGCGCCCAGCTGCGCAACGGCGAGTCGCCAGAGACCGCCGCCGGCGAGTTCGGGCTCTATTTCTGGGGCCCGACGCTGGTCGAGGTGGCCCAGCAGGACCTGTGCCCGGACACATTGCATTCGACGTCTCACTGAAACAGATTCTGCTACAGCGTCTTTCGCTGGCTCCGCGGTCAGCGGTCCCTGATTCTGCGGATCACCACGACCATGACGACCGATGAGACACCAACCAGGGAAACGATCACCACCGGCTTCTTCACGAATTCGATCGCCCGGGCNTTGATGTCGTCGGCGAGGCGNCGGGGGTTGGCGCGCTCGGCGAGCGAATCGACGGTGGCCGCCAGCTGGTCGCGCGCGCGGTCGATCTCCTGCTTGATGGCCTCGGGATCCCGATCCGCCACGTCTCTGTCCTCCAAGTCCGCTTGGTGCACGTCAGGCACTACCCTAGATCAGCTGGCGCCGATGCCGACGCGGCGGTGAACAGAAAGGGAAGAACCTTGACCGAGACCACGCGGCTGGCGCCGGGTGACAAAGCGCCCGCCTTCAGCCTGCCCGATGCCGACGGCAACACGGTGTCGCTGTCCGACTACCAGGGACGGCGCGTCATCGTGTACTTCTACCCGGCCGCCTCCACACCGGGATGCACCAAAGAGGCCTGCGACTTCCGCGACAGCCTGCGCGAGCTGAACGAAGCGGGCCTCGACGTCGTCGGCGTCTCCCCCGACACCCCGGCCAAACTCGCGAAGTTCCGGGACGCCGAGAACCTGACGTTCCCGCTGCTGTCCGACCCCGACCGCACGGTGCTGACCGCCTGGGGCGCCTACGGCGAGAAGCAGATGTACGGCAAGACCGTCCGGGGCGTGATCCGGTCCACCTTCGTCGTCGACGAAAAGGGGAAGATCGCGGTCGCCCAGTACAACGTCAAGGCTGCACATACGACAACAAACATCCAGAAGATCCTTAAACAGGCGACAGCGTAGCGCGGTCGCGCCGTAGACGGTCCTCCCTCACCAGCGCTCGCGCGGGCAGTTTGGCCTATCCAAACAACCCGCCATCCCATATCGTGCCCCAAAGGGTCTCCCTTAGGAGGATCAGATGGTGCAGTACCGGAAGTCCAAGAAGGTCGGACCACTCCGCTTTATTTCGGTCGCTATGGCGGCGGCGGTCACGCTCGCGGCCCCAGCGACTGCGGACCCGGGCTATGTATCGAGCCCCAACGACGACGCGTTCATAACAGCGATCACAGGCGACGGCATCTCGATGGACCGTTCCGACGCGATTATCGACGCACACGCGGTCTGCATGTTCCTTATGCCGTCCAATGGCGGCTCGATGTGGGACGCCATCACGCAGGTAAAGCAGATGCATCCGTCGTGGGGCACGACGCAGGCAACGCACTTTGTAGACCGGTCGATTCAGAACTACTGCCCCGGCAGTTCACCGTTCTGAGAACGGCCAGCCGGGAAGGGGAAGTCGTGAAAGTCGTTGCTGTTGCGGCGATGGCGGCTGTTGCGATTGGGTGTGCGCCGGTTGCGAGGGCAATCACGGGGGATGAAATGTGTAACGCCATGCACTGGCCCATGCCGCTGCCGCCGACTGTCGGCTACTCGCTCAACCACCTAACCAACGACTCCATTCTCATCTGCTTTGACAATGTGGTGGCGACCGCGCCTGACGGCCACGATGCGACGAATGATCCTGAGAACGTTGCCTATGCGTGGAAGATCACCAGCATGTCGCCGCCTGCGGGCACCATGGTCCCGCGCAACCAGAAGATCAGCCTGACCGTGGTTCAGGACCCCAACGCGCCGCAGTGACCTTTATCCGCTGTCAGCCATCCCGGCGACGACCTGGGAGATCACAGCCACCGCCGTTCCGGTGCTCTGGCCGTTGGTGAGCGCGATATGTTTGACGAGAATCATTCCAAGGTTGAGGAAACCAGTCATCAGGTCAGCGGTTGCGGCATCGTCGCTGGTGTAGTCGATTACAGCCGACTGGGCGGCGTCCCAGTTGCCCCCTTCGGTGCCGTCGAGTAGCGCGGTTATCACCGCAAGCGCGTTCTGTGTGGCGGCAATGGCTCTCTGATTAGTCACGATTGGAGTATTCCACCGGCGGCTTGTCGCGTAATGGAAGCAAGCGGGTATCGAACCGACCCAACCTGGCTTTCCATTCGGGAATGACCTCTTGGGTGGGCCCCGCCCCGTCCAGCATGTGACGGGGCCAATAGCTGGACGGATAGCTTCGCTGCGTTCATCACGTCGAGCATTCCCGGCACGTGTTCAGCTCGGGCCTGCCCGGCGTGACCGGGACACCGAACTCACTGCCTGGTTTGACTGCCCCACAGCCGCCACACTCCCGGTTGGCGGTTGTGTGGAACGGTCGCTGGCTCGGTTTCCAGCCGAGCCTGTCCTTGAAGTAGTCGGCCACGGTCTTAGTTGGTTGATGCTCAACGGGTTTCGGCTTTCTGCTGTTGCGGTGCCGCGCCTTGACCCTAACCATTCCGGTGGCTCCATCGGGCAGCCGCAGCTTTCCGCCCGGACTCCGACCGGGTCATCGGGGTCTCGCGGGTGTCCTTGTCGTTGTGATCGTCGTCGGCGGGTGGGAGGTCGAGCTGTTTGACCAGCGCCGCAAACTGCGCTCTATACGCTCTGAGCGCGTCCAGCTCGGGAATGGCGACATCCTGGCCACGGCTACCCGTGGTGCGAAGCGTGTCGGCGTTGTCGACAATCGCCTGTAGCCGCGCCACGACATCGGCTGTGCGGGCCGCTTCTTCTACGAGCATTAGCATCTCGGGTGAGCCTGGGAACTCATACTCGCTGTGGATCTCGCGCCAGAAGCGCCTCCCGGCGGTCTTGAGGCCCTTTGGGGCCTTCGGAATCATGCAATCGGTGGCATTTCTGCCGCCTGGTGTGGCTGTTTCTGCCATGAAATAGACCCCTTTCAGGGTGGTTGTTGATTACGTTTCGGCTGGTAGCCGGTGGTTGGCGGCGCTGACGGCCCTGGTAAATCCCAGGGCTCGATGCGTCGCATCGGATCTGGCACCCGCATAACCGACCGGTCAAAGAGCGGGCGGGGGGGATGCCCCCCTGGGGGTACGCCACCCACCGGTGCCAGCCGATTGCCACAAACCCGACTGCCCTGGGCTTACCCGAGCAACGTCGTGCCGCTACCGCTACGACGGACGCGTTGGCTAGGTCGTCGCAGCCCTTAGGTGGTGGCACGCCTGTCGCGGGCAACCCCCCGTATGCTGACCTGCAAACTCGAAAGGGAGATCTGTGACACAACCATCACCACCACCACCAGGTTGGTATCCGGACCCTTACGGTGGCGGCGGTCAGCGGTATTGGGATGGTCGAGCGTGGCTCACCACACCTCCCATGTCAGCCAAACCGCGCAAATCTTCACCCTTGAAGATCTTGCTGATTATCGGTGCGGCCGTCTTCCTGTTGTTGGGTGGTTGCGTAGCGTTTGTTGCAGTCATTGCTGGCAGTGGCGGCACAAACAAGGGCACCACTGCATCAACCCATCAGCCGTCAGCGCAAGATTTAGACCCGTCGAACTACCAGCCGATCTCGTCACGGGACTACGCCCTGCTGGTCAAGAACCCTGATGCCGCAAAAGGTCGAAAGCTGATTGTCTATGGCGTTGTCACACAGTTCGACCCCGCAACCGGAACTTCAGATTTCCGCGCCAATACCGGTGCTGATAACAGCGCAAGAATTTACGACTATGACGAGAACACGCTCCTCCACGCGCCCGATCCAGCCATCCTCAAGGATGTGGTCGAGAAGGATATGGTGACCATGTACGTCGATGTAGTTGGCTCGCAGTCTTACGACACTCAGATTGGTGGCCATACGACCGCCCCGCTATTCAACGTCTACATCATCAAGGTCAACAGTTCCGGCTAGTAGGCTGCTTGCCTTCGGCTCGGGCCTTCGGTCTAGCTTCGACTGAGATTCCGACACTGGTTGCGGCTCTGCGGATCGCGTTGGAGACCTGTTGGGCACGTTCCCAAGAGTCACCCAGTGTGACCAGCTCGGCCCAGAGCTGGACTCCGAACGGGGTGGGACCGAGGGCTTCGGTTACCCGTTGGGCCTTGTGCAGTTCGTCGGCGATGAGCCTGCAAAGTGGGCTACACCAACGCTTTCCGGGTTTCCGACACATAACCGTTTGTGTACACCCGCTGCGGGCGCACGACCTGGCCCTCATCGGTCGAGGCTTACGCCTGGGACGCTCCTGTTGATCCCTCACGCTGCCAACCTCACTTGGCGGCACCGTTGATGGTGCCGTGCCCTGCGAGGGCGGCAAGGAGCACGCCAGGGCCGTTGAGGGGCATGTGGCGGCTCTCGGTGCCTGGCGCTGGCTGAGTGCCGTCGCTGTCGCCGGTTCCGGCCAATACCTCTGCGACGATCTGGGGTAGCGGCTTGGCCGCTTCGGCTTCGGCAGCTTCACGTTCCGCCTTCTCGGCCTCGTAACGCGCGGTGGCTTCGCGGTCCTCGCGGAGGGTTCGGAGCACTTTCTTGCCCCAGGGTTCTTCGTCGGGAAGGACGCCGCGAACGACGGCGCGTTGTTCCAGCCGTCGGAGGATCGCGAGGTCCGCGTCGTTGTCGACGGTCGGCTGTGGTTCGGTCCGGGTGTTGTTGAGGCGCTGGGCAAATATTCTTGCTGTGCTGGTCATTTGGTTCTCCTTGAAATGCAGAAGCCCCGGCCCCCGATGATGGGGGGCCAGGGCATTTGTTGGGGTTTGGCTAAGCGGTCAGCGGGCGGCGACAGGCGTGGCCAGCGCGCGGGTACGGGCGGCGATGTCCGCGGCCTCGCGCGGCAGGTTCGGCCCGAACTCGATGCCTTTGCGTGCCGCCGTGACCCACACGGGGTTGAGTTGGCCGAACAGCTCGCGCTCGCGCCGGGGCAGGTCCCGCACTCGGGCCAGGGCTTGGAGTTGGCCGGTCGCGGGTCGCAGGACCCGCAACTCGATCGGGTGCTCTGCAGCCAATCCCGGAATGCCGTCCAGCGATGCGACCCAACTGTCAACCGCGGCGATTCTCTTCTGCGCCTCGACTGCACGGTGGTACTCCGCGAGGACCGCGGCGCCGGCCTTCACCAGCGACTCCGGGGTCAGGTCTTCGGGCAGCGCTTGCACCGCCTCGGCGAACTCGGTTGCCGCCTGATTGAACTCCGGGATCAGCAGCTTGGCCACCTCACCGGCCGCCGACCGAGCGAGCACGACGACCTGGTTCGCTGCAGCACCCAACGCCCGCAGCTTGGCCTCGTGCAGCGCAGAAGTACGACCGTCGATCACCGACAGTGATGGGACCAGCCGCGCGGCGTAGTCGTGGACCATCGCCTCCGCGTTCTGGGGGGTCACAGCCGACAGATCGAACTCAACCGGGTATCCGACTTCGACGTACTTCACCGCCTCGTATACGTCGATCGCGGCGGCGAGCTGCTTGGGCAGCTTCACGCCAAGGCTCGTCCAGCTGGCCACGGCGGATGCTACGCGGGTGATGTCTCCGATCATTTGGTTACCTTTCTTCGTTGGATGCCCCGGCGGACTTGCTCGGGGCGTTAAAAAAGCGGCCCGTATTGGGGCCGCTGGGGGCTTGACGTGATTCGGTTGGTGGTTTGCGCTACACGGGGATGAACGCCTCGCTGAACGGGTCGGTGGGTGGGGTCACCGGAGTCTTGGTGCCCCGGCGCCCCCAAGGTCGGCCAGTCCATCGGCGGGACACCGCTGTCTCGGTCAGCGTCTAGGTCGATGCTCGGACCCGCGAAGGGGTCGTTGTCCACGTCGTCCACGGGTGCCTTTTCATCGTTGCGGCGACGGTAGGTGTTCGGGTATGCCTTCCGGTTCTGCTCCTGCATGAGCTTGATCTTCGCCCTGGCCTGGTCCACCGTCCCGGTGATGCCGAGGGCATCTTCCAGAGCGGACAGCGGCATCTCCGTCTTGAAGTACCGCTTGGGCCTACCGGGCATCTCGCCCGCTAGTCCCAGGTCGAACAATTTCTTCAGGCAGCGTCTTGCGGCCTGTTCGGATTGACCAGTCGTGGAGCTGACCTCCTGTACCGTCATCGGTTCGTCGGTCAGGACTTCCCATACCCGGAGGGCTGCGTAGCCAGCCCCCTTCCAGGACCACAGATCCCTATCTTTTCGTTCGTGACTTAATGTGCTTTTGCAGGAATTCCTTAAGTCAGGAGTGAAAAGATCCCCTGGTGGGACCGAGGGCATAGCAGATGTCCGAGGTTGTTCCCATCGTAGGAATAGCCTGTATCTCCTGGTAGAACGTGTAGACGTTCTCCTGTCCGTGCGTTCCACGTCCAGGAGTAGACCGAGGTCCAAGAGCGCCACCAGAGCGCGATGGACCGACTTCTGCGACATCCCCGGTGTGTGTTTGGCCAGCTCGTAGGACGAGATGGTGCGGGTGTAGCAGTTCCGGTCGATGCAAAACGCGATGAACGCCAACGCCACCACCCGGTCCCTCGATGCGGTCCTCGGGTTGGGCCACCCGGTGTACGACCTGACGCGAGCCGCAAGCTCGGTCAGGGCATCTTCCAGGTCCCACGGTTTGGATCTGCCGGCAGCAACCCATGCTCCCTCCAAGCTGCGCTTCTGCTCAGCGACGGTGTCGCCTGTGGAGTAGACGTACGAGTTCCATAGGTGGGACGTGGTGGCCCACCGTTGGTAATCGTCCTCATCACCACCTAGCTCGCGTATCCGTGTGGCGACCGGTAGCAACTCCCTACCGACCCATGTGCCGTTCTGGTGTTCAGCACCCAGCCGTTCCAACAGGAACCGGTCTGGCTCGAACTGGTCAGGTAGCCCGGACATGCTCTGTGCCTTCCAGGGCAGCGTCGATGTCGTCGCGGAGTGCCGCCAGTTCGGCGGCGTCGAACAGCAGGAACCTTGAAGTTCCTGCGGGGGATACGCGGTATGTCACGGTGCGCCGGTCACAGTCCCAACGCTTCTCGATGGCGGTCACAACACAGCCGCCAAGGCTGCCTCGACCGCCCGGAGACGATCCCGAGCCGCCCGCAGGCCAGCACGGTAGCGTGCCTCGTTTTCACGAGAACACCGGCTGCACTGGCCATTTGAGCGGCGATCTGCGGGTGTACGGATGACATGCCGCCCGCTGCGGCATCGGTGGGGTTGCGTCATGGCTCGGTCCTTTCGCGTTGGCAACGGCGTCCTCTGGGCCATTGGGTGTTGGTGAAAAAAGACAGCCCCGGCGCTTGATAGCGCCAGGGCATGGAAGTCCCGAAGGCGGACGGGGAGGAGAGCCCCCGCCCGCTTCGAGGTTGGGCACAGCCCGGAGCTGGTGCCCGTAGGTCCGGTGCGGAAAGGCAAGAACACACCGGGACCGATCGACCCCCTCACCAGTACCCAATTAATCCCCCATTAGTTAGACCGGCTAATACAACCACCAGTAGGGGCGGCGGCGGATCGGGAACCCCGTGCCGTTGGTGCCGAGCCCGTGCGGCAGGTTGTGTGAGGTCGGCAGCGGAGGTAGACCAGGCCACTGCTGCCGCTCCCGCTCGCGGCGGCGCTTATTCTCGGCGTCGATCTTGGCGTTGAACAGCCTGTTCTGAAGGCGGTTCCAATCCTTAGGCGTCCAGTTCGGCTCGTGCGGCGTCGGTTCCAGCCCGCGACGGCGGGCCTTCTCCTTCGCCTTCTGCCACAGATACGCACACGTCAGTTTGCGTTCCTGACTGGGCTTCGGACGGCAGGTCTGAGCCTGCCGGCCCTTCCTCCGAGCCCATCGCTGATCGAGTGCCCACTGTTCGCGGCATGACTGGCAGCCGTTCTGCAACCGGCCCTTGATCACAACCAACTTGCACGGGTCATGGGGAACATCGCACGGTATCCGCTCGCCGCCGGGGCCTATCCACTCACCGCACCACTTGCAATACCGGACCGTCTCCTCAACCCACTGCGTCGACGGGTCGGCCTGGGCCGAATACCCACCAGCGTCCTGTACGAGCTGGCGGGTTGGTGACGGCGGCTTGCGGCGTCCCGGTGGCCGAGAGCCGCCCATCTCCCCGAGCCGGTCCTCCGAGTCGTTACCATCCGTGCCGCGCTCGGCCATCCCGGCGAACGCTTCGCCATAGCTGTCGCGCTCGTTCTCGGTCAGCGGTACTGGCAAGTCCCGGTCAGGTCTATCCGTTCGGTCCAGATCGTCCAGGAGATGATCAACCTCCTGCTCAATCTCTCCCGGTTGCGCTTTCTTCGCCATCAGGCCAGCTCCACCATGTCGGGGTGAGGGCTGGCGATGAACCCGCACCCGCAGTCACTGATGTCCCGGAGTAGGTCTCCGGGAAACTCCGGCTGGCACCTTGGGTCCTCGGTCCCAGGGATCACCAGCAGCACCCCGGAGTCGTGCAACCACGAGATGAACTCGGCCACCGAGGCCCCGCACTCGGCGGCGGCATCGGGTACGGAGAGGATTTCGGGGGCGGATTGCGCCGCCCCCTCAATCCCGGTCATCGGTTGACCACTTCCAGCTCCGCAGCGTGGGCGCGCTGCGCCCAATACCGCAGGGCGTCAAGCATCGACTCCGACCCGGTATGCGCCATAGCCTCCCGCGCCCGACGCCTTGCGGACTGGACCCAGGCATCGCGCAGAGTGTTGACCCCGTTGCCCGAACGGCGGTAGTGGGCTGAAATAAGTTCTGCGTCAACCCCTAGTAGAAGCGCCGTCGCGTTATTGTCGATCATGGGCTCTCCGTCGATCTGACGCACTTGGATGGCGAATTGCTCGGTCATAGCGTCGCCAATGCGTTTGCGTATGCCTCGCGGATACCGACGCGCAGGTCGATCCCCTGCCGCTCCACCACTTCCAGCACCGGGGCCAAGACGTTCCGGGTCATCAGCGCCAAAGCCGCTGCGGCCACGTACCCGAAGTGACCGGGTCCGATTCGGTCCAGCCATTGAGCGGCTACCTCATCGGTTTTGTCGTCATCACCGGCCGAGTCCGCGAATGCGTACATCAACAAGGTGGCGTTGGCTTCGAGGTCATCGAAATTGATCCGGCCTATCGGTTGCCCGTCGTCGCGCACGATAATCGCCTCCGCCGGGTTGTTGTCGTCATTGCTCATAGTTGCGTGTCCTCTCAATGAGGTGAATTTCGTTGTTGTCGAACTGTTTTAAACTTCGCCGTTCCTTACCTACGGGCTCCCCTGCCTGAGCTACCCGCGTTCCCGTCACCGCCCGGAGGGACACGGCATCCAGGCGGAGCCTGGTGGTGCCTTCAACCCTTGCGTGCGATGACCTGCCATCGGCGTCGTGGCACGGCTTGACTTGCCGCGCTCTGCCGTTGGCCCGTAACGGCTAGCCGTGGTGATCCACGGCAACGCCTATGGCGTCGGCAGTCTGGGCTGCCCAGCACCGCCAGCGGGCTTACTCCGCTGGCCGGAATCGGCCTCTCTATGTCCGAATGCTGTCCCCGGCTACCCGCCCAGATGGCGCGGACTGGTCGGAGGTTCGCTCTCGCTTCTCCGTACGGTGCCTCGCTGTAACGGACCGGGGGATTTCGTGCTCATTCGGTTGTGGTCGTCTCCGGTACCGGCTCTCACCCGGTCCCCGGTTTTGCCGTTGCGGGCCGGGGGGGCTCGCTGTGTCGCTCCCGTCGATGTCATGGGCATGACGATATAGTTGTCTAACCGCTCTGTCAAGCCAGGTAACCATGCTAGTATGTCCGCATGGGGAAATGGCAGGTCAACCACGATGACTACTCGGTCACCGTCGATCTAGGACCGGACTGTGAGTGGGTTGCTGAGATGCAGTGGCCGGACGGGGTCATGCAAGGCGGCCCGGCGGTTCTGGTGATTTATCCGTCCAATCCGGATTCGTGCCCACCCGGCGGTCTGTCGCAGACCGTGCTACGCGAAGTCGACTTCAAACGCGCATTGGACCGACTGCGGGGCTACCTCGCCAATTCGAAACGATGGGAACGCAAGCGCCAAGAGGGTCAGGAAAAGGCAGTCTCCGCCCTAGTTGATCAAGCAGGCGGTCCGATCACGCCGCAATACCTTGCGTTGTTGTCACGGGTCTACGTCGGGGTGGTCAACCAAGGGCAGGCCAAGCCGCTGGACTACCTCGCGGAGATCACAGGTAATTCGCCAGCGGCGATCAAGAATCACCTGTGGCGGGCGACCCGCGACAAGTTCTTGGAGCGGTCACCAGGGCGCGCAGGTGGCCGCGTCACAGAGAAGGCCGCCGGGATCTTGAAACCGATCTTCGGAATCGACGGCTTGGAATCGCCCGCCGAAACGCTGGATCGGCTAAAAGCCGATGCCGGAGCGCAGGGCTGAAACTTGACATCTCACGAGGAGATCCACCGATGACGGTCAAGGCGTGGCTGGAAGGCGATAGGAGCGACCTTCAGGCGCTGACGAGATTGCTGGTCGAGGTTGACGCGCGAGTCGTTCATGACGCGAACGAAGACGCGTACTACCTTACAGCTCCCGAGATCGACAGCCCATCCGAACCGCGCCGGTTCGACCGAGCCGCGGAGCCGCTGTTGCGGCGGATCAACGGCATGGCGCGCGTGCAGAATGCCGACTATCAGCCTGTCAAGCTCTCGGGTAAGTACACAGACCACAACGGGCAGAACATCCACTTCGCTGAGGCCGCGTTGGAGATACGCCTAGGGATATCGATGGACGCGGTTGCCATCGGGCCGGATGGCAAGCCCAAGCCCCAGCCTGATCCGCCATTCCCCTGGCCGCAGCGGTTAGCCCTCGCCGAGACACATTCCGACGTTCGCGAAGCGCTCGAAATCATGGGTAAGACCGAGCCGCTCGGCTGGGACAACCTCTACAAAGTCCACGAAATCGTCCGCGACTCAATCAAGCCACAGAAAATCCCCGATCTCGGCTGGGCCGACAAGGCCACCGATTCGGCGTTCACGGTGTCGGCCAACTTGCCCGGCGTAAGGCGGGTCAAGCGCGAGGCACGCCCGGATGGCCGGCACCCCGAGTCGCACGATGACGATCAGGCAGGCCCGCGCATATATCAGCGACCTGGTCACCAGGTGGCTGGATTCACTGGTCTGAAACTTGATATCGAACGAGACGAGATTGGCCAACTTGCTCACCATGATCGCCCCGGCATTTGAGAAATCTATGTATCGCCCGATTTGCCATGGCATCGTGCCTTTGGGGAGCTAACCTCGCCTTCCGCCGATCGGAAGGAACACGAATGGGTCTGTGCGTTGAGCGCACTCGACGACTACGAACCGTAGCCACGTTGAGCGCGGCGGTCGCAGCCGTTTCCACCTTCGCATCACCAGTAGCGCACGCTGACGGGGCTAGTTTCCTGGCCGCGCTACGGGCACAGGGGCTCAGTAACCCGCCGTTGATCGGTGATTCGGGTCTTGTGATGTACGGCCACCGCGCTTGCGAAGCTCTGGAAGCGGGCCAGCCCGCGCAGGACGTGGCGAACTTGTTCACGCTGAATTGGGTAATCAGTCCGCACAAGTATGAGTTTGTTGACGCTGCACAGCATGAGCTATGCCCTGAGACCCTGCACTGATCTAACGCCCGCATTCTTGCGGGCGTCTGGAACTATCGACCGGGCTGGGCTGGTTCTCAGCGTCGCGCCTCTAGTGCCAATGCCGGGAAGTTAAGGTCCGAGGTCGGTAGTCAAGCATTTCTGTTGGCGTGTTGTGTCTTTTGGTCCTGGGTCGTTGATGGTGGTGGTCAGGTTGG
>JGI24721J44947_10009853_pt1 | contig 12197 bp, 10 predicted proteins | sample YelNatPaOPGAMG01_FD_44947 | JGI IMG/M metagenome (IMG submission 44947)
AGCTTGGTAGGATGCCAGCCTGGGGTTATTCCCCGAGGTGCCGGAACGCTTGTGTGCGGCGCGGTAGACGCTGGTGATCCCGGGTTCAAGTCCCGGCGGCCCCACCACTTTTTTGTCGGTTTTCAGGTTGGCTCAGTGTTTTCTCGATTTTGTTGAGGGTGTTGAGTTTAATTTTGAGCTCGGTATCTCATCTACCTCCGTAAACGGCTTAGGTTTGCGTATGTAGGTGTTAGCTTCTAATCTATATACCTTTGGCAGTTGTAGCAGTACCAGCGTTGGTATTGTGGTATCCAGGTNGCTGGTTTACCGCAGTAGGGGCAGATTTTCTGCTCGGTTTTCCGGAAGAAGGGAAGTTTGGGTTTTTGCTCGGGTTGAGGTGTAGGCGCGGCGGCTGCTGGGGGTGCGATGGCTGGCGTCAACAGCTCTTCCGGTACTTTAAACTCGGGTTTCAGCAGGACGATGTCTTTAGCGGCTGCAACATCGCTCCACGGGATCTCCAGCGTTCTACCTGANGGTGTTCTCACGATGAGGAAGGGTAGTGTTTCGCCGACNTTGAAGCCGAAGTCTACGACTTCGCCGATGCGGCGGGCGTCTTGAGCGTACACTTGCTTCCCCTTAAGCTCGGAAAGGGTTATGCTCATCTTTATCGTTAGCGAGAGCAGTACAGGAGTTAATATCGTTTACTGCGCGAGCTCGATCTCTTCAAGCAGCTCGAGTAGGCTGCTGATGCCTTTTACCCCGTTCCTGTCAACTAGGAAGGCTCTGATCCCCAGCGACGCCGGTATCCTGTAGTCTGCCTCCTCGTCATCTCCGGCGTGGATAATCTCGCTCGGTTCGGCTCCTAGCTGCTTCAGGATGGCCTTGTAGAACTCGGGGGGTTTGCCGGGTAGCGAGAAGTCCGAGGTGGAAGAGAAGACGTGCGCGAAGGCTTGTTCGAGCTCTGGCACGCGGGCAAAGACGAGCTTAATGAACTCGCGTGAAGCGCTCGTGGAGAGCACAAGCTGCACTTCACCCTTCACAGCTTCGATGAACTCGAGCGCGTCCCTGTAGGGTTTGACGAACCGCCCAGCTTCCTCGAGCGCCCAGCTCAGCATGCCGCTGTCGAGACCGAAGCGCTGGAACCAGTACTCGGGGTTGTACCAGCGTAGGTCCTTCGGCCCAATCTCGTCGTACTGCCTTTGAACTTCCCTTTTCGCATCCTCTAGGTTGAGCCCGTGGCGTTCCGAGTACAAGGTGGGCACAAGCTCGAGCCAGAAGTAGTCAACATAGTCCCTGTTTACGATTGTGCCGTCCAAGTCGAGTGAAACGAACCTTACCTTCATGCCCTTGGCGCCTTCGCTTAGGGGTTTAAAGCGTAGCGCTCGTCGGCGTGCTCGCGTTGTCTCGAACGCGGCCCCCTGTGCGGCATCTTGCGCGAACGTCTTCCAGCGCGCTATTTAATGTACATTTTTATACATTAATGACACATAATATCCTAAACTGTCGCTTAAAAACGCGATAAGCCTTTTAATAGTTTGTTTGGACTTTTATAGTCAAAATGGCTTAAAGTTAGGCTTGAAAGAAGGGTAATGTGCAAGAAAGCAAGGGTAAGGAGAGTGGTGTCCTTCCAGAACCGCCAAAGCCTGGATTGCTCAGCTACCTAAAGGCTGCTGGACCAGGTGTGATCTTAGGCTCTCTCGCTATCGGCTCGGGTGAGTGGATTCTTTTCCCAGCGGCTGTTGTGAACTACGGTCCTTACATCCTATGGGCTGCGCTGCTTTCCTGCGTGATACAAGCGGTCGTGGCGGTCGAATCGATGAAGTACGCGGTGTACTGCGGTCAGCCTATCCACAAGGCATACCAGAAGCTGCCACCGGGCCCCGCGGCGTGGGCATTAACTTGGACTCTCGCGATAGTTGTACCTATAGTCTGGCCCGGTTGGGCCATCGGCTCGGCAACCGCGCTGGCTGCGCTCCAGTTGGGGAGGCTTCCCACACCTCAGGATTCGCAGCTGGTTTTAACATGGGGTGTGATCGCGCTCACAGCCGGCTTGGTAGTCCTTCACCTCGGTAAGAAGATCGAGAGGACTCTCGAGCTGGTGAGCTGGCCCCTGCTCTTGCTCCCCCTAGTTACAGTAGCGGTAGGTGTCGCTATTGCTGTGCCGGCGACGGCGTGGATCGAGGTGCTAAAAGGGTTTGGCGGTTTCCTGAGACCAAGGCTCGGTTTCCCCTCACAAGACAAAATAAACTGGCTCGTGATGGCAGCGGCGATCGCGTACATCCCAGCTGGCTTCGGGTACAACCTGTTCATCTCCAGCTACGCTAGGGATAAAGGCTGGGGCATGAGCAGACTCTCAGGCTACATTTCGGGAGTCATCGGAGGGAAGAAGGTCTCCTTGTCCGCGGAGGAGACGCCGTTCGACGCGTCGAAACCGGAGAACCTTAAAAGGTGGAAAGGCTGGCTTAACGTGCTCCGGTTCGACTCTTACGTGATCTTCTCGGGTATAACGCTCGCGACCGTGGTCATGACGAGCGTGCTGGCGTACGCTCTGCTCGCGCCGCGGGGGCTCGCTCCGACGGGCTTCCGCATGGCAGCTGTTCAAGCCGAAGCGCTTTCAAGCGAGCTAGGCCCGCTCGCGTGGTACATCGTCCTACTCGGGACGTGCTTTACGCTTTTCGACAACCAGTGGGGGTTGATGGACTCGACCGCTAGGGCTATAACTGAAAACCTATGGTTCGCGAGCGAGAGGGCCAGAAAGTGGGCTAACGGGGATCCGAGGAGGATATACTACCCATTGGTCTACGCGCTGTACGCAGCTTCCCTAGCGATAATGTACATCGCTATAGCTTACGGGCTAGCGGAGCCTTACACGCTGACCGTGATGGGGGCCGTGCTGGGCCTTTTCGCGCTAACCCTCGCGCCCGCGCTCCAGCTGATAGTCAGCAACAAGCTCCTACCGAAAGAGCTCAAACCCAGTCTCGCAACGAACATCATCCTAGTTGCTGGCGTGATCTTTTACGGGTTCTTCGCGGCTGCTGTAGCCCTCCAAGCGCTTTTAGGGATCAAGATATAGGGAGTACTGTTTATTCTTTCTCCATCGTTTTCTCTCGCAGATCTGACGCTGCAAACAGGTTTTTCTAGCACCTAGCGGAGCCTGCGCCACACTTGCGCTTTAATAACCGCTATGAGGCACGCTCATGGGACCCGCAGCATTAGTAGGCGCGAAGAGCAGTGGAGGGCTCTCTTCTAACAAGTTTATTAGACCGCTGCCCCGAGGGGCACCGAGGCGGATTGCAGATGTCCGGTTTCGTTAAACGCAGCCCATCTCAACTGCTGAAGCTGGCGTCTCCAGAGTGGTTTACACCATTGCTCAACCCTGAAGTTTACAAGCCGTTAAAGCCGAGCAGGAGGGAAGAGGTATGGTCCGGCGGCGAAGGGAGCTTATTCGCAGCTAGGGTACCGGACTGGCTCAGCGCGCCTCAAGCAAGCTACGCTGCCGCTAAGGCTCTCATCGAGGAGCTTGCGGGATCGATGAAGGGCATCGGTAAGGTTCTCGTGAAGCCGGATGCCAGCGTGAGCGCGGGCCCGTTCCTTAGCGGTAGGCTCGAAACTATCGCTAGGGAGCGGGGGGTCAGCGAGCACGCCGACCTGCAAGCTCTCGCCGCGCAGCCGGCCCTTCTCGCTGGAGTTATAGATGCTTTACTCGAAACAGGAGTGGACGAGATCGACATTGCGGTGGACTCGCCGTGGTTCGATCCCTTTAGGGTCGCCTACGAGCTGGGCTACGCGCGCGCTCTGGCGGACCCCAGGTACGAGGGGAAGGTGTACTTCGTTAACCCTTACGAGGGGCAGGAGCTGGAGCATCTCTCAGTCAAGTGGGCGGACGGCTACGATCCAGGCTTCTTCACGCGAGTGGAGCCTCCGCGAGCGCTTTTTGGGGAGCGCTACGACCTCGTGCTTGTGGTCTCGCCCGCTAAAACCCACACCCTGGCTATCTACTCCCTTCTACTCAAAGCCTTCTCCGCTTGGAGGAGGCCTCAAACCCGCTGGCACATGCTGGGAACGCCCCTGAAGCTCTTCGATAGGGAGTACGCTTCAAAGGTTCTCGACGTGGACATTCCAATCCATAGAAGCTTCGAGGTGGTTCCAGCTGGAGATCGGACAATCCTCTCCAACGGTTTCGCATCCTCAGCTCCCCTGCCCACGTGCGTCGAGGAGGGCGAGCTGTTGGCTGTTAGCGACCCTCACGCCGGTCCAGCTAGCTTAGCGCCGCTGCTCCTCAGCATGGGTTACTACATTATAAGGTATATAAGCGCGTACGCCACAGTAGCAGATGAGCTTGAAGGTTCTGGAACCAAGATAGCGGGGCTCGTTTCAGGTATCGTCGCTATGGAGGGGGAGGGCCCGCTTCTCTACGGGGAGAGGAGGTTCGGTGGTTTCGCTGTCGCGGGAACCAGCCCCTTGGCGGTAGAAGCTTTCGCTCTTGACGCTATGGTGGGCGCCGGGCGGAGGGGTTTCGAAGGGGCGGTCCTCAGGGTGAACCGGCGCTTCATCAGCAAGTACGTCACAGACGAAGAGCTGGAAGAGGAGGTGGAGATGGAAGCAGCCGACCCTTGGACCTTGAGGCTAGCGGAGGAGCTCGTAAGAGAGGAGAGGGATCCAACNAGGTANACCCTGTACGTGCTNGGTTTTGACGGAAGAGGGGAGGTTAGAGCCCCCTGGGACTTGCGGCTGGGCCCGCCTTTCAAGCTCCCCAAGCACGTGTACGTTCCCCCGAGAACCTTAGCTAAGTGCATATACACAGAGGGTGTGCTCTTCCGGAGGGCGCTGAGCCAAGTCGATAAGGGGGTCTCTATCCCCTTGCCCGGCATGCTCGGGGCCTAGACATCTAGCCTTAGCTGCGCCACCCTCGGAAAAGCCTCTCCTCGATTTCAGCCCAGTACGTTAGCAGCCTAGCTTCGTCGAGATCGTACGGCGTGCCGTCCGGGTAGAGCAGGTCATGCTGCCAGATCCTGGGCGGCGCGAAGCACGGGTTCTCGGGAGTGCAGCTCCAGTCGTAGTAGGTTTGCGTTTTACCAGCGACGAGCCCCCAGAAGTACCAGCCAACCCTGTAGCGTGCGAATATCGGCAGTACAGCGGCGAACGTGTTGCCCACTTGCCTGCGCAGGAACTCGGTGCACAGCAGCGGCCGGTCGTACGCCAGGAGCAGGCGCACCTTCGCCTCCACCGCGTGCGGCGGGTCATACGTGTGGAAGCTCACCACGTCGGAGAGCTCGGCGAAGCGCTTGTGCATATGGTCGCTGTAGTCGGCCCAGAGGCCGACCGTCAGGGGCTGCGCGGGCTCCGCTTCGCGGGCCCACTCGAAAGCCGCCTCGACGAGGGGGAGGCTCCTCTCGCCCATGCCGGTGTTACCGGGCTCGTTGTAGAGGTCCCAGGCGAGGACGCGCGAGTCCCGGGCGAAGCTGCCGACCACGTCCTTCACGTACTCCTCGAGCTTCCTCCAGCAGCTCCTGTCGAGCACGCGCGACCGTCCAGGGCTGGCGGCCCAACGGCTGTTGTGCACGCCGGCGACAGGTGGCTCCTGGGGTCCCGGCTTCGGCTCCTGGTTCCAGCAGTCGTCGAANATCACCAGCATGGCCCGTATTCCGTGCTCCCGAGCGATTTCGAGAAAGTGGTCGAGCCTCCTCTTGAACCCCTCCGGGTCAGCCTCCCACGCTAAGTAGTGGAGGAACACGCGGACGGAGTTCAGGCGCAGCGCGCTAGCCCAGCCGAGCTCCTCTCTTATCGTGCGCTCGTCGAAAGTCTCGGCCTGCCACATCTCCAGCTGGTTCACCGCGGTTCTCGGGATGTAGTTGCAGCCTCGAACCGGCCCGACCCCCTCGTACCACCCCCAAGCCTCCTCCTTGCTCCACTTACCCCTTGCCACGTGACCGAAGACGCGTGGCTCGGCAATATGCGTAGCGGTCCAGCTCACATCTCCTCTCCCCGTGGTGACGCCTCACTCCATTTTCGCAAAGCCTTAGGCCGCTAAACGTTCGCGCGAAGGCGCGCAACGGCTATAAACGAGGCTAGTACCCCACACTCCTCGTGTACAAATTCAGAGCGCTGACTTACCATGCTCCCCCGGCCACAGGTAGCCTGGACGGCTACCTATCCCGTTTGAAGCTGGACGATGCGGGAAGGCTCGCGAAGGAGCTTTCCGCTAGAAAAGAGGTGTGGAGTGTCCGGGTAGTTTCGCCCCCAGTCGAGGATGCCGCGGGAGCGCTTGACGTGAAGCCAAGNAGGTACGTTGAGGAGTTCTACGAGACGGCGATCAAGGTTGCGAACTACGTCGCCTTCCCNCTCCGGCGTCTCGAGCCNAGCGAGCTCGTGGAGCTGATGCGCAGCTTCGAGCGGGCTTACTTCTCGGTGGAATACCGGCTTGAGGAGGAGGAAGCNGTTATCGAGGTTTTGAGGAGNGTTCCCGAGGAAGTGGGCTGGGTCGCCGGTTCGCGCTTTGCTGTGGCGTTCGGCGGCAGGCCTGTAACCCCCTATTTCCCGGTCACCACGAGCGAAACCGAAGGCGTGACGGCTAGCCTCCTATACCCAACGCACGTGGCCGAGCTCGTCGAGGGCGGCGAGCCGCTGCCCGACGCGCTGAGAGCTACAGCGCTCGAAGCGTACAAGCTCGTATACAACGCGATCGACCGCGTGGGCACAAACTTGCCGCTTATCGGCTTGGACCTCTCCCTCTCTCCGTGGGCCTCTGACAGCGTGGCCTTGCTGCTCGAGAAGCTGCTGGGTCTTCCTCTCTTCAGCCCCGGCACCTTCTTCGTCCTTAGAGCGGTTAATGAAGCGCTCTCGCTCCTAGCCTCCTCGCTCGGCGCTGTGGGCTTCAACGAGGTAATGCTTCCGCTTGCCGAGGACGATAGGCTCAAAGAGCTAGCGGCAGTCGGGCATCTCAGGTTCCGCGACCTGCTGGCAACCGCTCCAGCTTGCGTAGCCGGGCTCGACATGGTCCCCCTACCCTCCACCACCGACGCGCGCGTCCTCAAGTGGGCGATGAGGGACCTAGACGCTGCAAGCAAGCTGAAGAGGAGGCCGCTCGGGATGAGATTACTGCTCGTCGGCGCCTCCCCAGGCGAAGAAGTTGAGCTGGGAATGTTCGGCAAAACACCCGTGATCGACCCGTTGATCTAACATCGGAAGTGTTTCCAGTTTCCACTTGGCTCTCAGAGCCAACTTTCGAGCTTGTTTCGCAGCGCGGGCACGCGTTTTGCAACTCTAGCGATCGCCTCCTCGGGGCTCTCCCACGCGGGGATTTCCAGCCTCAAGTAGAGTCCGGTGCGCCCGCGCTCATCCCTTCTCGTCAGTGCGCTCACTCTGTCTTTCACAACGTCCACAGAGACCCCGAGCATGCGCGCTACCTCTTCCTCGCGGCCGATGATCGAGAACTCGATGTGGCCCCTGGGCGTTGGGATCACAGCGAGCAACCTCTTGTTGACGCCGGCTACCCTTTCGCCCTTCTCGAGTTGAGCTAAACCGATGGACCCGGCGAACCTGTAGAACTCCTCCTCCAACCGCGCGAGGGGGGCTAGGGGTACCGACACCTTAGAGTTGCCCTCTAGGTGTATGTACAGCCGAGGTGTAGAAAGGGGTGTGGCTTGCACGAGCTCTCTCACCACCACGTTTATGCCCTTACCAGCTAGCCGCTCCTCCACAATGGAGGGTGGAGACGGCTCCAGAAGCGCTATGTCTACGTCGCTGCCCTCGTGCACATCCCCCCGCGCCACGCTCCCCACGAGTAGGGCCTCCGGCAGCGCGGTGAGCAGTTGTCGCGCCCGCGATCTCAGCTCGCATAGCAGCCGCCAGTGCTCCTGGCTGTATACCACTTCAACCTCGTCCTTAACCCTGAGCGGCTTCANGGCCTTTTCTGATTCGCCTAGCGTAGTCGACAACACGCAGTAGATTAAGCGCCGCGTCCAGAACCTCAGATACCTCCGAGTAGTCCCTCGCTGCCTTAAGCTCCGAAGAGACCTGGGCCAGCTTCTCGATTGCCACCCGCTCGAGCTCCTGGAGGGTCAAGTTCCCCCGAACTTCGAGCTCCTCCTCGTCGCTGCTTACGATGACGTAGCGCTGACCGCAGCTGGGGCAGACGATTTCTCCAGTTTTCAAGCGGAAGAGGGGGACGTTACATGTTGGGCACGTCTGCTCGAGCATCGCTGCCCCACTCTTCAGCAGCGCGGCCATCTTCTTCACAACTTCCTCCTCGCTCCGCGCGGAGTGCCTCTCGGATGCGAACATCGCGATTGCTCCGGGGTCTAGGCTAAAAACGTAGCGCCCAGCAGTCTTTTATACTGGTGGGGGCGCGCACCCAATGTGACCGGAGAGAACAAGCTGGGAATCGCGTTAGTGGGATGCGGAGGTATGATGCGCGCTCACATTAAGGCTCTGAAAGAGCTTACTGCTAAAGGCCTGGGAATCTTCGATGTAAAAGCGGTCTGCGACACCGACGAGAAAGCTGCAGCCGAAGCCGCTAAGGAAGTTGCGGCTTTCCGAGGCTACGCGCCGAGAGCTTACACGAAGCTCGAAACCATGTTGAGCGAAGAAAGCCTAGACGCCGTCGACATAGCCGTACCCCATAACCTCCACCATATCGTCGCGATTGCCTGCCTCGAGGCGGGCTTGAATGTGCTGATAGAGAAGCCGCTCGCTATCACGATGAGGGCCGCTAAGCGGATAATCGAGTGCGCCAGCAAGCACAGCCTTCTGCTCGCCGTGGCGGAGAACTACAGGCGGAGCCCCGAGAACAGGGCGATACGCTGGGCGATAGAGCGGGGGTTGATCGGGGAGCCGAGGATCCTCGTGTGGATCTCGGCCTCATGGGGTATGAGGCCTTGGGGGTGGAGGGAGGACAAGTTCGCCGCAGGCGGTAGCTGGGTCTTCGACGGCGGCGTCCACTTCGCCGACTTGGACAGGTACCAGCTCGGCAGGGAGGCGGAAGAGGTTTATGCAGTGCAGAGGACGTTCGAACCCGTTAAGGGCGGAGTCAGGGTGACAGTGGACGACGCGACGCTCGCCGTGATAACCTATGAGGGTGGCGTTTGCGCGCAGTGGCTTTGGACGAGGGTGGCTCCGGGCAAGCAGCTCGGCTTCCGGGTGATCTACGGCTCGAAGGGCGCGATCGATTACGAGGGCCTTTACCTCCAGAAGGAAGAGGAGAGGGTGGAGGCGAAAAGCATGAGGGATCTCGTGAGCGAGATGCTGCGGGCGCTGGACCCGAGGGTTAAGGAGCGCTGGTTCCCCAGGGGCATCACCGACACGGTCGCGACAGAGCTGTACGACTTCTACGAGGCGGTTGTAAACCGGAGCAAGCCCGAGGTAGACGGCGTGGAGGCTTACAAGGACATGGCTATACCTCTGGCGTTCTACGAGTCGGCTAAGCTCGGGAAGCCGGTCCGCGTGAGGGACGTGGAGGAGCTGCGCGTCGAGGAGTACCAGGGAGAGATAAACGAGAGGTTGGGTATCCGCTAGGGGAGCTGTGCAGCACGAGCAGGCGAGCCTACTCAGGCAGTGCAAGGAGCTTTTGAAAAAGTATGGAGTGAAGCCCAGNAAGAGGTTGGGGCAGAGTTTCCTTATCAGCCGGAAAGCCCTCGACCTCATAGTTGGCGCGCTTGATCCTCAACCGGGCGAGCTACTGTACGAGATTGGCGCTGGGCTCGGTACAGTGACGGCAGAAGTTGCAGCAAGGAGCGCGCGCGTCCTTGCCGTCGAGATCGACGGTGGTTTAATCGCTGCTTTGAAGGACCGTTTCGCCGGCAGCGCGCTCGTCGACGTGGTCCATGGGGACGCGCTGGAGTTGCCAGTGCCGCGAGTCGATAAAGTGGTCAGCAACGTCCCCTACAGCATATCCTCGAAGCTTCTGCTCAAGCTGCTGCGCGAGCAAAACTACAGCATGGCTATCCTTACACTTCAGAGGGAGTTCGCGCTCAGGCTCGTGGCCAAACCTGGCTCGTCTGACTACGGCCGTTTGAGCGTCTCCGCGCAGCTTTTCGCGGACATCGAGATCGTCGGCAGCGTGAGCAGGAAAGCTTTCTACCCGCAACCGGAAGTGGACTCGCTCGTGGTGCGTTTAAGACCGAGAAGTGAGCACTTGAGTCTTTTCGGTGATGTTGAGCGGTTAACGGCGGCTCTTTTTTCCCAGCGGAGGAGAAAGCTCTCTAAGGTCGCGAAAAAAGTAGGCATCGATCCTCGACTCTTGGAGGGTCTCGTGGATCTAGAGAAAAGGGTCTACGAGCTGACTCCATTCGAGGTGCTGGAAATCGCTCGCACCCTACGCTTAGCTCCGCCGCGTTAAACTAACTGGTTGGCAGTAGCGGCGTTAGCGTGATAGCGCGCGCGCCACCTGTTACCCCGCCCTAGGTGCAGGGTTACTGTTCTTATCTTTTCCGTTGACCGCTATCACTTTGTTCGCTGCGGGTATGAAGCTGAGCACTTTCACTCGCGCTGGCACTTTCCCTCCGCCTCTCGCTAGTATGTTCATCGCCGCGTTCAAGTCCGCGTGCATTGTATGCCCGTAGGGGCACCATACCAAGCCCCTCGGCTTCCTAACCACTTCGCACCCGTGTCTCGCGCACACCCTCGACGTGTCGTCCTCGGGTATTTCGAAGGCTGCGATCCCGTGGTTCTCGAAGGTTGTTGCTAGCCGCATCTTCTGCTTCCGGTAGCTCCACATGTTCGTGTTTCCTTTACCGGGCTTGTCGTGCGCAATTCCGCGCAAACCGCCGATGAACACGGCGCTCACGCCGAGCTCCAAGCACATCCTAGCTAGGTGCGCCGCGCTGTTGGCGAAGACTTGGTCCCTCCGCCTCCGTCTCTTATCGTAGAGTCGTCTCCTCTCCTCCTTCAACACGCTCCTGTCTGTTTCCTCAAGCTTGGGATCGGACAGCATCCTGTCGATCTCCGCGATCTTCTTCTCGAAGTAGAAGTAGTCGCTCTTCAAAGGTCCACCCCTGTACAGCAAAGCCACACCCTCGCCGCTGCCGTTCAACGGCTCCGTAACGAATGCGATAAGCCTCTCCCTACCCAAGTCGATGCCAGCCTTCAAGCCGCCGTTATCGAGCTTCCTTTCGAGTCTCACCTCCACGCTAACCCGAGCGTACCAGCGCTTCTTCGTTACGTCGTAAGTGATGATCAGCCGCTCCAGCTTCGCACCAGGCTTGGTGAGCCATCGCGGCTTACCCTTGAACGGTATGTCTACGTTCCAGTAGCCGAGACGAATCACCTTCCTCTCCAAGTCGACCTTATAGTTGTCGAACCTTACAACGATAATTGGTATGCGCTGCCCATCCCTCTTCCTGTAGCCCGGCGGTCGAACCAGCTGCCAAGGCTCAAGCCTCCCTTCCTTCGCCGCTTTCAGCATTCCGAGGAAGCTCCTCCACTGATCACTAATCAACCGGCAGGTCTCGTGGAAGTTCATGCTGCCCAGAAGCTTATAGATCTCAAAATACTCTGTATAGCGACGCTCCCAAGCGCTCTTCCAGCTGCAATCGATCTTCTTGCGCGCGTTTGAGCGCGCCCGCTCGAAGAACAGCTTCCTCCGCCTAAAATTCTCCATGTTAACCAAGCGAGCCGCAGCATCGCCGACACGCCGCAGGAAATCTTCGAGCATTGGCGTCGTGAGCAAACGCAAGGTGTCCGTCCTTACCACGCGCACCGCTTGGGCTCCACTCCCCCCGCTACCGCAGGGGTCACCACCACGCTCCAAGAGGAGCCGAGCCCAAGCGTTCAAAGGGGCAAATCCTCTTGCAACGTACTCCTGATTGCACACCGCGCTCCCCAAAACGCGGCTCACGCATTTCCAAGCGAAACCGAGGTTTAAAAAGATGATGTAGAGAAGACTGAAAGTAAAAAATTTTAACTAGAAAGTTAAAGAAAAGAATAGAGAATACGCAACGACACTATAGAGAATATGCTGGAGGAGTTAGGCAGGCGAAAGGTTTCAGCAGCGTGCAACTGCCTTTCAGCGCGCAGACAAAACGATTTTGTCCCCGAGCGCCGAGCCAGCAAAAAATTACTATTATAAGAAAATATCGGGTTTAAGGGTCTAGCGCACCCGGTACAGGGTGGTAGTAGGGTAGGAGGCTGGCGGGCGGCTCGCCCACGAAAGTTCGCGCGTAGAGCAGCGTGGCGCGCGCTAGCGCCAGCTAAGGCTCCACCCTGGTATATCTCCCCGCCTC
>JGI24721J44947_10009864_pt1 | contig 12186 bp, 10 predicted proteins | sample YelNatPaOPGAMG01_FD_44947 | JGI IMG/M metagenome (IMG submission 44947)
CACCTGCCCAGCGATCGTAAGCGTTGGCTCAACGTCGTCACGCCGGGAACGAGCGCGCGCTCGGACGCTGACTCGGGAGACGCCGCCACCGACCCCAAGGTGCCAGTCGTTTTAGAGAGCGAGCATGCAGCGAACGTTGCCGTCCAAGGGGATGTCGACCCTGTGACGAAACATCTCGCTGTGCTCGGGTCAGAACTGGTGGAAGATGTGCCGGACGGTACGGTTGTTCACGTAGACCAGCCAGCACCTTTGGACGAAGCGGGTGCATCGAAAGTGCCAGCCGAAGCATCTCCAATTCGTGACCAGATAACGACAGAACCGCGCTTGAGCGTTGTGGACGCAACCGCACCCGAACAAACCGAGTCGCCGCGCGCCGACGCATCCGCCAGCTCGCCAGACACCGAGTCCAGTGGACAGCATCCCTCACGAGAGGAGCCTTGCTTGGGATCCGCGTCATCCGCTCGGGCTACACAAATCCCTGAATCGGTGTTGGTTGATGAGGCGAAGCGTTCACAGGGAGGTACCTGTGAGCCGATGTTCCAGAATCATTCGAGATTCGTTGATCAGCCGCCAGCAGATGCATGGGAACGGTGTCAGGCACGTGATGCCCTCTGTCGCAGCGTTGCTGACGATTTGAAGCGCGAGCTCTCCTGCCCCTACTCACCAATCGGGGTGGATATGCAAGATCTAACCTGGGGATTTTTCACACGGATGAATAGGTTTCAACCTGCGCGCAGCTGACTTGTCAACATGCTCACATCATTGACTTTGCGTGTGTATTATGTAAACACTGAGGAGCAGTGGATTTGATTTTCTTCGGTTGCGAGCAGGCGATGCGCGCATGAGCGTGTATCGCGGGCGGTGCGTCCATGTCCGACAGTTTCATTCAGGTACCGAGAGCGAGACACGCACGCAGTCTCGTGTGGCTTCAAGAGCAAACACACGTGCCGTAGCATGGCGACCAGGTGCCTGTGACGCTCTTATCCGCCTGTGTGGTTGAGGTACGACCCGTGTCGCTCCAGCAGCACGCACGTTCGACACGTGTGCATCGAGTGCTTTTCAGAACACCCCAGAAGGTACGGCAGGATACCGCGGCTGCTTCCTATGATCCATTAGCGCAGCCGTCCGAAACGTGTCCATCCAGCGCATTCCCGGGCAATCCAACACACACGTCAACATACCGCCGCTGCTTGGTGTCATCGATCACACCCACAAGAGCGCCGCTATCGGCCGGCGTACAGCGTTTACCCAAACCACGAAGCACGCTCACAAACGCAGGACAATCCGAGCCTACGACACCACGCCAGCTGATATCGCAGCCCCGGCTCGCAGTGGGAAAGAAGAAGGCCAGGCACGTATTCAGGTAGGTAGGAAGGCAGGTAGGAAGGTAAATATGTAGGTATTCAGGTAGGTAAGCGGGCAGGCAGGAGGCAGGCACACACTGGATTCGGAGGCGCATGCGCTTCCGTGCGGCTTGTCACACACGCGAGATCGATGTCAACGGAATTTCCCCGGTGCGCCTGCGCTGACCAGCGCGGCGCTACGGATGTGTGCTCAGTGCGCGCTTCTCGAAACGTGACTCATCCGTCGTGCTGCTTTCCAGCTGCTTTGTTTCTCGTCTGGTGTTACACTGAGCACCGCTGCTGTTGGAAACGGTTTCCACTTGGTTGCCGCTTGTCGTGAACGGGGTGCTCTCGCAGGCTGCAGAAAAGCTCGCCCTGTACAGAGCGTTCGAGCTGCGCGCGAGGTACAGGGGGTCTTTTCACACAGAGCGCGCCCGAAGCGCCGCTGTTGACACCGTGCACCTCTGACGGGCTATGGGTAGAGTTTACCAAAAGTATCTGAGTGGGTCGACTATCTACTCCTGTGCGACGTGTAACGCGCACCTCGCGCTCCACGAAGATATCATGTCAAAGCAGTTCCAGGGACGTCACGGTCGCGCGTACCTGTTCGCGAACGTTGTCAATGTGACAGCGGGTCCGAAAGAAAATCGAATGCTGATTACTGGACTACACGCTGTTGCGGATTTGCACTGCACCGTATGTAACACCGTGCTGGGGTGGAAGTATTTGGAGGCTTTTGAGCAGTCCCAAAAGTATAAGGAAAATAAGTTTGTTCTGGAGAAAAACATGATGACAAAGCTCGAGAGCGGGTGAACGCGTGAGTGATGCAGCGTGTGTGTACGAGACCGTGCGCGATTCAGTTACACTGGATCAGACGCGACCGCACCGAGAGCTGCTAGTGTGTCGCTGTGGCACGGAGGCATATGATCACGCGACCGGGCCGGTGTCAGCGCTTGAGGCCGTGCATCTCGAAATGCCGCTAGGTTGCGTTCCTGTGGCACGTCTCCATGGCAGTCGCAGTGTTAGGCAGCTGGGGAACGAGTCGGGTGCAGCGTGCCGGCCGCTCGTGATGTGTCTTGTTGTTGGTCTGCCTGTGCTGGCGCTGCCGCCAGCACAGGCAGCGTCTGCGTTCCTGTAGATACTTGTGCAGCGCAGCAGCCGCAGCGCGCGCGTTCAGTCAGTCGACACGTCGTTTGTTGTCTAGCGACAGGTCCCGTTAAAGCCGGCGTTTTTGTTTTAGGTTAGCACTACAGAGAGCGCAATGCATTGCGTGCCACGACCGCCTCGATTCCGTTTGACCCCCGAAGAGGAAAGTTTCGCTGATGCAATTCGAGTCACACCGTCATGGCATGGACGGTACGGTACGGCATGTGGACGCTGTACTACCCCCGAGACATCGATACGTTGCGCGAAGTGCCCTGCACGTGGAATCATGACGCCTATCCAGTACGATGCATCTCTGACAGCGGAAAGCGATAAAGCGCGCTCTCGCAGCGAGAGCTTTTGATGCGGTGTCATTTATACATGCTGTTCTGGTACGCAAAAGCTTGCCTATCAGCTGCTGTTATCAGCGTCTCATCGGGTAGCGCAGCGAGAGCGAACGCGCGGCGGGACCGGACATTGCGGTTCGCACTTGTTGCGGACGATGCGGACAAGTTAAGCTGCGCGGCAGACGTTGGAGGCTGCGTCAGCACTTGGTACAGATAGGCTCTAATTCGGTAAAGGGTAGAACGATTGCGGCGAGGCGCAGTACAAAGGCCGCGAAGACATTGATGAGATTTCATGGTAGAGCACTCGCTCCACGAACGACTTCCCGGGGCAGAGGGCGCGTCATTGACTCGCGTGCTCGAGCAGCGACTTGTGTATTCTTGGACAGCAGTGGACCTGCGCAGCTGAGGGCGAGCTCGCAAGTACAGACCTGAATCGAAACGTCTATCTCTCCAGAACAGCGGCAGCAACATCTCGTCGTACAATCCCGTGCTTATTTTCCTACCGGGCCTTCGGCTCTCAACGAATGACGACAAAGTTCAAATCGAGCGTCGAGCGATGGGCGCACGGTTCTCCAGTTAGCCGTGCCCAGCTCAACTCGAAAGGTATCAAGAGAGGTCCAAGCCCCAGGCCTCAGCAGCGCCGTTCGGACGCGTACATGCTTAGGTCGCGCGCTCGCTCACACGGGGTCAGGAGCGTTTCAGTGTTTCGCCAGAGGCCAGACGAGAAATCGTCCGTGGAGATGTGCTCATGGCTTGCACGTCAGCGCTCCGTAAAGGTGCTTTATGGTCATTTTGGTCGCAGATGGGCTAGACGCCTTTCATAGTTTTCTGGCTGCTCCTGGTACAGGNGTCGAAAGTACTCAATGGTATCCACGAGCACCTGACGCTCGTAGTTAGCGGTCACGATCGCTTTTCCAAGCCGTTCGAGTAGCACGAGACGCAGGACACCACGCTCTACCTTCTTATCCATGGCCATGTATGTGAGAAAAGTTTCAACGTTCATGCTCGGTGGCGGACGCACCGGCAGCGCTGCCTCGGTCAGAATAGCCTCTATTCGGCGAACGACCTGTTCGTCGATAAAGCCCAGGCGCCGGCTCATTTCAGCTGCCATCACCATGCCGGCTGCCACAGCCTCCCCGTGCAACCAGGTTCCATATCCAGTTGCAGCCTCAATTGCGTGTCCGAACGTGTGCCCGAGGTTCAAAATCGCCCGATACCCGCTACTTTCGCGTTCATCTGCAGCGACAACGGCCGCCTTGCATTGGCAACTGCGCTCCATGGCGTACTGGATAGCCACCGGGNTCAGCGAAACCATTTTCGACACATTGCGCTCGCACCAGTTGAAGAACTCCTCATCACATATCAGGCCGTACTTGATGATCTCCGCTATACCCGCTGAAATCTGTCGAGGGTCGAGTGTCTTCAGGGTGCTCGCGTCAACGATCACAGCGTGCGGCTGGTAGAAAGAGCCAATCATATTCTTTCCCAGCGGGTGATTGATTCCCGTTTTACCGCCAACGGCCGAGTCGACGACCGCGAGCAACGTGGTCGGCACCTGAATAAACGGTATACCGCGCAAGAAAACGGAAGCCGCAAACCCAGTGAGGTCCCCGATGACGCCACCACCGAGGGCAAACAGCGTCGACTTGCGATCGAGTCTTTTCTGCATACACACGTCGATAATTGCACGCAAACTATCCATTGTTTTGTATTCTTCTCCGTCAGGGAGGATGCACTCTTCAACTCTATCCACCTGGGGGCAGCGAGAAAGCCCCTCCCGCAGCCGGTGAAGGTACAGGGGCGCCACCGTCTCGTTCGTGACGATCAGGACAGAGTTCCCGCTTATGTGCGGCGCGAAGAGCTCAGAGTCGTGAAGACTTGGCTTGTTTCGGAAAATGATAGGGTACTTTCGCGAGGGCGCATCCACCCAGAGCACACGCTCAGCTGTGGTCGTGACAGGGACCTCCGCCTTCACGGTGCTTCTCCGGCGTTCGGCGCCAGGCGTCGCCTCCCGTTTACGACGGTACCAACAGTGCGCCACGACCGCATCCGAACCCTGGGGGCGACAAATGGCAGCTGCCTCTCTACCTTTACACGTAAGCTTTGAAGTGCCCGCGACCAAATACATAACCGGAACGGCAAGCTCGTTCGATAGCACCCGGCACGAGCTAGAGGCAAGCGCTTCGAAGCAGCGGCTGGCCTGGGGCGATCGTGCGCCGAGGCGCCGTCGCGCACTGACCGGCGCTACGCACGATGGTGCGCTCTTTCCGCAGTCGCTGATCAAAGAAAAGGATTCGGATCAGACGTCGATGCTGTGGAGCATTCCATCGAGATGCACTGATCANGACGGAACTTCTTTCACACAAATGATNTCGGATGTGATGAGAAGAGCGTTGCGTGATAGATGGATGTTTTTGTGAGCATGTTGTCGTCATCAAGCGATGATCCGCCGCATGGTGTTTCTGGACACGCAAAGGTCCAGGAGTTCGTATGTAGCAACGCGTTGGCATGGCGAAGCGTACGAAAAACATTTCAAGGCTTGTACGAAGCGCTCCAGCTGGTAGGTCAGGGAGCATTATAATTGCTCGAGNTCCGGCAGCTGGCTCGGGAGCCCCAGTTGNNATGTGCAGGCGTCTTGCGAACCTGATCCGCTCGAACTAGATCAAGTTATGTCAGGTGGTGCGTGTTTTGAGCACCCAGAAAACTGCCCATAATCGCAANTGAAACGACGTTTGCACAACGCAGAACATGCAGAAAGCGCATCGAGAGCATACCCGCATTCCAACTGATGACGCGCTTGCNCCAGCTCGTACGGCGCATGGCGGTCCCTAGAATTGCAGGNNTGCGTCGGGCAATACATCAAGCGAATGAGCAGGATGTATCGAACGCACCATGGCTTTTCAAGGCCCAAAATTCCTGGATAGCAATTTTCGAGTCCAGAGCTCAAGAAGGCACAGCGTCTCCTAGCATGACGCTTTTTGTACATAATTACCCAAAAGATGTATGGACCAGCCCAGAGCACCCCCGACCTGATCCATCATCCACACTCGGAAACGAATACCATACGCCGGCGCCGATGCTCCAGCATGACACGAAAGCATCGTTCTCGACGCCGGTGCCCGGATCTATGGACAAAACGGACGCCCGNACCGGGCACCTCGCAGCNTCCGAAAGCCAGGTCACGTGTAGTGGATCGCAGCAGGCGCGTACCGCGAAACAGCACATGTCCGTAAAATACCTTTTGTCGCTAAATGTAAAGACAGCATCACGCACCCCGCCTCTGGACTGCAATCTCGCCATCTCGCGTGCGGGCGTTGGTCGGCTCGCGATCGGTTGCCTTGTCGACGCTTGGCCTGTGGCGGCGGTGGCGGCTCGCGCTTATCTCGAGATCGCCTCAGGGCGCTTTCGATCGATCGCCGCTTGAGCTTAACCAGCAACTGCGTGATATTTTCGTTCGGAGCACACGCGTACGGAGCATATCCGAGCAGAACGTAGTATAGTTTTTCGTGTCTGGGTATCATGGGAACAAGAAAGATGACCGTGGACGAGCAGGCCTCGCCCAGAGGCAACAACGGGTTCGAGGGCAGCGACGGCGAGGCTGGCAGTGCGCACCCGCCGAGGTCACCGCTGGGGCGCCTCGTGGCCTCTTTCGCGAGCTATGTCGGCGCTGGGAGTCGCTCTGCCGTTGTCGACGCCTGGGATAGTGCGAATCGAGCCCGCCCGGTGATAACGTACGGCGATATTGTTCCAAGCGAACCGGAGGCGGATAGCCTCGATCAGGACGCGTGGTTTTCGGAGGCCACCGGCAGCAAGTCTGCGGAGCCAGAACGAGATACATACGTGCAAGGCAGCGATGTAGGCCGTGCGTCGCGCTCGCTTGGGCAACGCAGGGGTACGACTGACCCGACGGTACCCGGGAGCCGGGGCACCGTTTCACAGACCCGTGGCGCCTCTGCGATGGGAAACACAGCCGTAAGGACCCTTGCTGCCGGGGGGCCTGCGTCTGAGGACGGCTGCCCTGCGCTTCACGGCACGTCTGGTGAGCGTCCTCGGCCGTCGGTTGACTCGGGGCACGCCATGATCGACCTGGAAGAGCTCGGGATCATCCCGTCAGGCAGTGTGCCGTATCAGGGGCTTCAGCGCCGGCTCTCGGGCTCTAATGATATCAACCGCAGATCCCGGACGTTTGCGCATGGCCCAGAACGTAACGAGGTCGACTCAGATGGCAGTATCGTGCTGAGTCAGAGTGCACCCGCTGCGCCCAGTGAGGGTTTACGGAATGCGCTCGCCGAGACGAACACGAGCCGTACATCAGGCGACCGCGATAGCGGTCAACGCGGCAGGACACAAGCGCCTGTCGTCTCGCCATCCCTCGTTTGGAGGAAACTCGAACAGTACCTCGGCCAGCGATCGCCGAGAAGCTCTCCGAGTCACGATCCTGGCACTGGATCAGAGTTATCGCACGCGTCTATTCGAGGCAACGTCGCGGAGGGTAGTCTATCGGAGCCGACAGCGGCGGCAGGTCACGTCTATTGTGCAGACTCCGGCCTTGAAGAGCATCAAACAGACCAGGACTTTGCCCGGTGGTCTACAGACGTCCAGCCAGACGCTGGAAGATCGCCTGATCGCCGAGAAGTTTTGCCGATTACCCCAGTGACACCGCCTATCGATATCGCGCTGAGCAAACACCCGCAAACGTACGCGGAGGCTGTTGGCTCAGAGATTGCTGCCGAGCTCGCCGCCTCGCATGCTCGCCTCCATAGTGGTGCCCAAATACCTAGCAACCGAGCTCCGAAAACTGCACCAGAGGCTCCAAAAAGCATGAAAGAGACCGAGTCTGTGAGTAGACGCAGCCATATGCAGCGTGCTGCAAAAGCAACGGAACAGTATCGGGACCTGTGGTTGTACTCGACGGGCATATAGTTTGCGCCTTCCATACTCTGGATACCGGGGACAGCAACCCAACGTCGTGAATGGGCTCCGAAATTCCTGTCTTGTTTACATAAGCGCTGTGCGCTGGGATAACCATTGGATGCGAGCGAGGCGCTCAGGGTCTGGCGCCGCCACTGCACGAATATGCCGTGCCCGGCAACGAGGCCGCAGCTGGCGAGCGGTGATTCCCGCTCCAGGGAAGCGTAGCGCTCCTCGTTGGCGGTTTTGGCGCTCACAACCCGGTACGCGACAACCGCGATGCTACAGCAGTGCTGGATCTCGGTGACCGAGAGAGCGTACGGCACCTCTGTACAGACGCGACGCGATGCCCTGAAGCGCTGGTTCCGTAATCATCATGTGACGGAATGTGAGACGTGCACGTCGCTTACCGCAGTCAGATCTCTATGCCTGGTACGCATTCGGTGAACATATAGCTTTGGAAAGNGGCGGGCTCGTTCAGAGACGCACTGGGCAGCGACGCTCGTTCACCGCTGCCTGCAGTACGCCTTTCGACAATCCGACTGGGGTGTCGCTCCGAAGACAAGCCGGCACTCAAGGCGGGCGACGCGCATCGCTGCTCTTTGAATGCATCGTGGTGTGGCGACGTGCGCGAATGTCGGGCGCTCCCGTCTAGGGCGTCGCTTCGGGCGGTGTGAGTTGTGCTGGCTCCCGAGCGAGGCGCTCCACAAGCCGCTCGATTCGTGCATGATGTTGCTCTAATAGTTCAACGAATGAATCGTCGTATATCTTGCGCGATTTCAGCTCCAGCGTGTCCCGTAACTGAACATATTTCCTGCATTGAACTTTTCGTAGTTCGACATGATCATCCGCTGAGAGATACAGATCTGCGTCCTGAACGGTAGGCCGGCGCCCGTACTTCAACTTAAACTGCTCAATCCATCTTCGCAGAGTCTTGCGTAGTGAGAGGATTTCGCGCACATCATTGACGCCCAGGAGCCGTATCCGCCCTATTAGGCTATAATCCAGCGGCTCCAGCTCGTGCTCGATTACGCTCGGAAAAACGAATTCCTCACTAAATCCGAGTTCGGGCTGAACGGCGTTCACGACACCGGGTCTGGGCTCTGCGGAGTCGTTACCCGTCCGCCCGGGATCAACGGTTTTCCGAGTTTCCAGCGCATGGCTGCTGGCTGGATCCTGCGGAGGTACCACGGGCACCGGCTTTTGGCCCTGTTCGTTGCGCTGGTCCTCGTCTAGAAATACTCCTTCATTACTGGTGGCAGAGGCAGCGCCCGGATTCGGCATGGATGCTCCTGCATGCTGCGCGGTCTCGGTGGCGCACGAGGCGCACTCCGTCGCCGTCTCATGGACAGCGGCTGCGGACGGTGTTACGGACATAATGGTGCTCGGCGCTGTGGCGTTAGACTCGTTTCCGAGAGTGCTCGAAGCGCTGTGGTACAGGTCGTGCGTCGCCAACGGCGCATTTGTCGACGATTCGCGGCTCCTGGATCGGTCGTCAGTCGTCGATTCCGTCGAGTTGAAAAAAGTGGGCCCTGTGCTACTCGCGTGCCCAGTGTCCGCTCCATTGGGCGCAGGGTTCTCATTGTGTTCACAAGTCGTGCGAGTCGCGGCGGACGCCTCTCGATAAAGAGTTTCGTTGCTGTCGTTCTGCATCGTATTCGGAAGTGTGCCGGAGTCCAGCGCTGGATCGGCTGTCTTGCTATCTTTCGAAGCGCTGCGCCTCGTTCGCGAAGATTTCCTTGTACTCGAACCCCGATTGGATTGCTTCTGCAGAGCATTCGCCTTGTTCAGAGTTTTTGTTGGCAGCAAGGTTGCACCTTCAGCGGCGCTCGACTCGGCCGTTGCGGGAATTCTCGGAAAGCTTATGGTGGCGCCCCTGCAATGATTCCCCCCGAGTCGGGATCAGCTTTTGGCGCCACATCAGACACCAGGCTCCTCGATGGTGATAATACAGACTCGTCCGCATGGGTCATCTCTTTCGATACGGCCCGAGTCCATGAGATTTCATTCGGTTCCCCTGGGACGGAATGATCGGGCGCCCCGTCCTTTCCGGAATCGACTTTGACCTGGTTCGGCCAAACCGAAATAGGTTTGCGAGCGTTCTCCTTCATGACTTCCACGGGGCTCCTTCTCGTACGTCTCCGAGCCTTCGGGACGCCAACCGACGGAGTCTGGGTCGTGGATTCACCGCTCCTCTCAATTTCTCTCTGCATACGCAGATATCGCATCCAGGTATCGATTACCTCTGTCGAGCGGTAGTCCTTGGAAACATCTTCACTGCCGCCCGGGGCGGCTAAAACCTTTCGACTTACACCAGGAATCATAAGCGTGTCGCCAAGTACTTCATCCGCCAGATTGCGCAACCGTTCCCGAAGCTTCAGATACATTTCAAACTTGTTGATAATCTCAAGGGAACCGGTGCGACGCACGTCAGCAAGCGATGGACGCCGACCGCCATGAAAGCGAGCAAACAGTTGGCTCCACGCGCGAAGTTCAGCTCTTAGGCGTGTAAAACGCTGCACGTCTAGTGCAACCGAGTCCAACGATGATGCCTCTACTTCATCTTCTGGGGACGCGCGTCCAGCCGGTTCCATACTTTCGTTCCGATTTTCTTCTACATCATCGCTTTGAGAAAGGNCACTTTCCTGTGTTTCCGATGCGTCTTGCATCGCATGGCGGCCCGTGCTAGCAGACTCCGTATTCGGCACGATNCCCGTTTCCAGTTCAGCGGACAAGAGCAGCTTCTGTAGGCGTCCAAATTCGTCGAGCTCGTGTGCNTCGGTGGAGGCGGCACCAGCTGGAGTGTCGCCTCCCTTTTTACCGGTCAAGACGTCATCGGGCCGGCGTCGCATGCCCTTGGCGATGCGTTGACGATGCTCTGAGCTCAGAGGACGACCTTCGTGCGCTGCGCCTATTTTCCGTCGATGNTCCTCTGACAACGCCTTTCCTTTATTCCATGGCGCCTTACCTCGTCGAGCAGCTCCTATTCGAGCCCGAACTTCCGGCGAATGCGCCACGCCTTTATTCCACGGCCGGCCAGAGCCTAGCGTGCCTGTGGCTGCACCTTCAGTGGAGGTACCAGGTGTGCCGCCAACAACTTCAGAGGCCGCAGAAACCGACGCGTCGCCGCCCTGCTGCTCTTCAAAGCCACGGGAACCAGTTCTTGCCGACATTCGCGGAATACTGCGTGTGACTGACGAACCATTCGATACGCGGATCGCGGGTGCATCCCATCTGGGCGTCAGTCTGTCAGGCGGCAACGGAAGCACCGGGAGCGTACCCGGTTGCCGTGGTCGAAACCTCCATCCCGGATGCCGTCTTCGGTAAAAGCCAGAGTAACTTCCCACCCGTTCCGCGCCGATGCTGAACCCCTGAAAGAGAGAGACGCATATGAACCCCATTCACCAGTACACAGCGCGTGTGTTGTAAATCACTATGGCCTGAGCTCACTCCCTATACACTGCACTGGAACACTGATTGACAATAGTGTCGCACCTATCGAGCAAGCACACGCTGTAGAGGATACGCGTATGGAACGCTCGGGTGACGCCGAAGAATACGTCACGCTCTTCGCGTACGCAGCAAGTTTGCTCTACGTGGTGCAGCCTGACGCTGCAGGCGCCCAAGGCCGCTCGGGATGCGCGTGCAGCAGGCATGGGCTGGTGGGGTATCTGAATTTTTTGAACATTACTACCAAATAATAACATATACATATAATGAGATAATGATGACACACCGCAGCAGGCGGTGTTTGATGAGGGTCTGGTTTTTACTGTCATCAAAGGACAACCATGTATCCAATGAGACAATGGTGCAACTTCTGGGTTGCCAGCGGTTTATGTGGGGTCTGCGGATGCGCGACATATACACCAAAGACTAGATATTATCAGACAATATTTTCNATTTGCCTCACAAGTACGAGATTCAGCCTTGCGCTCAGGCTTGGACATGTGTTCGACAAGCGCTGCACCTTCTTTGTGACATGCTCTCGAAAGGGAAACCTTATTATACTCAGTGGAAGTTGGCCGGTATCTACCAGCGCGGTGTTTGCTTCGCTAGATTCCGATAACTATGCTGCATCCGGGAGACCACTGGTAAGCCTCATCAATCCTTGGTCGAAATCCGTAGGATGCACGCACCCACTCGGCGCTGCGCTCTGCGATGATTCATCGAGGCGCTCTCGTACACGAGGCACCTTAAAGCTGACACAAACCTCTTTAGCCACAAGCACACGCTCGTCTACACGAAGCTCCGGATTGCAGTGCAAGATCTGTGGAAATAGAGCGGGTCGTTGGAGTTTAAACGCATGTTCCTGGAAAACGCAGGCATGCGCGTATGCATCTTTCAACGGGCTCGAACAAATTCCAGCATGATCTCTTTGCGATAGCTCACTCTACCATCGAACGGAATCGGGCAGCATCGTCCGTTGCACCGGATGACAT
>JGI24721J44947_10009865_pt1 | contig 12185 bp, 7 predicted proteins | sample YelNatPaOPGAMG01_FD_44947 | JGI IMG/M metagenome (IMG submission 44947)
AAGCCCATTGCCAGTTCCGTGCCGTTTTCAGCTCTATAGAAGTGCACGTAGCTGTCGTAAGTGTTTGCTGGACCAATATCCCATTCACCTCTATTGCTAAACTGTATTAGGGCGCCGTTAACTGTTGCGTTTTGATTCGCGGTGCCGGGCACTGTCATCTGTCCGAAAACGAATTTTGTGGTTACTTCTTTGATGTCTTTTATCACCATAACCTCTTTCTTAACCTTGTTGAAGATGAACGTGAAAACAACATCCACAAGCGGTTCATCCTCAGTCCATGATGGGTCCCAGTCATAAATGTGCGTAACAGTGCGCGCCACAAACATTCTTGGACCATTATAAAGAACAATTATGTCTTCTGTGGTTGCCGTCCCGTTAGTTTTCCTTCCACCATTATAAGGACCTGTGCCTGTGCTAATGAGTTTTCCTGGGTCTTTTGGATCCTCATCAGCCTCTGTTAAAGCACCTTCATACCCATATCCGCTGTGGACACGTATCCAATCGTTTCCATAAGTCACTAGGTCAGCGTGTTGTGCCATAGCCCAAACGTTCCGAGTGCCCGTGGTCGCNTGATATGTTATGTTGATCAGCCAGCCGCTCATCCACTTGTGTTTTGCGATTTGTGATGGTACGCTGGAGCCAGCTGCTGGTGCGAATGCATCTCTGTCACGGTATTCTAGACCTACGTTTGTGCTNCTGTCTATTATTTCGCCGAACTTTGAGAAGCCTATCTTTAGGCTTTTGTCAGTTTTGAACGGGTATAGCGAGTAATAGTCTGTGTCAAGTACACCGCTTACTGTCATGTACCAGCTTGATGGGTCTGTTGCTTCCGTTGTTTTTATGAACAGTGTTGTTGTTAGGATTGTAGCTGATATTGTTGCGATTAACAAAATTGATANTATTTTCTTTCTTCTTTCCATTTTCATTCCTCTTTTTGGGTCATTTATGAGAGCGTGCCAACGTTTATTAAAAATTTTTTAGTGGTTCTGACTCAGATTTAGAATAAAAACCAAAACAATTGTTCAAACAAAAAACAAAACTAGCCAAAACGTTTCGAATTATTCAAAAACCTAAACTTCAAGATCAAGGATAAATAGCCAAAAACCGTCGAAAAAAGCCGCATCTTGCTGACGCCCCCCTTCTTCCCATAATCCAGAAGAATCGGAACCTCTTTGACAGCACAACTAAAACGAACCGCCTTCAGCAAAAGCTCAAGAGAAGCAACAAAACCCTCCGATTCAATAATCTTATCCCTAAAGGCACTGCATAAAACCTTAAGCAAACGCGCCCTAAAACACCTAAACCCGCTGGTTGCATCCCTAACATGCAAACGGAACAAACTCTTCACCAGAAAGTTAATCCCCTTGCTCAAAATCACCCTATGAAAGGGAACATTCAACTGCCTTCCACCATCAACATAACGGGAACCAACAACTATATCAGCATCAACAGCAGAGTTCAACATATCAAGAACATGCTTAGGATTATGTGTATTATCAGAATCCATAGTAACAACAAAATCGTTATCACACGCCAAATTTGCAGCTTCAACAAGTCCCGTTNTCAAAGCAGCACCTAAACCCATGTTTTTGCCATGCACCAGAACNCTGATTGGATATTCTGTTGAAAGATCCTTTAAAATCTCCCCAGTCCTATCATAGCTCCCATCATTAACAGCTATAACCTCATAATGAACATGCGCCTTCAAAGTTTCGTCTATCTCTTGAATAAGTTGCTTAATATTCTGTTCTTCGTTGAAGCACGGCAAAACNACGTAGCATTTCATTTTCAGAACCACTTGTCCGATTGGTTTTCGGAATGGTGAAGAAAAGAGCTTTAAGGATACTTCAGTTTCCGAATTGGAACAAAAACATGTCTAGTTCTTCCTGAAAAGGAGAATTCTACCAAAAGAAAGAAAACTCAACGGCGTCTCCGCCAAGCGATAGTCTATAAGCCCAGCTAACAAAGCAGCAGCCCACGAAAAAAATGATAAGAGGCCAGCAGGAACCCATCTGCTCTTTGAAATGAAGTAGTACACCCTCTTGTTGAAAGATGCAGCATACGCTCTCAACCCAAGAAGCGTTATGGGAAGAGATAAGTCAACAGCACGCCAGTAAACAAGTGAAGCTCCAGCATTTTTAAATTCGTAAATATACTGCCGCATAGTTCTTATTTTAAGATGCCTTGTGCGTTTTATTATAGCTATGTTTGGAGCAGTTTCAAAAAGCAGCATGTAACCACCAGTTCTCGTCACTCTAACTATTTCACGAATAGCCATACGCCAACGCTCATCATCATGTATGTGTTGCAACACAGTTACACAGTTAACAAAGTCATAAACAGCGTCTGGAAAATTCAGTTTTGAAGCATCCATCACATGAAAAGCCACATTGCGCAAGCCGTGTTTTCTAGCGTTTTCCTTCGCTAACAAAATCATTTCTGGGCTTACATCAACAGCCGTTACCGAACCAAACTTCTTGGCTAAAAACATCGACCATTTTCCAGGACCACATCCAACATCAAGAATCTTCGCAGATTTATCCAGTCCAACAACTTGATTCAAAACCTTCAATACAAAATCATACGCCCTCTTATCAGCGTAATCAGCAAGCCAATTCCTTGCAACCTTCCTCCACTTTTCAATGCGGCGCCACTTCTCGGAATCCTTTGCCTCCAAAGCCACATAATCCCAATATTTCTCTAACTCACCCTCTTCCAAAACGCAAGCCTCCTCAATAAACTGCGCTTACAAGAAACTAACGCGAAAACAGATGCCACAATGAAAACCGAGATAAGACTGGAGACGGATAAGATTAAACTCATATCAGCATAGAATTGACCAACAAAGTATAGTGTTATGGTAAATTGTCCAGTCTTNTTTATAAAATAACCATTAACAACAGAATAGGCAAGATGCGGGGAAACAACTTCGCCGCCAACAAAAGCCCGCCATAATGGATCGTATGTATCTGAAAAAATTAACGTAAACACTTCATCAGCGTTGACATAAACCTTAAAGAGGCATGCATTCACTTTTTCATAACTTACGGATATCCCATCACCTTTTGAGGCAAACAAATCATCCAATACCAAGTATTCTTCTCCATCTCTAAGCAAGTAAAGGACAAAGCTGTCAAGCTCNACAAGCCCAGACCCGCCAATGCTTATTTGATGTTCTCCTTCTTCAAGATAGAATGGCCCAATTTCACACCATTCAACAGCGCCTATAGATTCATTACACTGAATTGTGTAGGTTCTGCCATCTAAATCAAGATATAACTTCCCATAGTTTGGGCCTTTTGAAACTCTTGCAGCGAGCATGTAGTTTCCGCTGCGCGGCACTGTTATATTTGCCGAAGAGGNTGCGCCAGGAGAATAGGTTTGGATTTCCCATATGCTCACTAAACCGTGAATTGAAAACTCTGTGACTAAAATTCGAAGCTTGCTGGTTTCAACAGGCTCTGCGAAAATGTGGGTCCTTTCAAGTGCGTTGTTGTCAGCTACTTCTATTTGGGTTACCCATTCCACACCATTCCATGTTTGTATTGAATAATCTTTTGCATAGGCATTTTCGAAAAGCAGTCGGACACCTAGAATTTGCTGTGGNGTGTCCCACGTTAACTCCAGCCACTGCGGAAGCACGTCTCTTTCAGAAGCCCACCGCGTATGAACATCATTATCGTTCGCATATTTCGCTTCGAACTGATAGTTGCCTATCCAGCTTGTTGAACTTGCATTTACAGAGGCAAANGGAGCAACATTTAAGCCATAACTTTCTGAGCGAACCATATACCCAACGTTTGGCTTTAAAACCCAAGTCCATCCGCTGCCTGAAGCGTCTAGGAAAAGGTTTTCTGCTTCATAAAAACATAGGATGCGCCCAGAGAAATCCTGCAAGGTTTGCGTTATCGCGTCTATCTTTGATTCGAGTTCAGAGGGCTTAATGAAGGCTATTGCGTCAATGTCATTGTAGCCCGTTCCATCATTTTCCAGTGTTACCAGATGCCTTCCCTTAGCCAATTCAAGTCTCGTCACATTGACCCATGAAAGCTCAGACCATAATTGGGCTTCTGCACGGATTTCTCGAATTGGTTCTCCGTCAATGTATATGTTTAGTTTTCCACGACAAGGCGCAAACCCAATTCTTAACCAGAAATCGTATTGCCCACTCTCGCCTACTTCAAAGGGAATATCAATTTTGTTTTTCCCAGATGTTGTCAGAGTATCACCGCTAAAGGTTAGGGCACCTACAATTCGCCATGAAGAACTCTTTATCCAATAAGCAGTGTGATTTATGCTTGAAACGCCATAATCCCCAGCGAGGATAAAGTTTTCCTTGCCAGCGTAGGAGAGCAGCGCCAAATCCTGAACATCCAAGTTAACAAAACTCACCGTTTGAAAATTACTTATGGATTCTATTCCAAAGGAATCGCTGTCGCTGGGTATGGAAGCAAAAAACAGTGCAGTCTCGTTTAGACGGAAACCATCAATTTTGCAGAGTGCATCAAAGGATTCCAGTCCACCAACAACAAACATTGAATTGGTCACTGCAAAAACTCTTGGAACTGCGTACTCATTTTGGAGGATTAAAGCTGTATCATTGTAAATGACACTGTAGCCTTCTTGATTTAGAAAGAATTCACGCGTTTTATCAGTCACATACGACGGTATTACGATGTACTTGTAGGCGAAAGTTCCTAAAATCTTGAACAAGTTGTCAGTTAAATGTTCTCTTGCAAGTCTAAATCTTAAATGGTCAACAAACTTTCGCGCTCTAAAGTTCCAGCCGCCATCTTGAAGAACTGGCTTGTCATGTATAAATACGCTGTCAAAGCCTATGTCATGTCCCCAGCCAAGTGTTGTCTGCATTGCACTTGAGGCGAAATCTGAATATTCATCTGGCGAGACTAGCCATTCATGTGAACTTCTACCGACAGAAACCACTTTATAATCGTCGTGTTGAAGTGAAAGCCACTCATAAGGAGCTAAATACTGCTTCGGCGGAGTGTAAACTTGCAAACCATGAAGAATAAAGAAGGAACACGCGAGAAAGCCGCTAAGAAAAATGAGTATTAAAAGGATTACGCTTATGAAATGGATAAGCTTATGCACTTTCTTCAAAAAAGTGTTGAAACAATCTAAAGAGAACATGACAATTTTGTTTTTGGAAAAATTGCCAACCTTCAACCGCATCTTGAAAAGAAATTCGGTTATGTTGGCATACTTCCTACTTTTGACGTAATCTGTTAGGTAAGATGTTAAAAGTGAAGTGAAGAAGGCGTGAGAGAAAATAGCCATTACAACCCATCTGTTTGCCGCCCTAAAAATTGCAAAGTGCGGAACATTGACCCAAGCCCAAATGAAAACTTGTCCNAGAGGCGAGTATGGCCCTTTCGCAACAAAAATGGAAATCAGCATGGCAACTGCAAAGAAAATGGTATAACGGTCTCTGCGCACCAGAAGAGTGCAATAGGAAATGAAGAACAAGATGAAGAGAAGATTATATAATGGGAAATCTGTTATTCCCATCTGAGTGTACACGTCTAAAATGTTGTTGTAGCCCCATTTTTCCACAGCTCTTAAAGTGAAAGCGTCAAACAAGTTTTGGTAACTGCACGAGTATGCGTCTTCTAACGGGTATTCATAGGAAGGATGAAAGTACGGTGATCTAATGTTGGTTAGGAAGGGAATTAGGAAGAAGGCTGAAAGCAAGAAGACTAGCAATGCTGATGGAAAAGCAACTTTAAGAAAACGCAAAAAACGAGTTTTTACGGTTTCTGTTTTGACTGGATAACATGTAAGGAAAACCGTGAATAGCGCTAGAAAAACACCGTATATAACTATGAATTCTGGATGAAAACTTGTTAGAAAAAGGCTTAGGCTCAAGGAAAGCATAAGTACATGTCCAAGCTTGCCAGTTTGCAGCGCTTTGTCCAGCGCCATAAAAATTAGCGGTGCCAACGCGTAACTATAAATTATGTCAACGTGGGCTTCTGTTAACTGCGAAAACAGCCATTGATTTAGGATGTAAACCAGTGCGGCTGCAAGTGACGCAACATGAACCTTTGTGTAGCGGTACGCAAACAAGTACGTGGAAAAGCCAGCAGTCACATATGATAAGAACATGAAGACTTTAACCGTCCAAGAAGGACTTCCAAAAACATAGTATAGAAGCATCAGAAAAAAATCCATAAAGTTTATTCCTTCAACAAAACCGAAGGAGTATGGACGCCACATCAAAAGCCATCTAAAATCTTTACCATACAAGTAAGCCCTTGAAACAAAACCGAGAACATCACCACCTCCAGGCCATTCATCAGTGAATAGGAAATTCCTGAAAATCACCGTGGCAATTGCCACAATTATTAAGACATGCAAAATTGGGGTTTTGTTTTTTGCCAAGAAGCATTTCAATGTTCCAAATTTGCATTTTCCGAAAAACGCCTTCGCCATACTGAAGGATATTCCGAGAAAGTAGGCTGTGAATTCAAAAATTTTCATCAGGTAAAAGCCTACTGCTGAACTAAAGTTTTTGTAAAATAATTTGGCATTTTTGATAGATGTTAGGCGTAAGGCTGTATATCTTCTAATGGTGTTTGTTGGCTCTCTTTTTATGAGCGCTGGAATTGTCTCGCCATAATGGTAGGCTTTGAAGAAAATTTTACTTAATGTTAGTTTTCCTTCAAAATGGGTTATCTCATGGCTTATTTTATCAACATAATAGCCTTTTTTCCTTAACCTTTGAAAAAACTCGAAATCCTCTCCGCATACAAGTCCTTCATCATAGCCGCCCAGCTCGAGAAAAACGCTTTTTCTAAAGAAACGTGGAATTTCCATCAACTTACTATTTGCAGACAGGGAAATTTTCTCCCTTTTCATAAGTCGCCAAATAAGCCATGACCAACATATTTTTCTGGTATAATTACAGCATCGGCACCTTTACGTAAACATGATTCCACGCAAGCCTCAACCACTTTAGGGCTTAACACCATATCCGAATCGATGAATAAAAGAAAACTGCCTTGAGCCTTTTTGGCAGCGTAGTTTCTTGCTTCACTTCTTTCACAATCAAGCAGGAAAACTTTTGCCCCAAGCTCCTCTGCTATCTTTTTTGTGTTGTCGCTGCTGTACCGGTCAACTATCAATATTTCAATTTTTTTGTAGGTTTGCCTTTTGATTGATATAATGCATTGCCGTATGTTGTTTTGGGAGTTGTATGTGGGTATTACGACGGAAATAAGCGGTTGCAAGTTTACCTTTTTCACGTAAGCCTCCTCGTTGGAGTGTGCGGGACGTATTGTTTATGAATTTTCTTTCAAAAATTGAACATTATTCAGCTTCGGAACGCGAATAAAAGCTATTTCTTCAAAAAATTGAACCTTTTCTGCTCTTTGTCACTCTCGCTTAGCATATAAACTTCTGAAATTTCAAATTTTGCTCCACAACCCTTGCATTGCACATAAGCCTTGTCAGATTTCACTCCAAGCCAGAATCCCTGAAGGAAACCACATTTTGGACACGCCTTAAAGCGGCTTAAAGCGTTCTCAATTTCCTGAATCCTCAACTCTCTCCAATCTCCAAAATAATTATTCAAAGCGAAACTTATCTATTTTATGTTACGTGACAACCGCGCAAAATTAAAAGGTATACTTATCTAGAAGATAACAGATTGTTGACAATCATGAAGGTACTAGCGTTTATTGTTGGTAAATTCTACACAAACTGCTACATCGTAATATGCGAACAAACAAACGATGCAATAATTGTTGACCCAGGTTTTGAANGCAACGCAGAAGCAGAAGAGGTTTTAGGGTCAATAAAAGCGAATNACCTAAACTTGAAACTAATCGTGAACACGCATGGACACCCAGACCACACTTGCGGAAACGGAGTCGTGAAGGAGACTTTTAAAGTGCCAATATTGATTCATAGGCTCGATGCCCACATGTTAGGCGAAATTGGCAGGAGAATAGCTGACTTTTTAGGTTTTGAAAAATCTTCGCCGCCAGCTGACAAACTTCTATCCGACGGAGACCTGCTGAATTTTGGAAAGGTTACTTTACGGGTTATTCACACTCCGGGACACAGTCACGGAAGTATATCACTTNTCGGAGAAAAAGAAATTTTCACTGGAGACACATTATTTATGGGTTCTATTGGGAGGACAGACTTTCCTGAAGGCTCTGAACAAGAAATGGCAGATTCTTTGAAGAAATTGGCAATTTTGCCAGACAACTTTGTTGTTTATCCTGGACATGGACCTACAACGACGATAGGAGAGGAAAAACGCACGAATCCTTTCATGCAAAGTCTTTGATTCATAACGCTCCTTTAAACAAGTCTTCCTCGCTTGAAATTTGAAGCTCTTTTATGCTGCAGTTTTCAGAAAACTCGACAAAATCATTAAGCCCTTTAAATATCACGACTGGCTTCGCTTCTTTAGCTTGTCCCATAAGGAGTTCCGCGGCTGCGGCAATTTCGTCAACAACTGCAACATTTTTCACCTTCAAGGTTTGACCGAAAAGGTCTTCCTTCCCTCTATAATCTTTGAATGGTTTTATTCCAGCAATGCCTATTGCAAAGTTAACTTGACCACGTCTAAATGGGCGGCTGTAAGTGTCGCATATTATTACGGCGACATTTTTGCCAGTCAATCTTCTGATTTCTCTGCGGCATTTCTCAGCGGAAATGTCCGGGTTTTCTGGGAGAAGTGCAAATTTGCCAATACCTTCAACGTTTGACTTGTCTATTCCAGCATTTATGCATATCAGTCCGCGCTTGTCCTTTACAAGCAGAATTTCGCGAGTCGCCTTCAATACAGTTTCGGTTTCTCCTAAGACTAGCTCAACAAATCTTGGACTCTTGCCAGTTTCCTTTGCAATTTTAAAAGCCCCTTCAGATGGCAGAACATCTTTAAGCGTGACAACTCGATTCTCCGCCTTCGAGAAAATTTTTTGCGCAACCACTATTATGTCGCCTTCATCGATTTTTAAGCCGTTTTTCTGCGCTGTCTTGAAGATTAATTCCGCTATGTTATCTCCCGGATTTACTAATGGAAAATCTTCTAGTGCAAAAGCCATGAAATGTTTCAAACNGTTTCCTCCAATTTAATGCTTGCAAATGCCTCTTTGTTATGTGTCTTCCCTATTTACTAACTTTTTGTCATAATTTGATGCATGAATTTTGAAGTTTTATTCCGAATTCATAATGTTTAAACTAATACAACCCAGAGGATACTGTGAACTCAACAGTGATGGGTGTGCTTAACATGAAGAACAAAATTAGAACATTAGCCATCTTACTAACAATTATTTTCAGCATGATTAACTTTAATTCTCTAATTTTGCATTGCGGAGCAAATGGCACTTACGTGGAAGGCCCAATAACAAGGGATACGCTTTGGACTCTTTTAGACAGCCCAATCATAATTGCAAATAATGTCACTGTTTACGCGGGCGTAACATTGACAATTGAGCCAGGTGTTGAAGTTAGGTTTGGTGGAGAATTTTCATTGTTTGTTTTTGGAAAGTTAAGCGCTGTTGGAACAGTTGAAAAGCCAATAACTTTCACATCGAACAAGGAGCAGAAAGGCGTAGGAGATTGGGGTTCCATAGTTTTTAACGGTGCTGAAAAATCCACACTAACAAACTGTTTGGTTTCATATGGTAAAGACGCTATAATGGTAGAAGATGGTAATGTGGATATTCAAAATTCTTCCGTATTTTTTTCAGAAAATGGTGTAGTAGTGGTAAATGGCATTCTAAGCATTCAAAACTTTATTGTTAGTTTCTGCACCAAAAACGGGATAAACGTAACAGATAGTCTTGCCAACATTCAAAATGGTTACGTTTCCAACAGCGGTGAAAATGGCATATTTATTGCAGGAGATGGACAAACCTCAATAGTAGATACGACGCTNCTTGGAAATGTTAATGGAATTCTCTTAACTGGAGAAAGCGTTTCAAACGTTAACATAACAGGAAGCATTATTTCAGCAAGTACCCAAAATGGAATATTAATTGAAGCAGAAAGCCACACNAACATAAACATTTTTGACAACATCATCTCCTCAAACAATGTAGGATTTTACATTTCAACTTCAACAAGCACGTACTTAACCAACAATTCCATATCGTACAACAAAGTGGGCGCATTATACACTAACGGAAGCCACATCGCAGAGTACAATGACATATACGGCAACGAAGTTGGAATGGACATCGAAACAAGTGGTGGACAGCATATTAACGTTAACGCAGAACACAACTATTGGGGAGACCCAACTGGACCAAATCATGAATCACTTAATCCCTACGGGAAAGGCGACAAGGTTGGCGGAAACGGCGCAGAAATAGATTTTATACCGTACTTGACAAATCCCATAAGTCAAGTTAACACGCCGCCCACTGCGAATCTGCTGGCAGACAGAATTTGGGTTCAGCCAAACTCCACTGTAATGTTCTATGCAACAAAATCTCATGACGACGGATACGTCTATCAGCACCACNTTGATTTCGGAGACGGAAGCAACAGCGGTTGGNCAACATTATCGGTTTTTCCCCACAATTACACTTCTACAGGCGATTATAACGCCAGCCTATTAGTTGTAGATGATTATGGGGCAGTAAGTTCTGCTTCAACTGCGACTATTTATGTAAGGGATACGCTTCAACCATTATATGTTAATCTTGAATTGAGCAACACGACGACCTTTGAAAGAGGAAATGTCAACATAACAGTTTACGTGACGGATGGAACGAGTCCGGTTGCAGACGCAACAGTAACATTGTTCTCGTTAGTTGGAGGAGAATTTAATGTTTCAACTGGACAAACAGATGAAACAGGCTATTTCAACACAACGTTTACGGCTCCATTTATAGGCAACACTGAAAAAGATTACATCAGAATTGTAGCAACCGCATCCACAAATGGTGTGAACTACGCGGACGGTTCAGACTACGAGTATCTGGAAGTTTGGCGGGCAACTGGAATTGTTGCGCCGGGAACACTTGCTGTCGAGATAATTCCAGAGTCTCCGCAGACCTTCTCTGCGGCACAATTGAGTCTAACAATACGGGTGATGGAATACGACATGAGCCCAGTTGAGGGAGCACAAGTTGCATTAGAAACATCAAACGGCAACCTCTCTGAGACCTATGACATAACAAACATTAATGGCGAAGTGACTCTCACTTTTACAGCGCCAATAGTCACCGAACAAGTAAACGTTACAATTGCGGCAAATGCTACAAAGGCTGGGTATACCACTGGACAAAGTCAAACCATCATAACAGTTAATCCTCATACGTTCAACATAGAGATAATAACGCAAACCGTTGAATCTGAGAAAAGCACACTTGTCACAGTTATTGTTAGGTGCAACGAAGATTCCTCATTAGTTGAGGGCGCAAACGTTATAATGCAAACATACTCGGGCACGTTCGTTCCAACCACAAACATCACAGGGTCAGATGGTAAGTGCACCTTCACTTATAACGCACCACAAACGACAGTTGAGCTAACAGTGGGCATACACGCAAATGTCAGCAAGAATGGCTATGCAAGCACGTCTAGTGAGACAACGATTTTGGTTGTTCCAGCAAAGGCTGAGGGATGGTCTTGGATGACTTTGCTTTGGATTATTATTCCAGTGATTATCGTTGTAATTGTTGTGGTTCTGATTAAGTTGAAGGTTATTGAAGTTTCAGTTGGAGAGGAAGAAGAGGAACGTTAGGACAGTCATGTTTAGCAAGACGTAATATTTAATAGACCGTACATATATCATTTAATGAATAGGAGAAAAGTCGATGCCGAAANTACAGCTTAAACAGACCTTAACAAAACTGAAGAAGGTGCGAATTAAATTTGCTTTCAAGAAGCGCGCACAGGTAGTTGTGCCGCCACCTCCACCAAAACCTGTCCCACGTGGGTTCAAGGTTGTCGAGAAGTATCCGCTTTATGAACCGTTCGCTCANGCNGCAATTGTGCAGAACCCAAAAACAGGAGAATACAAGTATATCCTAGACGAGTTGCAGTTGGATCCGCTTGAAAGAAGCGTCTATAACCGTATACTAGAAATTCTCNTAGCCGAAATAGAGTCGCCGAAAGAGGAAATTGTCGACCCGAGGAGGTTCTTTGCAGAAGAAGCTAAAAAAATTGTTGACAAGTACCGCATAAGCTTGGGT
>JGI24721J44947_10009870_pt1 | contig 12182 bp, 8 predicted proteins | sample YelNatPaOPGAMG01_FD_44947 | JGI IMG/M metagenome (IMG submission 44947)
CGCAGGATTGCGGCTGTAGCGGCTTCCGGGCTGGTCCGGCGCGCCGCATAGATCAGCAGCCATTCTTCCAAGCGCCCGTTTTGCCGGGCCCATTCGAGGATCATGGACACCAGCGTCTCCTTGTCTTCTTCGCGCAGCAGATTGGCCGCGTCCGCCAGAGTGATCTTCTTGGCTGCGCGGCCGCGCTTCGACCCAGCGTCCGACGGGCGGCGCAGCCAGGCGAGCGCGGCGGCCACGCAATGCTTGCAGAACACGCCCTCGTTGCCCTGGGGACAGTTGCAGGAATAGTCCAACACGCCTTCATCGGAAGAAAGCACGACCGTGTAGTCCCGGTTCCCGACCACCACCGCGCGGAGTTCCCCGCCGGACTCTTCGATGGACTCGACGCGCCCGGTGCGGTAGTAGTCCAGTCCCCTGGCATAGGCGCCCTCGCCAGCCAGGCGCTTCACAACCGCTTCATTGAGCGCTTTCGAAATCGAACTCACGCCGTACTCCCCAAAGTGTGGCCGGGGCCTGAGGCGCTGCCTCGGCCTGAACGCGGTCTTGGCCATGATTCAATCGCCGAGGACCGCGCCCGCCGCCGCTTACCGGTTCACAATCCTGACCGGCACGCGCACCACCAGGTTCTGTCCCGGGGCCACGTGAAAGTTTGTCACCTCGTATTGTAGTTCGGCGCCGGTCTCGCCCTGCGGGGATTCCTTGGCCAGACGGAGGGTCACTGCGGCGGCGCCTTCGGGCTGAATGTCCGCGCCGCCCGCGCTGAGCCATTTCGGGGACTCGCGCAAGCGGAGCTGGAAGGGCAGAGCGGAACGGTTGAGCAGACGCAGCGAGAGCTGGCGCTGGCCGGCGCTGAAAACCAGCCGCGGCGTCTCGACCGTCACCGAGCCTTGCCACAAGCCGCGCAGGAGCTCTTCGGCGCCCCATACTTCGCCGCCCATCCAGGCCGCCGTCCGGCGCGCGAAAAGCGCCTCTCGGACGCCTTCCACGTCCGGCGTGCGGGCGAAGACCAGGGTCAGCGGCCGCTTGCGGTCCGTATAGGCCGGATAGGTGGGGGAATGGACATCCGAGTCCGCAAGGATGGTCAGCCTCCGCTGTTCAATCCAGGGGAAGGCCTGCGGGTAATACGAATGCCCGTTGACCAGCTCGACGCCATCCATCAACTTTTGGTCGTAGATGGCCGCCACGTCGGGGAACCAGTCGGCCGGCTGCTTCCAGCCAGGGTGGTTCCAGAATGTGAATCCGCCTTGCTTGCGGCCCTCACGCAGCGCATCGGGCAGGTCCAGACCGAAAAATGCGTTTTGGTCCTTAACGAACAGGATGTTGAAGTGAGTGTCCCCCTTCATGACCTCCACGCCCGGAACCAGGATGATTCCGAGCTGCGCCGCCAGCGCCGCGGCGATGGCATGCGGGCGGGTGAGATCCGGCCTAATGTCGTCCTTGTGCGGATTGTAGCCTGCATGATCGGTGATGGAGATGGCGTCGAGGCCCTCGCGCCAAGCTTCTTGGACGCGGGTGACCGGCCAGACGTCGCCGTCGGAGAAGACNGTGTGCATGTGAAAGTCGCACTTCAGCGTCCGGAAGCCCGGCAGATCCGGCACAGGAAGCGGATCCCGCTGCTGCGCGGAGATGCTTTGGGCCAGCAGGCAGCCGAGAATCGTAAACAAAATGAAACATCGTTTGAAGTGGATCATGGTGACTCCTCATGGAAGGCTTGATCCTATTGGTTTCCNCCGCCGGTGTCAAGCCGCGCGGCGGCACAGCGCCCCCCAATTCTCGCTATCATTGAAGATCATCATGATTCAGGACAGCATCCCCGAAGGTTTGACCTTTGACGACGTGCTCCTGCTTCCCGCCCGAAGCGCGATCCTGCCCGCCGAAGCGGATACCCGGACCCGGTTGACGCGCACCATCGAGCTCAATATTCCGATCGTCAGCTCCGCCATGGACACCGTGACCGAGTCGCACATGGCGATCGCGCTGGCGCAGCAAGGAGGCATCGGCATCATCCACCGCAACATGTCCATCGGGCGGCAGGCCGAGGAAGTGGACCGCGTGAAGCGCAGTGAGAGCGGGATGATCGTGGATCCGGTGACCGTGGAGCCGGAGCAGAAGATCTACGAAGCGCTCGAGCTGATGAAGCGTTTCCGCATCTCGGGCGTTCCGGTGACCAAGAACGGCAAGCTGGTCGGGATCCTGACCAACCGCGACCTGCGTTTTGAAACGCGCTACGATTTGCCGGTCTCCGAGGTCATGACCAAGGAGAATCTCATCACGGTGCCGGTGGGCACCACGCTCGACGAGGCGCAGCAGATCCTGCACCGCCACCGCGTGGAGAAGCTGCTGGTTGTGGACGACCAGTACAACCTCAAGGGACTGATCACGGTCAAGGACATCCAGAAGAAGCTGAAGTATCCCAATGCGGCCAAGGACGATCACGGCCGGCTGCGCGTGGGCGCAGCCATCGGCTCCGGCGGCGACTTTTTGGAACGGGCTCAGGAACTGGTGGCGAAGAAGGTGGACGTGCTGGTCATCGACACCGCCCACGGGCACAGCGAACGCGTCATGCAAGCGGTGGCGGCGGTCAAGAAGGCGCTGCCGGAGGTGCCCCTGGTGGCGGGCAACGTGGCCACTTACGAGGGAGCGCGGGACCTGATCGAGCTGGGCGTGGATGGAGTGAAAGTGGGCGTCGGGCCCGGCTCCATCTGCACCACACGCGTGGTGTCCGGAGCGGGCGTCCCGCAGATTACGGCCATCGCAGAAGCCGCCCGGGCGGCTCGAAAAGCGGGCGTGCCGCTCATTAGCGACGGAGGCATCAAGTTCTCCGGCGATATCACCAAAGCGCTGGCCGCGGGCGCGGATACGGTGATGATCGGCAGCCTGTTCGCGGGCACCGACGAAAGCCCTGGCGAGATGATCCTTTACCAAGGCCGCACCTTCAAGAGCTATCGCGGCATGGGCTCGCTGGGGGCTATGGTGCAAGGCTCCAGCGACCGCTACGCGCAAGATCCCAACGCCAAGCTGGTGCCGGAGGGCATCGAAGGCCGCGTGCCGTACAAAGGGCCGATGGCGGAGCTGGTCTATCAGTTGGTGGGCGGATTGAAATCCGGCATGGGCTACTGCGGCTGCCGCACCATCGCCGAGTTGCAGGAAAAGGCGCGATTCCTGCGGATCACTTCGGCGGGCTTGAAGGAAAGCCACGTTCACGACGTGATCATCACGAAAGAAGCTCCGAACTACCGTCTGGAATAGACCGGGTCACGCTGACCTTGAGCCGTCCGCGCGCCAGGCGCACGTCCAGCTTCGAGCGCAGCGGCGCGGCCGCCGCATCCTTGACGATGCTGCCGTCTTCGCGCTGGACGATGGCGTAGCCGCGTTCCAGGATCGCCAGGGGGCTGAGGTGCGCCAGTTGCACCGTGAGCGATTCCGCCTTGGACTGAAGCGCGGACAAGTGTTTCTGGATCGACTGAGATGCGCTGCGGGCCGCCAAGTCCAGCCGCCGGAGAGCGTCCGCGAGGCGCAGCCGCAAGTCCAACCTCCGCAGCCGCTCCTCCAGCGACGCCCATTGGCGGGAGGCCCGCTCCAGGCGGGCGCGCCAAGCCTCGCGGGCGCGGTAGTCCAGGTCGTCGACCCGCTGCATGCGCTTTCCGATGGCGCGGGAGACCGATGCTCCTGCGCGGTCCACGGCTTGTTCGTGCAACCGCCGGGCGGCGTCCGTGAGGCGATAGCGCACGGATCGCTCCAGAGCGGCGCGGGCGGCTTCGATCGAGTCGAGCCACTCTTGCCGCGTGCGCACGACCAATTCGGCGGCCGCCGAAGGCGTGGGCGCGCGCAGATCCGCGGCGAAGTCCGCGATCGTAAAGTCGGTCTCGTGGCCGATAGCTGAAATCACCGGGACCGCGCAGGCCGCGATCGCCCGCGCCACGGCTTCTTCGTTGAAAGTCCAAAGATCCTCGACCGAGCCTCCGCCCCTCGCCACAATGACCACTTCCGGCCAGCCGGAGGCGCTGAACCAGGCAAGCCCCGCCGTGACCTCCTCGACCGATCCGGCCCCTTGAACCTGGGCTGGGTAGACCCGGATATGCAAGCCCGGCAGCCGCCGCCGCAAGATGTGCAGCATGTCGCGGATGACCGCGCCGGTGGGGGACGTCACGATGCCGATCCGCGTTGGGAAGCGGGGCAGAGGGCGTTTGCGTGAGGGGTCGAACAGCCCTTCCTCGGCGAGCTTCTTTTTCAACTGCTCGAAGGCCAGTTGCAGCGCCCCCAGCCCTTGCGGCTCCAGAGTCTCCACCAGCAACTGGTATTCGCCGCGCGGCTCGTAGACGTCGATGCGTCCCCGGGCCAGCACNGCGATGCCGTCCTGCGGCTTGAAGCGCAGCAGGCGGGCGGCGTTGCGGAAACAGACGCAGCGGAGCTGGCCGCCGTCGTCCTTCAGGGTGAAGTAGTAGTGCCCGCTGGCTGCCAGTTTCGTGCCGGAAATCTCGCCGGCCACCCACACGTCGGGAAAAGCCGTTTCGAGCGCGGCTCGGATGGCGGCNTTNAACTGGCTNACGGTNAAGATGCGCCGCTCGGGCCCGAAGTCAAAGCTGGTCTGTTCTAACATGTTGAAATGCCGTGGCTTCTCTCATACAGGAATGTTTCCGGGTAGATCACTTTTTTCTATTTGACCCTCCAGGGGGCCTCCGCTATCCTGAAGTCACATTGTGACGGCAGAACCCACATTGTAATCGTCTCCACGGAGGATAGATGACCCCGAAGGAAGTACTTGAGTTTGCGAAAAAGAACAACGCCCGGCAATTGGATGTGCGCTTTACCGANTTGCCAGGCTTGATGCATCACGTTTCCTACCCCATTCACGTTGTCGATGAGGAGTGCTTCGAGGAAGGCTTCGGCTTCGACGGCTCCAGCATCCGCGGCTGGGCGGTCATCCACGAGAGCGATATGCTCCTGGTGCCGGATCCCAATACCGCATTCATGGANCCCTTCGCCCAGTCGCCGACGCTGGTGATGCTGGCCGATGTAGTGGACCCTATCACGCGGCAGCATTATGAGCGCGACCCGCGCTGGATCGCCAAGAAGGCCGAGCTGTACCTGCAAAGCAGCGGGATCGCCGATACCGCGTATTTCGGCGCGGAGGCGGAGTTCTTCATTTTTGACAACATTCGCTTCGACCAGAAGGAGCAGCTCGGTTTTTACTACATTGACGCCGAGGAAGGCCGGTGGAACTCCGGCCGCGAGCAGGACAACCTCGGCTACCGCCCGCGGTATAAGGAAGGCTACTTCCCCGTGCCGCCCACCGACCACTACCAGGACCTGCGCAGCGAGATGGTGGAGGTCATGCTGAANTGCGGCCTCAACATCGAGTGCCATCACCACGAGGTGGCCACCGGCGGACAGGCGGAGATCGACCAGAAGTTCGACACCCTGGTTAAGTCCGCGGACAACATGATGCTCTACAAGTACATTGTCCGCAACGTGGCCTACCAGCACGGCAAGACCGTGACCTTCATGCCGAAGCCTCTGTTTGGCGACAACGGCAGCGGCATGCACACTCACCAGAGCCTTTGGAAGGGCGGCAANCCGCTGTTCGCCGGCGACGGCTACGCGGGNCTCAGCCAGCTCGCCCTGTGGTACATCGGCGGTTTGCTGAAGCACGCTCGGGCGCTGTCGGCCATCATCGCCCCGACCACGAACAGCTACAAGCGCCTGGTGCCCGGCTATGAAGCGCCGGTGAATCTGGCCTACTCGCGCCGGAACCGCTCGGCGGCCTGCCGGATCCCGATGTACTCGGCNAGTCCCAAGGCCAAGCGCGTCGAGTTCCGNCCGCCCGATCCGTCCTGCAACCCCTACCTGGCCTTCGCCGCCATGACCATGGCGGGGCTGGACGGAATCCTGAACAAGATCGATCCGGGCGAGCCGCTGGACAAGGACATCTATGACTTGTCTCCNGAAGAGATGAGCCACGTTCCCTCGATGCCCGCCTCTCTCGACGAAGCTCTGGATTGCCTGGAGAACGACCATGAGTTCNTGCTCAAGGGCGATGTNTTCACCGAGGAGCTTCTGGAGAGCTACATCAGCTACAAGCGCAAGAACGAGGCGGAGGCTGTGCGGCTCCGTCCGCATCCTTACGAGTTCGCGCTCTACTACGACATTTGAGCGGCGGCGAGGACGGGTGCAACCAGAGGCATAAAGACAGCAAAGCCCGGCGGCGGCCTAAAAGAGGCCTCGCCGGGCTTTCCGTTTGCTCTAAGGCCGCTCAGACGCGCTGCCGGTTGTTGCCCGGGGCAGGCGTGCGTCCCATCTTCTCGATTTCGTTGAAGTACACGCGCCGCCCTTCGTCCATGGCCAGGTTGGAGAGGATCACGGTCGCTGAGTCGGCCAACCCGACTTCCAAGTCGGCCAGAGGCTTGCGTCCCGTGCGGCAGCAATCGAAGAAGCTCTCCATCTCCACGTCCACCGGGTTGCGGTCCTCCTCCGGCAGCATGACGCCTTTGGCGTAGAGCCAGCGCCGGGCGAACTTGAGTTCCTTCTCCAGGAAGGATTCATTGCCCCGGAACTCATCGCGCTCCAAGAGAATGGGGTAGCCCCGCGCTCCCTTGCCCGTCGAAGCCAGCGAGGCGCCGGCGATGGCGACCTCTTTCTTTCCTTTACTGGCGGGCGTGGGCTCGGCCGGCGGCTTCGGCTCCGGATACCACAGCGCAATGGCAGGCTCGGCATCGGTGCCGACGGTGATCTCAATGGTTCCCTCGGTCCCCATGATGCACTCGCCGAATTCGGTGCGCTGCCCGCCGAACAGGCTCAGGTGGCGGTTGGTGGTGATCGACGTATAAATGAATTTCTGGCCCCTGGGATACTGGAACAGCAGTTGAATGTTGTCGTAGATGTCTCTTCCGTCGCGGATGAAATTCAAGCCGCCGATGCCCACGATGAACTCGGGCGGCGTCCCAAACATCCATTCGGCCACGTCCATTTGGTGGGAACCCAGTTCCGCGGTCAAGCCGCCGGACATGCTGCGGTACTTGCGCCAGTTGACTTCCTGGTCCGTGCGGTCCTTGGGCACCGGCTTGTTCCAGGGATCCCGGGCGAAGGTATTGCGGTGCCACTGCGCTTGGATGTGGGTCACCCGCCCCAGCAGGCCCTTGTCGATCATCTGCTTGGCGGCCTGGTAGAACTTGCTGTAGCGCCGCTGCAAACCGGTCTGGAGAATCTGCTTGGGGCGTTCGTTGGCCAGCGCCCGCAAGGCGTGGATCTCCTCCGGCTTGAACACCAAGCTCTTCTCGCAAAAGACATGTTTGCCCGCCAGCAGGGCGTCCCGGGTGACGGGGAAGTGCAAATACAGCGGCGTGGCGATCACCACGGCTTCCACGTCTTTGCGGTCCAGCGCCTCCCGGTAATCCTTATAGGCAGCCGGGTTGGTGCCCGCATCCTTGACGCCGTTTTTCAAATTCGGCTCATAGACGTCGCAGACAGCCACGCAACGGCCGTTCGGCGCGCCTGCGGCAATGTGCCTCAACAAGTAGGTCCCGCGCGATCCCGAACCGATCAGCGCAAAACGCACCGGGTCTCCGCCGTTCGCCTTCAAAATCGCCGGGGCTCCCAAAATGCTTCCCATGGCCGCGGGCACGGCGCCGGCGGCCTTTACAAAATCTCTGCGGCTGGGGTCCTGTTTCCCTTCCATGTGGCCCTTCCCCTGGATACAAAAATAGTGAGCCCGTCGTCTTAATCTGCTGGCTCGATTACAGTCTATCGGTTTCGGGTTGGTGACGCAACGGCTACGCCTGGGTCAACCCGGCTGCCCCGCTCTTGGCCATGCCCACGCCCGCGCGGTCCCCAAGAGGACACTTCTATCGAGGTAAGAATGGGGACATTTCTAAAGAGGTTTGACACAGGCTTCCCCGCGCTTGCAATGGGACGGGCATTTGAGGCAATCTGGATAGTTTTCCACGGTTGTCCATTGCCAACATGCGTGTCCGAGTCTTATACCACGACCACTGTTTCGATGGGGCCGCCGCGGCCGCCTTCTTCAGCCGGTTCGTGGGCGACACCTTTTATCCCGGCGCCGAGTTCTGCTACACCGGCCTCGCTCACAAGGCCTCAGACTTGTTCGAGGACTGGATGTTCGACGGCGACGTCAACGCAATCGTAGACTTCAAATATTCCCCGCACCCCAAACTGACCTGGTGGTTCGACCATCATCAGAGCGCCTTTTTGCAGCCGGAGGATGAGGAACATTTCCGGCGTGACACCAGCGGCCGGAAGATGTTCGATCCGAGCTTCCACTCCTGCACGAATTACATCGCCACCGTCGCCCGCGAGAAGTTTGGCTATGAGGCGCCAGACCTTGCCGAACTGGTGCGCTGGGCCGAGATCATCGACGGCGCAATGTATCCCGACGCCCGCACCGCTGTGGAGCTGGGCGCGTCCGCCATGAAGCTCACGCTGGTGGTGGAGAACGTCAAGACGCCCGGGTTCGTGGAGAAAGTGATCCGTTGGATGCAGCGCCTCACCCTGGACCAGATCATGGAGCAGCCCGAGGTGCGGGAGGCTTACGCGCCCTTATACGAGCGACATCTGGCTTCCATCGAGATCATCCGCTCCCGCGCCACGATCCACGGCAACGTCGTCTACTTTGACGTAACGAATTGCGACCTGGACGGCTACAACAAATTCATACCGTATTACCTGTTCCCCGAGTCGATGTACACCGTCTCGGTCAGCAAGTCGAGCTTCCGGACCAAGATTTCCGTGGGTTCGAACCCGTGGGCTCCGAAACCCCTCACCCACAATCTGGCGACGATTTGTGAACGATACGGCGGAGGCGGTCACCCGCGTGTCGGCGCGATTAGCTTCCCCCTGGACGCGGTCGAGGAGGCTCGCAAAGTGGCCGCGGAGATCGTCGAAGAACTGCAAAAATAGCACAGGGAGGGATTCCTTGAGGCGTCCGGCCGCTTGGGTTGCGCTCGCCGTGTCCTTGTTGGGGCCCGCCGGTGCGGCGCCGGCGGCCGATCTCCGCACCGAACGCCTGGCTGCATTGGGCAAGCTCTGGGCTGCGGCCAAATACTTCCACCCCGCGCTGGCCCGGCCGGAGATTGACTGGGACCAGGCGCTTTTGACCGCGCTCCCGCGCGCCGCCAGCGCGCGTTCGCCCGAAGAATACGCAGATGCAGTTTCGGTGATGCTGGCGGCTCTTCAGGATCCTGCCACGCGAGTCGCGCAGCCCAAACCAGGGCCCGCCTCATCGCACCGGCTGCGTGCGGAGTTGAACTCGGATGAGATCCTTGTCATAACGCTCCGTTCCTTTCCGGCTTCCTACAGCGACGGCGAATTCTTTGCTGAATTACGCCGTGCGGCGGGTCAGATTCCCAGCGCCCGCGGCGTCGTTTTCGACCTGAGGGAGCAACCGGCCTGCCTCGACTGGGATCCCAGCGCCGCCGCCCGCTGGTTCATCGCGGCAGGCTTCAACCAGCGCCTCACCAGCGGGCCTCTGAAGATCCCGGCGCAGCGCTCCCGCATTCATTCCGGCATGAGTTCGGCGCCCGAGGGAGGAAGCGCCTACTTTCATTCCGCGTACTATGTGCGCGACGGGGCAACCTACAACGGAAACGCCGCGCGGACGGCGCCCGCAGTCTTCTTGGTGGACCCCTCCTCCTGCCTCCCTCCCATCGCTCCGGCCTTGCAGCAGGCCGGCCGGGCGGCCATTGTCGCCGAAGGCGGCCTCAGCGATGCCTCCCTGGTGGAGCGCCATAGAATCGAGTTGCCCGGCGGCATCACCGTTCTGCTGCGCGTCTCTGAGCTTCTCTACGAGGACGGCACGACCGGCTTGGTCCCGGACGTGCAGTTGCCGCCGCGCGCAAGAAACCAAACGCGCGATGCCGCCATGGATGCAGCGCTGGATCTACTCCGTAACGGATGGTCCTCGCGGCCGCGCGGAGTCCGCCCTCCCGCTCCCGCCTATGCCGTGCCTGTGCGGGAAAACTCTTACGCTGATGCGCCCTTGCCGGACTGGGGTCGCCGTTTGCTGGCCGCCTTCCGCATCTGGGCCGCTTTCGAGTATTTCTTCGCCTACCGCAGCCTGATGGAAAGCGACTGGGACCGGGTGCTCGTTGAAACCATTCCAAAGCTGGAGCAGGCTGCTTCGGCTCGGGACTATGTGCTGGCCCTCGCCGAGATGGCAGCCCACAGCGGCGATTCGCACGTCACTTTGGAAGGGGGGCCGGTCCGCGAAGCGTTCGGCGAAGCCCAGCCCCCGATCCGGACACGCATGATCGGAGGCCGTCCGGTGGTCACCGCGGTGCTGGACCCGCAGCTAGCGCCTTCGCTTTCTCGCGGCGACGTGATCCTGAGGGTGGACGGAGAAGACGCGGCTCGGCGGTTGAAACGACTCAGCCGGTATTTTGCGGCCTCCACGCCCCAATCTCTGGATCACATCCTCATGCAGCACTGGCTCGCTGGTCCGCCCGATTCCCGCGTCCAGCTCACGGTTCAAGGCGCGGCTGGACGGCCGCGCGAAGTGTACCTCACCCGCCGGCTCCTGCCGCCGACGCCCTGGCGCAANGGCGACGTGGTGCGCATCTTGCCCGGCAACGTTGGCTACGCCGACCTGGACCGGCTGGCGCCTCAGGAAGTAGACGCCATGTTTGAGAAGCTGAAAAACACTAAGGCCATCATCTTCGACATGCGCGGATATCCCCGCGGCACCGGCTGGCTGATCGCTCCCCGCCTCACGGACCGCCGCAAGGTTCCGGCCGCCCGGTTCCGCCGCCCCATTGCCATCGCTCCGCCCGGCTTAGCCGGCGACGTCGAAACTGTGAGCGCGGGTTGGGACTTCGTCCAGCATCTTCCGGAATCCGATCAATGGAAATACCGTGGCCGCACCGTTCTGCTGATTGACGAGCGCGCCATGAGCCAGGCCGAGCACCTGGGTCTGTTCCTGGAGGCGGCCAACNNCACGGTCTTCATCGGATCGCGCACTGCGGGCGCCGATGGCGACGTGGCCCGTTTCACTGTCCCCGGCGGCGTCACGATCAGCTTTTCCGGCCACGAGGTGCGCCACGCCGACGGCCGCCCGTTGCAGCGGGTCGGCCTCGTGCCGCACCTCGAAGTCAAGCCCACTCTGCGCGGCATCCGCAGCGGCAGAGACGAAGTTCTGGAGGCGGCTCTGGGGTGGCTCGGAGTCCGCGGCGTCAAGCTCTCGGGCGTCGGCGAGGCGCCCTGAAGAACTTTTGTCTCGCCAATCAGGCACGCGGCGCTGCCGGCCGCTTCCTGCGGGCTCTCTCCCGGCCGGGCCCATCCTGGCATCAGTAGCCCAGCTCGCGCATGCGGTCCAGGGTGAGCGGCCCGGTTCCCCGTTGCCTGAGCAACCGCTCGACGTACTTGGCCAAGATGTCGCACTCCAGATTCAGGCGGTCTCCCGGTTTGCGGCTCTTCAGGTTGGTGTTCTCGTAAGTGTGTGGAATGATCGCCACGCCCAGCCTCTCCTCCTCCAGCGAGGCGATCGTGAGGCTGATCCCATCGATCGCCACGGAACCTTTGGGGGCGAGGTACGGCTCGAGCTCGCGCGGCACGCGCGCCTCCAACCACCAGTTGCCCTCGCCCAGCAGCCGCAGCGAGGTCAACTCGCCGGTGTCATCCACATGTCCCTGCACAATGTGCCCGCTCAGCCGCCCGCTTGGCGAAAGCGGCCGCTCCAGATTGACCAGAGATCCGCGGCGCAGCGCGCCCAGATTGGTGCGGCTCAAAGTTTCCGGAGCGATGTCCGCTGTGAGCAGATCCGGCCGGGGCTCGACCGCCGTCAGGCANGCGCCGTTCACGGCGATGCTGGCNCCCTCGAAGACGTCTTCCAGGACTTTCCGGCAGCGGANNCGCAGCCGCGCGCCCGTGGCGCGCCTCTCGAGCGCCTCCACCACGCCTACTTCTTCGATGATGCCGGTGAACATCGCTCAACTCTCTTTCACCATCCAGGCTTCCACGGCGAACTCGTCTTCCGTGATCCGGTGCAGCCGAACGCCNCGGAACTGAATCGCCTCGGAACGCCTCCGGCGCCCCACCCCGCCCACCACGGGCAGTGAGTGCAGGCCGCCCAGAATCTTCGGCGCATAGTAAAAGAAGATCTTGTCCACGATCCCCTGCTCCAGGGCCGCCCAGTTCACCTTGCTTCCGGCTTCAATCATCAGCGACTGATACTT
>JGI24721J44947_10009894_pt1 | contig 12162 bp, 8 predicted proteins | sample YelNatPaOPGAMG01_FD_44947 | JGI IMG/M metagenome (IMG submission 44947)
GACATCAAGGATGAGATCGTCGATCCCATATAAGAGTGCAGGGAGATCTACCCAATCAATTACGAGAAGCTCGGAAAAATGCTCGACGCCCGACGCATCAATATGCGCACCGAGTATGAACTGGAGATGAAGGAAGAAATGGGTTACTGCTGCGGCATCGAGAATTACTCGTGGCACATTGCGGGGCGACCGCTCGCGCAAGCGTGCTCTGCTGTATCTCGCCAATTGATTAGCGGCAGAGAACTGCGCCAGCTGAGCAGCCGACTGAAAAGGCTGCTCGACAGTATGATGATAGCGAAGGGCAGGCGTATTCAGGATTAACATGACATGAGGGAAGAATCACCTCATTTGGGAGGGACTCCGCTAATCCAGAGATTACGGTGAGGTTCGTTGTCATTATTCCAGCGGCGAGCTGCGGTTTCATTGAACTCGACCCACTTGCTTTGTTTTTGCCATTCTACATGGCCGTCGCAAAAAACAATGTTTGCCCCGTTCTTATGTCTTGTGCCCGGCGGCCAAATAACGAACGTCAAATACCTATGAAAGCTGATTTCGCCACGTCCATTGCTATCGCCGATGGCAATCATGTCCGATGGTTTGACGACTCGTGAGACTGGGATTGCAATGGACGGGTCAATTCCCAATCCAAGTCCGTCCACCGCTGCGACGCCCCAGCCATTATAGCCATAACTAAATGGGACGTTCCAATCCACGTTGTAGGGAAAGTCAAAGCCACGTGAAGATTTGTTCGTTGGCCAGGCGAAATCGGCGGGGGTGGATGGGCATTTGAACACGGCAGTGTTCCCGGATACGTACGCAAGAAGCTGAGCAGGCCAAGCATAAGTAACCTTCAGGTTGACAGCTATCTCATGCCGTTCCAGCGCGGGATAGAATCCTGTCTCGACGCCATAAAGAAGGGCGGCGATGCCGAGCTGTCGGAGATTACTCTTACACGCGGTGGAACGAGAGGATTCTTTACTGCGGGAGAGCATTGGCAGGAGCAGGGCTGCCAAAATCGCTATGACTGCGATGACCACCAGCAGTTCAATCAAGGTGAAACCTCTAGCTCTGCACTTTTTCATCGCTCGAAAAGNCTAAACAAGGCTGTTGAAAAGGCGTTCAACAGCCTGGTAAGTCAATCTGCTCGAGATTTGAGCTTTTTATGTTCTTTGCTGATGTTGTATCAGTAACGGTATGAGGCATTTGAAGATTAGTTAACCTGTTCAATGCTAGGGGCAATGGAAGCTTTCTAACAATCATTTTTTGATGCTAATTGTCAGTGATTGGTTTTGGGTTATAGTAATCGAATTTTTGAGCCGTATATAAACCTGTTCATTCATGTAACTGAAAGTAGATTTGATTGTTTTGCCATTCAAATCAACGGTTACATTCGATGGCAGGAAACTTGAGTCCAGCGATAGACTTGATAGTTTTAGGCGGCCAAATTTTACAAGGATTTTAGCTGAGATTTCGGATGGGTTTATATTTTGTGAGAAAGTTCCCCAGCCTTCTGCAGCAGTAAANGCGCATTTAAAGTTATGTGGATTTATACGTGGATGGAAGCCGATGAATCCTTTTGGACCGTGGTACTCGTATCCGCAAGCTGATATGAACACACCGTAGCTAGCCATTGCTCTAGCGTAATGGTCTCCGCACTCGANTTCATTCCATGGGTTACGTTTTAGTGGGTGGTATCGGTCATGTATCATGCGGGTAACAGCCAGGCCTTCCATGACCAGGCCTTCGGCAATCATATGAGCTGCTACTTGGTATTCGAAGCCGGTCATACATTCGTTGAAATAGCCAGCGGCCCAATCAGGTCCTTTACCCTTAGCGTTTTCGTAGTCCCAATCTGCATATGGGAAAGTGCACATTAGTAAGCCGCCTTCTCCTGGCATGGCGTACCATCTGCCAGGTTTATAAATGGAGCGATAAGGTCCAACGTCAGTGGTGAAATTATAGCGCCATAGTGATTTTAGTGCCGACATGGTCTCATTTTTTGGNANGATTCGACCTAATCCTATTTGAAAGGCCCAGCTTTGGCCCAGGACCTGGTCAATAAAACAGCCAGTTCCGGAGTTAATAGCTTCTGGGTGTTTAGGGTCGGGCTTGTTTATGAAATACTCTCCGTTAAATAGTTGTTCGACGATATTTTTTTGTCCTGCGGTAAATATGGCCTGACATTTTTCCAGGAACTGAGNGTCTTGCATTTCTTTGGCCATTTCCATACCTGCTTTTAGGGCACATAGGTACAAGCCACTTAGCCAAGCAACAGAGCCGTACCAATCGGTATCAAGAGTGTTATGTTGGTTGCCGTCGATGATTCCGTCTTTGTTTTCATCTTTATCTATGAGCCATTGCAAAGCTTTTTTAATCTTTGGCCAATTATCTTTGAGCCAGTTTGAGTCGGGGCACATTTGGTGTTCACGAAAGGCTCTTAGTACTACGCCGGCCTGGGCGTCTATAGCAGGGAAGTTATTAAATTCTCCTCTAAAGAAGATGGCGCCATTTGGTTGCATAGCCAGTCCTAAGTCTACTCGGGTACGCGTATCTCTTTCCAATTCCGGGAATAAGCGTGCGACTGCCTGGGCATATTGCCAGACATGTGCACATGTGCCTGCGCAGCAGCCTACACCTTCCCAGGCCCAAAATCTGCCATTTGAGAATCTGAGGCAGGTAGAGCTGGCTAAGATGGAAGTGTTAAGAAACGTTCTATCCAGGAACCAATAAGGGAGGGAGGAGTCATACCAGGTATCGTGCCACAGCAGAGTTTGTTCACGTAATCGGTTAAAATTAAGACTAATGTATTTAACAACATTGCGTGCAGATGTGAACAATGTACTGTAATATCGCTGGCCGTCTAATTTATCTATTTTTATGTTTGGAAAGAACCATGATATAACAAAATCTACTGATTCGGATTTTCCCGGTTGGAGNTTTATTTTTCTTGTTAAGCCGCCACAAAGAGTTTTAGAAGGCCGTTGAGAAATATAGTTCAGAGGCTTGGTTGACCGATCAAATATTGCCTTGCAGATATCCGAATCTGGCAAGGAGGCCGACGCGAAGTCCCGGGTGTGAGTTGGTAAATTATTTTGTAGCAGGGCCAATCCCATATTTCCAAAGTCTGGTTCAGATGTAAGTGATGCTGATTGAGTCTGAGGTTGGTCTGAGAACACGATATAATCGACGCCGATATTCCCCCAACCACCTTTTTCCTGGTCAACGATTTGGATTTGAGCAGTTTTACCAGCCCACTGTGACACATTCCAGCTTACGGGTGTCATTTTATTATTATTTTGGCCGGTGGATGAGAGGACTACCTTGTTATCAATGATCAAATTCACACAAGTTTTGTTTTTATGTGCACCACCACCGATGAGGAAATTGATATAATCCCGGACTATTTTAAAAGGCTGGCTAAGTAGGCTACCTGTCTGTGAATCTTTTTCTTCAATAGAGTTTCCTGGAGCTGAGCTGTGGGAATTAACTGCATGTTGTCCATGCATATTAAGATCGCCCTGATAAGGAGGTACTTTTTCATGTGAAATTGGTCCTGAACCAAAAGCAGAACCATCAACTTGCCAGTTGCGATAGTAATTATCTTCAAAGTCGTCGAAGACTATATCTGGTCTTCGATTGTTTTTATTTTCTAAGAGTTCCTCGGCAGAGCATTCCAGGAAAGTGAAATATTTCGTTCTAACAATCCGGTTGCATCTTTGAATATTGTGGTGATCGTGAGATTTGATGCAGACAGCGTTTTCGAGCCAACCGCCAACTTCGATTTCAAGCGGTTTTGAGCTGGTATTTGTTATTGTGAAGCGCATGATGGTTGCTGGTATTGATGAGTCATTTACATTCAGCGGTATAAAAGGAGAAAATGCTTCTAGCGATACTCTAACAGGTATTTGCGGGTCACTGTATTCAACCCTCCCCAACGGGTATTCGCCATTAAAAGTAATGTTTTTCCAGCCTGATCTGGTCATTGGTAAGATACAGCTCTGATTTTGATCGTTGATCTTTATAGCGAATCCTTGCTTTAGCGGTGATGATGGGGACATAGGGTGCGCATAATGATCTGCTCCGGTCACAAGCTGTTGATTAAAAATGTCCCAGTGCCATAGAGTTCCGTCACCGCCCAGGTACAACTGGCCGGCACAGATGCCACCTATTGGCATTCCAATTTTTTCCAGTTCGGTGCCCTGGTATATGGTTTTGTGCCCGCGCTCGAATAATGAGTTTATCCAGGCTTGTGACAGTTTTTTGTCTTCTGGTATCAACTTTTTGAATGAATCTTTGACAACTGCCCCGGCAATAATATTTTGATTTAGGCCTATGCCAGTAGTAAGCGCAGTGATAAATGCCGAACGTAAGAATTCTCTACGTGTCCATAAGTCATTAACCAATACCGTGTTTTTGGGATCGGATTTCAGGGAATGGTGGTTTTTATTTTTGTTCATAACCAAAAATTTTAACAGTATCGGGAGTTTATTCAAAATTAAATTTATGCTAAAAAATTATCCGGGCTAGCATTTAGATTTTAGGATTCAATTATGCAACTGATGGATTTTGTTCAAAGCCGAGATATGGTCAAAAAAACAGGAACGAATGGGGCAGTCCAAATCCTTATGACTGAATTTTTGTTGAAAAAATATTTCAAAGTTATTTTCTGGAGGGTTGGGACACCCGATCGAATTTCGGGTCATTCTTTGGTGGTCGGGGTTTCACCTCTACCTACGGAGGGTGTGGAGAACCTTCCTCCAATTTCATGGACGTGGTGGAGCGCGTCCATCCAAAAAACAAAGATGTCAAACATTGTTTTTCTAATTTCACGCAAAATTGGAATACAAATTATTCATCGAGGTTTGCAAGATATTCCAGGANTATAACGATGCATGGATTCAGGAGGCCTGAGCAAAGAGTTGATCTATTAGCGGGATTGTTAATAGTTGACGATATTAACCTTGTTTATTTACAGGGGAGAGCGGCTGATTTTTAAGGGCCATGAGTTTCATCCTTTTTGAAATTAATTCTTTTTGTTCTGGGTCTGGCAGATCATTTTTGTTTGCAAGAGCAAGTATTTGATTTAATTGACGTTCTATTTCGAGATTTCGGAGGTACAAAACAAGCTCCTGAATCTGTTTTTGGGGTTCTGGGATTTCGCGATTATCTGCCAGGACGCTAGCTAACAAAGCTTGTGATTCATGGTCTTGAAAGATGGAGATCAACCCGGGCAATCCTGACCATTGATTTGAATGGTGCGCCTGGATTACTGCAGCAACAATATGGCGCACTGTAGCATTTTGAATCCAGCTTGTGTCTAAGTATTTAGCAAGCCAATCGATCTCAATTTTATCAGAACCTATCAATTTTAAGAGCCAAATTTCTTTTTCTGGTATTTTTTTTATGAAGTCATCAGATGATGGTGTTTCATTGGTTAACTGTAAGTTTGGGGCAGTTTTTTTTCTAAATTTATTACGTTTGAATTCTTTCAGGAGTGTTGAATGTGAGATGCCGAGCTTGATTGCGGTTTTTTGGAGGTAAGTCTCGAATAGGATTGGGTGGCCGGTTATTTCTAAAGCTTGGGCCATTGATCTAGCGATAGTGATCTTTCCAAGATCTGAACTTACGTCGTTTTGTGCACATAAATAATCGAGATAAAAATCAAAGAATGCGCGTGCATTTTTGACTAAAGTCTGGAATTGTTCAGGCCCAAATGACTGTATATAGCTATCCGGGTCATGTGGCGATGGGATTGATAAGACTTTGATGGATAATCCTGATTCTATTAACTCGTCTAATGCACGAATGGTGGCTTTTTGTCCGGCGCTGTCGGCATCGAAACAGAGAATGACTTCGTCTGTGTAGCGTTTAATGATTCTGGCATGGTCAGCGGTGAGAGCAGTACCCAGTGGTGCGACCACATTTTTTATTCCGGCCATGAAGCAAGAGATCATATCCAATTGTCCTTCACAGACGATTGCCGATTTATTTTCGAGGATAAATTTTTTGCTTTTATCGAGGCCGAAGATGACTTTACCTTTGGTAAAAATAGGAGTTTCAGGGGAGTTGATGTATTTGGCTGTTTTTTCGTCACCTGTAATTATGCGTCCACTAAACCCGATGACTCTGCCCAGTTCGTCGCATATAGGGAACATCAATCGGCCTCTGAATCTGTCGTAATAGCCATCGCCGTTTTCTTTTTTGATTATTAAGCCAGCTAATTCGAGTAGATTTAAGGGGATATCCTTTTTTGTCGCCCATTGCAATGTGGCGTCCCATGAATCTATGGCATAGCCGATTCTGAATAGATGCAGGGCGTCATTGCTAATATTTCGTTTTTTAACATATTCGCGGGCAAGGGCAGCAGCGCTTGACTCTATCAGGTTGGTTTGCCAGAGTTTTGTAATTTCTTCATGGATCTGTAAAAGAGCGTCTTTAGTATTTTTGGATTGTTGGTCCTGGGTATTGGATGAGAACTCTATCTGTATCCCAGCGCGTTTAGCCAGAATAATTGCAGCTTCGGTGAATGAGACATGTTCAAACTCCCGAACAAACATGAAGACATCACCGCCTTTTCCGCAACCAAAACAATGAAAAATTTGTTTTTGAGGACTGACTGAGAAGCTAGGAGTTTTTTCTTTATGGAATGGGCATAGAGCCATGTAATTTGCGCCCGAACGTTTCAACGGTATGTAACTCCCTATGACTTCAACTATGTCGTTTGAATTGCGGATCTGTTCTAAAATGCTCGGCGGAATCATGGTTGCTAACTTAATCGATATTGATTTCCCGTTTTCTCCAGGTTGGAGCTGGGCCTTCATTTATACTAGCGGGCTCGATTAGTAAGAATGGAGCTTTGCTCTTTATAGTTTTGCCTGTCCAGGAAGATAAAAAGACATCCTGACTGGATCGATGAAATTGTTGGGAAGGAAATGGAGCCGAAGTTTTGTTGTTGGAGTTGCTGCCATTTGGTGAGTTCTTCTTGTGAGTAGTAAGGCGCATTAAGAATGGCCATCGCGAAAATCAAAATGCAAGAAAAGCGAAGCCCCCCGGCGATCATGCCTAAATAATATTCAAAGAATCCAAAAATATCGCCTTCGACAATCTTGCCGCCGATGGTATTTTTGCTTATGGTTACCATGAGTTTTATGAACGATGCTATGAGGAGGTAGCTTATTATTCGCAGAGTCATAGTACCGAAAGGAACAATATTAGCTATCACATAGGAAAGGCTTTTATAAGTGGCTGCACCTAAAAAGATTATCAGGAGCCATTGTCCGAGGTCCAGAAGCTCCAGAGACATGCCTCTTTTTTTCCCTCGCCAGATTCCAATAATAATAACCACAATCACGACAAGATCGAACCAACCAATGACCTTATTTATTTCGTCGAATAAGGCGGTTATACTGGAAAGAAAGGGTTTTTCGGTTAAGCATTTTGTTAAATTTGAAAACACTTCTGCACTCATATGTTTGGCAAATATAATTCCTTAATGTGTGTTTAGCCAATATCTAACAGCTGCTGCCTGGGAATGGTGTGGTTCTAGTGCTAAAAATATTCTGTAATGTTCTGCTGCGAGTCTTGGAAAACCCAGTTGCTGAGCGTAAAGGTTTGCCAAAGCCAGATGCGCGTTCGCATTCGACTTGTCGACGCTCAGCACTTGAATCAACTCATTGGCAGCGTCGTTATAATATTTACCCTGCTGCAATGCCAGGGCGAAGTTATATCTTGCACTTGTAGATGCTGGTTCAATGGCCAAAGCGGTTTCGAAAGCAAGGAGCGATGCATCTGTTTTACCTAAGTCGTAGCATACTAACCCTAAATTATAATAAGCCTCAAAAAAAGAAGGATCGGCTTTAATAGCTTTTTTGTACAAATCCATTGCAGCCAGCAGGTCTCCGCGCCTATGGTTTTGTACTGCCTGCTTGAAGTATTTATCTGCTTCTGTCCTATCGCCTTTTGGCGGCAGAGACGGTCTTAGATAAGAATATCTTGCAATTACTTTTTCTTGAATTGGTGTTTGTTGGGTTTGTTGAGTCTGTTGATTTTGTGTTGCTGTCGTTTGATTTGTTTTTGTTGATGTAATGTCGGTTATATTAGTTTGTACGGTATTGGTNATAAAGTTTTGGCTGGAATCAGTTATTTTGTTTGTTTGAGGAATAGGTGTATTTAACGGAGTTGGACCGAGTGGCTTGTGTGACCGAGAGAACCAGCTTACCGGGTTTAATTTGTTCCAGAAAGATTTAGACTCTGTTGTTTGTGTCGTTTGAGTTGTTGCGGTTTGTTGTGGCTGAGGTTTTGTTTCTTTTTCAGGCTTGGGTGGTGTTGGCTGAGCTGGCTGTTGAATCGCAATAGTTTTCAATGGCGGCAACGTGGCAGTGTTTGGTGGTGTTTGTTGTTTTGTCGTTAGCAAGTTATCAAGTAAAATGGCCGGGTTTGGTTCTTGATCGAGTTTTGATTTTGTTGGTTGGTTACTTGCGATTATGAGGTTTGTGGTCTTTTCAGGAGGTGGTTTAATAGTGTCTGGTGTTTCAATGTTTTGGGAAATTGTCGCAGGGGCTGCCTTTTGAGCCTGGGTAACAGTAATGACCTGTTGAGTTGCGACCATTTTTAAGATCAATTCATGAGTATTGGTTTTTGGGATATCCTGGCTTGCATTTGTCAGATTGGGTTGAAGGTTTGTCATTGAAGGTTGAATGGATATTATGGTCTGGGTAGCAAGGTTTGGTTCTTTAGGTTGTGCCATGGCAAGATTTGTAATGCCGGGCTTCGTTTGTTCGGTTATGAGTTGGGTTTTAGCTGCATTGGTTTGAGGTGTTAAAGAATTATATAGCGCCATTGCTGTAGCAAAGACCTCATTATAGTCGGCTGGTTGCGGTTTTAACGAGAGGTATTTCTGATATTTTTGTAAAGCGTGGATATAGTTAGTCAGGACCGTATGGTATAAGATTGCCTGGTTTAAAATTGCCGGACCGAAATTTGGATCAACAGTTTCAGCATGAGCAAACCATTGTAACGCGTTTCTGGGTTTATTAAGGAGACATTCGGCCAGGCCTAATCCGTTCATAGCGGGAAGATTCTTAGGGTCAATATTTAACACATTTCTGAAGCAGATTATCGCATTTTGAGGTTGCTTGAGGGACAGGTAGGTATTACCGAGCAAAGTCCAGCCTTCTATAGAACTTTTTTCTAGTAATAGAAACGAACGCAGCTCTGAGATGGCACTATTATAATTGCTAGTTTCGATGTATAGTTTTGCCAGGTTAAGATGTGCAGGAGCGAAGTTGTGGNTAAGNGATATTGCCGTTTGATAGGCCCGGGCGGCTTCTACATAATTTTGGTTATAATGATAAGCGAGCCCGAGATAATTCCAGGATCGATGATCATTTGGAAGGAGCTCGACAGCTTTTTTTAATCNGTTGATAGCTTTTTGGTAATTACCCTGATTTATAAGCTTTTCACCTTCGAGCAAATTTCTGGGACCGGATGGTGTGCAACCGGTCAATGAGCCGAAGATGAACCAGCTTAGAACCATCGGGGTAAGGCANTTAAACCAATTTTTGATGGTTTCCATTAGAGACTTTGGTAGCATTCATAACCGATAGTGTCAAGAAACGCTGATATCAAAAATGAAATCAGCCGACAAAAAGATGATTGTTTTAATAATTTTGATGGTTTTGGTCTGNTTCCAGGCTATAGCTGATGACATCAGTCAGAAAGCTATGGCGCGGGTTGTTCAAGTCAAATGCCCCGGGGCAATAGATAATTACTTAGCTGACCCCAACAAAGTAAGATTGATGGTTCAAACTGGGCTGGTTCAGTTAACAGGTGCNAGTTCTGTAAGCCGGGCATGGGCGACTTTAGTATCTACTAATGATATGATTGGAATAAAGGTCTGGGCACGTCCCGGGACACTTACTGGCACACGCACAGCAGTGGTTGAATCAGTGATACTCGATCTTATAAACCTTGGGGTTCCTAAAGACCGCATAATAATTTGGGATAAACGGATGTCTGATTTAAAAGTAAGTGGGTTTGATAANGTGGCTAGCCGAACTGGAGTAAGGCTGGCGGGCGCTGCCGAGTCGGGTTATTCAGACACTGCATCTTATGAGAACTCATTGGTAGGTAATTTGGCGTGGGGTGACAAAGAATTTGGATCTAAAAGTGCGAATCCAGCAAAGAAATCTTATGTAACCAAACTTATGACTTCTGAAATTACTAAAGTCATAAGTATCGTGCCATTGCTCAATCATCCGCGGATTGATTGTGTTGGTCATTTGTATAGTATGGCTATTGGTAGTGTAGATAACACTGGGCGGTTTGAATCAGATAAGGAAAAACTTGTNGTAGCTGTTCCTGAAATCTTTGCTCTGGAAGAGATTTCAAATAAAACGGTCCTTTTTATTACCGATGCTCTGATTTGCCAGTATGAAGGATATTACGAAGAGATGCTTCATTATTCNGATGTATTGAATCAACTATGGTTTAGTAAAGACCCGGTTGCTCTGGACTTAATTGCAACAGAAGAAATTGGCAGACATAAGAAAAATAAGGGCGACTTACTCGACAAAAANATGCTTATTTATAACGCCAGTCTTCTTGAGCTTGGAGTAGGCTCAAAAAGCCAGATTCAGATCGAGAATATTAAGCTGGAATAACCATGTTTTGAGCCATGTTAAAATCTGGAAAGCTGGAATTAAATGTTGTTTGAAATGGTTTTGATCATTTAGTGGCTATATTGATAGTCCGCTTTCAAGCCCAGGCAACAAAAGCAAAATTGGTTGGCATAGATCTTGCCAACCTTTCAATTTTGTTTGAGTATAGAGCCGATATTGAGGGTGAACCTTAAATTTTATGTCATATGAAAACAAAACTTAGTGTAGTCTTTGTGCTGATTATTTTTGGTTTCTGTGTTTTTTCGTTTAACCTTAAAAGTGAAGTTAAGTTAAACGAGNTGCTTGCAATAAATCATACGATTTATGAAGTAAACGGTAAGACTCCGAATTGGGTTGAGTTGATAAATACTGGGTCGACAGTGGTTAATCTGAGTGGATGGAAACTTTCAGTGACATCNGCTGTTCCTGCTGCTGAGTGGGTATTCCCGGAAGGTTCAAAAATTGAGGCCAACGGTTTTTTGGTTATTTACTTTGACAAGACCGAGCCGGTGTCTGCTATAAACACTGGGTTTGGCATCAACGGNCGAGGCGATTCCATTACTCTTTATGATCAAAGCGGTAGTATTGTAGACTCTGTTACATTTGGCATGCAAGTTCCTGATTATTCGATAGGCAGGAACCCAACCAACTTACAATGGGTTTTAACGACTCCTACTAAAATGGCTCAAAACACACCANCCGCACTCGGCAATGTTGCCTTGCTNAAAGTAAATGAATGGATGGCATCTCCGTCAACTGGCAGTGACTGGTTCGAGATTTATAATCCGGATACTAAGCCTGTTGATTTGGGTGGGTTACTATTAACGGACGATATCACCAAGCCCAATCAGCCGCGCGTACCATCATTGACTTTTATTGGAACAGGTAAGAATGCGTTTCTTGTTTTTTATGCTGATGGCAAGCCNGAAAGTGGAGCTGATCATGTGCATTTCAAGCTCTCAGCCTCAGGNGATGGGATTGGGATTTTTAGTCCTTCTGGAGTTAAGATTGACTCTATAACGTTTGGCCCTCAGACAACCGATGTTTCAGAGGGTAGATTGCCTGATGGTTCATCCAGGGTCGTAAAATTTTCTACTACATCAACACCCGGTTCAAGTAACTATTTGCCACTGACCAATGTTGTTGTTAATGAGGTTCTTGCTCATACAGATCTGCCATACGAGGATGCAATTGAGCTAATTAACTTAACCTCGACCGAAATTGATATCGGGAATTGGTATATCAGTGATTCTGATGAAAACTTCAAAAAATTTAAAATCCCAGGTGGCACTAAAATTGCCGCTAACGGTTTTAAAGTTTTCTACCAGTATCAATTTGGTAATTCTAATTCACCAACAGCTTTTGAATTAAACTCATCCGAAGGCGATGTTTTATATTTATCAGAGGCCGATGCAAGCGGTAATCTTACTGGTTATCGGTTTGTTTTAAAATTTGGGGCCACAGCTAATTCAGTCTCATATGGGCGGATTATGACAAGCATCGG
>JGI24721J44947_10009898_pt1 | contig 12160 bp, 10 predicted proteins | sample YelNatPaOPGAMG01_FD_44947 | JGI IMG/M metagenome (IMG submission 44947)
AGGTCTTTCAGCCTTGTAGGAGAGGTAGCTCATGAACTTGGTTACATCTATTTTTTGATAACTAGTGAGCTACCTCCCCCCTTAAGGACGAGGCTTACAGCGTTTAGCTGGGCTTTTCCCTCCAGCCTCATTTGCTGGTTCGAGGGGCTCACCCCCCATCCCGCAGAGCTCATTGCCCTGCGGGCTATGTTTATGCTTGAACTTCCTTCTGCAGAGAGGAACATCCTCTGAGATTTCTAACCCAGTATAGGCAAAAAGCTTCTCTCACCTTCCTCGCCGTGAACGGCGAGGTTTTCAGTTATAACTTGAGATTCTTTCTAAAGGAGATGGCTGCAACTGCAGCAGAAGCTGATAAGGCAAACGAAGATATAGCGATGATTGCCAAGACAGCTGGTTCGACTGACTTAGAGGAAGTCGTTGAGCCTGAAAGCAATTGCGCTCTTTTATCGGGAAATACCTGAATACTTCTAAGGTCGATAGAGTAGCCGTAGAGCATTACGCCTTCTCCCTTTGCTTGGGGCCAATCAACATAGTAGCTTTGATATGCATGCTTTTCCAGCTGCTCAAAGGTGAATATCGTGGGGACCAAGTCTATTATATATTGTTGAATCTCGTAATATTTCTGGTACCTTTCAGTTTGGTTTATTGTCTTGAGGGCGTCCATGATCATAGAGTCTAACTTAGAATCCATGAGCCACTCGTTTTGTTCCCAAGTCCCTAGGCTTTGGCTAGAGTATCTTGCGAGCAGGAGGGGGCCGATGTCATATATTACTGGTCCATCAAATATGGACACGATATTAGGAGATGTGGTCAAATTTGACATTTCCTGCACTACTGAAAGCCAGGGCTTCTTCACGACGTTTACTGTTATACCAAGCTGTTGCATGTTTGCCTTGAATAGAAGCGCTACCTTTTCTTCGTCGGGTACTTCCGCGACCCAGTCGTATTCTATTGGGTACTTGTCAAGTTGGCCGTAGTACTTGCTCTGCTTCAAAGCATCTAAGGCCTTCTGGGGATCGTAATTATAACAAGTTTGGTTCGGGAGGGCACCAGGCAAACTTGGTGCTATGGGGCCGCATGCTCTTGGGCTTCCGGGGAATATCTGGTTTATTACGGTATTGTAATCGAATCCCCAAGCGAGCGCTTTTCTTAGGTTAATGTCATCCGTTGGGGGCAACTTAGTATTCAGCATTAAATAAAATACGTCTCCAGAAGGAATGTTCGCTATGCTTATACCTGTCACATTAGATAGGAAATCGTAGTTTTCCTTCGGCTGCCATTGATCGCTGATCTCCAACTCCCTCTTCATCAAGAGAGTCCTTACCGTTGAAGGGTCGGTGGTCCCAATGAATATAGCTGTATCGGGGGAGTTTGGCTTAAGACCAGCCCAATAGTTGGGGAACTTCTGGAGAACGACCTGAGATTCTAGTTGGAAGCTTTTTACAGTGTAGGGACCGCTTCCCGCATCGTGTGTAAGTAACCAGTTCCTTCCATAGTCCCCGAATTGACCATAGTTGTACTGAGTGCTGTTATATGCTATATGCTCCATGACAAGCTTGCTATTCAGTATATAGAACCTTGTAAGCGTATCTAAGAATGGACCATATGGAGATTTCAGCTTGAATACGACCGTGTAATTGTCTTTAGCCTCTACAGAATCGATGTAAGGTAGGAAAAGATAGGAAAATCCTTCTTTTATCGTAAGTAGCCTCTTCATGCTGAATACCACATCGTTGGCCGTCAGCTCTGAACCATCATGAAACAGGATCCCTTTTCTAATATGGAACGTCCAAACAGTGCCATTGTCGCTGACGTTCCAGCTTTCAGCAACCCACGGTACTACCCCTCCTCCTGGTTTAGGATATACCAATGGGTCATATAGATTATTTATAGTAGTGGCGCTTGCATAGTCGCTTCCAACCGCTGGGTCTATGTAATTTGGCCAAGCAAATGATACCCTAAGCACCTTGTCACTAGAGACCTGGGATGTAGTTTGCGTTTGGGGAGTAGTTTGTGAGGTGCTTGTGCTCTGAAAGCCTCCCTTCAATACAAAGGCGGCGGCCAAAGCGAGAATTATAATTACTGCTACAGAGATTCCCAATATCATCTTTGCAGAAGTCATTCAGAGCTCCACCTACTGAGAGTGTATGGGTTGGGATATCATCTTCTTTTATATAAATTTATTGTTATATTTGAAACACAATTTTAATATTATTCTTTTTTATTTATAATATAAAAAAATTTTTTAAGTCTTCCCTCCCACCTTTGATAAAAACCATATTTCGAGGGGAATCCATGCTCGGAAGTAAGGTCATACGCATCGGCATCGACATAGGTGGGGCATTCACAGACCTCGTTGCCTACAACGAGGAAACGGGAGAGCTTATCTGGAAAAAGGTTGAGACGACGCCATGGGATCCAGCGGAGGGGGTTATGGAAGCAGTTAATAAAAGCAAAATCGACCCGAAAAATGCATATTCCTTTATACATGGGCAAACCCTAGTCATAAACACGATCCTAACCAGGACTGGCTCCAAAGTGGGGCTCATAACCACGAAAGGTTTTAGGGACGTGTTGGAACTCCAGAGGTCTAATCGGAGGGATATGTATAACTTTCAATACAGAAAGCCTGAACCGTTCGTTCCACGTTACTTGAGAAGGGAAGTTTCCGAGAGAATAGGAAGCAGTGGAGAAGAAGTAGTTCCCCTTAACTTGGATGAGCTTGATAGACAGGTCGATTTTCTCGTAAAAGAGGGGGTAGAGTCAATAGCGATTTCCTTCTTTAATTCGTATGCTAATCCATCTCACGAGAAGTTGGCGGCCGAAAGAGTAAAGTCAAAGCTTCCTCAAATACCTGTGACAACCAGCTATGACATCACCATGGAATGGAGAGAATATGAGAGAACTTCCACGGCAGTTCTCAATGCCTACGTAAAGCCAAAAATGAAGGGCTACCTGAGCANACTTGAATCCGCTTTGAAGACTTTTGGTTTTACTGGGGCGCTGTTCGCTATGTTGAGCAACGGAGGAATGGGGACGTTTAGATATGTTTCCGATTATCCAATAACCAGCGTTGAATCCGGCCCTGTAGCAGGGGTTATAGGGGCAATACAGATCGCTAGGCTTACTGGGGAAAGAAACCTTATCGCGCTGGATGGTGGTAGCACTACTACTAAGGCTAGTCTAGTTGAGAATCTGAACCCTAGGGTAACAACTGAATATTATGTGGAAAGAGATAGATGGAGGTCTGGATATCCGATTAGAGTACCGGTGGTCGAGACAGTCGAGGTTGGCAGCGGGGGGACAAGCATAGCATGGGTGGATGATATAGGGAACTTAAGGGTAGGACCAAAAGCGGCCGGTGCATTTCCGGGACCTGCATGCTATATGAAGGGTGGCGTTGAGCCTACGGTCACAGATGCTTACGTGGTTGCGGGCATAATGAATCCAGAACACCTCCTAGCCGGAGAGCTGAAGATCAGCAGGAACGCGGCAATCGAGGCCATCAGAAAAATCGCTTCATATTATGACGTGAGTCCGGAAGAAGCGGCATGGGGAATAATAAGGATAGCGAATGAGAACGCTTCGGGAATAATAAGGATAATAAGCGTCCAGAGGGGATACGATCCACGCGACTTTGCCCTTGTGGCTTATGGAGGTTCAGGCCCCCTATTCGCGCCATTCATAGCAAAAGAGCTTGAGATAAGGAAGATAATAATTCCAGCCGTTCCACCAGGGGTATTCTCGGCCTGGGGATTGCTAGCTACAGATATAAGACATGACGTCGTGAGAACGGACGTTCTCCCTCTGGTGGAAGAAAAAGCAGAAAAAATAGAGGAGAATTTCAGTGATATGGAGGCCACTTTAGTGAGACTATTTGAGGAAGAGGGGCTTGGAAACAGAGAAATAGTTTTCATGAGACAGGCTGACCTAAGGTACTATGGACAGGAGCATACGGTGAAAATAGCGATCCCATTCAAGAGAATAGGCCCAGGCGAGATAAGCAAGATCAAGGAGCTTTTCCACGAATCTCACAAGAGGGAATACGAATTCTCTCTTCCAGAAAACCCTGTGGAGATAGTGAACTTCCATGTAACAGGCTTTGTGCTGGTCAAGAAAATTCAGCTATCAGAAGTCAAAGAGATCAAGACATCAAGCGTTGAAGAAGCAGTTATAGGGGAAAGGAAAACGTTCATAGACGGGGTGAGCGAAATACTCCCAGTATATTATAAACCCCTCATCCCGCCTGGAAAAGAGATAGAAGGCCCCGCAATAGTTGAGGATCCAACTTCTACCCTTCTGGTCCTTAAGGGGATGAAGCTTTCTTCTGACAAGTACGGAAATTTAATTGTTGGGTGGTCAANATGAAATCCGATCCTTTTACACTTGAAATTATAAAAAGGAGCCTGATAGTAGCGNCAGAAGAGATGTTTTACGCTTTCGGAAGAACTGCTATGAGCCCCGTNATCTACGAGGTGTTNGATTACGCTGTCGGNATAACAGATAGCAAGGGGGAACTGCTTGCCCAGGCACCAGGAGTCCCGGGGTTCTCGGGTGTCCTNGACTTCGTTGCCTCAGAGACGCTAGAGAAATTTGGTAAGGATCTGAGAGAGGGAGATGTAATAGCTAGTAACGTCCCCTACTATTCAGGAACACATCTAAACGACGTCGCACTTTCTATGCCAGTATTTCATGGCGATGAGCTTGTTGGTCTGGTGCTTAATAAGGGACATTGGAGCGAGGTTGGGGGAATGCACTTCGGCAGCTGGACAAGCGACAGCACGGAAATATTTCAGGAGGGTTTGCTTCTTCCCGCAGTGAAGATATATTCGGAAGGAAAGCCCAACAAGGACGTTATAGACCTTATATTGGCAAACAATAGGTTGCCCAGGCTCACCAAGGGAGATATGGAAGCGCAGATAGCTAGCATGAAGGTTGCCGCCAGGAGGGTGAGGGCGCTCATAGACAAATACGGGCTAGACTCAGTAAAGCAGGCAATGGGTAAAGTTATCGAAGATGGCGAAAGAGCTGCAAAATTGAAGCTAAAAGAGCTTCCAAAGGGCACATTCGAGGCGGAAGACTACATAGATGATGATGGTTTTGGAAACAGCGAAGTATATGTTAGAGTTAAAGTTACAATAGATGACAATAGTTTCACGGCAGACTTCACAGGAAGCGGGCAACAGGTGAAGGGCTCTATAAATAGCCCGTTCCCTGCCACAGTCTCCGCAGTAAGAGAAACATATATGGCGGTAACAGACCCCCACGCGGAGCCAAACGGAGGATTCTTTAAGCCTATAAAAGTAATCGCTCCCAGTGGAAGCATATTCAACCCCATACCGCCTGCTCCTACTTCGACATACTGGGAGAGCATGGCTTATGCTACAGACCTAGTTTGGAAGGCCTTAGCGCCTCATATCCCTCAGAAGCTCTCTGCCGGTCACTTCCTCTCGATTTTGGCCACAATCTTAGGAGGAGTTGATGACAGGACTGGGGAACCATTCGCAATCGTCGAGCCTCAACCTGGGGGCTGGGGAGGTTGGGAAGGAGGAGATGGAGAGAGCGGCCTCGTTGCGTGTGGGGACGGTGAAACGTATATAGCTAGTAACGAAGTCTACGAGAGGCGACTTCCCGTGAGGGTTGAAAGATACGAGCTCAACGTCTCCGACGGTACAGGCCATGGGAAATTCAGAGGAGGGTTCGGCGTTAGGAAGGACTACAAAGTATTGTCGAATAAAGCCTACTTAACTCTGTCGATAGGTAGGAGTAAGTTTCCGCCGTGGGGGGTAGGAATGGGTCTCAACGGGACCCCGAACTATGCGGTCATAATAAAGTCTAACGGTGAGTCCATGAAAGTAAGGAGGATAGCCAATTATGAAATGCTCAAGGGAGATTTGGTAAGCTTGAGAAGCGGCGGAGGAGGAGGCTGGGGGGATCCTTTGGAAAGAGACCCTAAGCTAGTTGCTTGGGATGTCAAAAATGAATACATAACCATTGAACAGGCAAGGAACATCTATGGGGTAGTAATAGATCCGCGAAGCTCAGAGGTCGATTACAAGGAAACGCAAGCTCTAAGAGAAAAACTCAAAAAACAAAGGGGTAGGAAGTGAGCTGGGGTAAGTATCTAGCTAAGAGGATCGTGAGCCTAGCGTTTGTGCTCTTAGGGTTATCTATATTGATATTTACGATCTCTAGGGTTCTTCCAGGCGACCCAGCTAGACTCGCTTTAGGGCCAAGAGCGAGCGAAGAGGCCGTCGAGGCCCTCAGAAAGCAACTTCACCTCGACCAGCCATACCCCATTCAATACCTGTACTGGCTGAAAGATGCTCTGTCAGGCAAATTGGGGCAGTCCCTCTATACTTACAGGGATGTGTCGCAGGATATCAGAGAATTTTTCCCAGCTACACTAGAGCTCGTTCTCTACGCTGCTATTTTTAATGCCATTGGAGCGATAACTCTTGGAGTGCTTGCGGGCAGGCATGCCGGGAAGTGGCCGGACCATATAACTAGGATACTTTCCTACGTAAGCGTCGCCGTCCCAAGCTTCGTATTCGCAATCTTCTTTCAGCTTCTTTTTTCTTATTATTTCAGCATATTACCTTCATATGGAAGGCTCTCAGACGGTGTAGCACCGCCACCGACCATAACAGGTCTAATTACTATCGACTCCCTGATTACGGGTAACCTTAATACATTCGTGGATGCGCTGAAGCACCTAATCCTTCCAAGCCTCTCCCTTGCCTTAGGGATGATGGGTCAAGAGGCCAGGATAACTAGGTCGAGCATTGTTGAGAATTCCAGGAAGGATTTCATCGTTAATATGGAGAGTCATGGGATCTCTGAGAAAAAGATAATGTTCAAATACTTGCTGAAGCCCAGCCTCATACCGACCATATCTGTGATGGGTCTCGACATAGCAGGGACGCTCGCCAACGCCTTTCTTGTGGAAACGATTTTCAACTGGCCTGGTTTTTCAAAGTACGGAGTAAACGTCATGCTAAGGAAGGATTTGAACGGGATCGTTGGGGTCGTCATGATGGTGGGATTGACATTTGCAGTGATCAATTTAATAGTCGACATATTTGTCGCTTACCTCGACCCTAGGATAAGGTATTCGATGGGTGGAAAGTGATGGCGGAGAAAGACGGCATTCTTTGGAAGTTGCTGGGACGAGAGCGCAAAGAGATTTATAGGAGAAGATGGTATAAATTCAAGAGCAATCCGCTTTCTGTCCTAGGCTTGGGCATAGTTGCAACGGTAGTTTTCTCAGCAATACTTGCCCCCTATATCATACCTTATCCAGAGAGCGTAGGGCTATATATGAACTTCACAGAAGCCTTCCAGCCACCGAGCTTGAAGCATCCTTTTGGGACGGATGGCTATGGAAGGGATATCTTCAGTAGAACGATTTATGGGTTCCGTTATAGCCTGCTCCTTGCAACAGTCGTTCTAAGTATAGTAGTCGTTCCTGGAACGATCCTTGGCATGATAGCTGGGTATTACAGAGACACGAAAATAGAAACAGCGATTATGAGGTTGACTGACATATTCCTTGGAGTTCCCCCACTCATTCTTGCCCTTGCTGTTGCCAGCGTTCTTTCACCCAACCTGATAAATTCCATGTTCGCCATAACTTTGATGTGGTGGCCTTGGTATACGCGCCTGGCATATAGTTCAACGAGCGCAGTAGTTAATGAGCCCTTTGTTAAGGCGGCTCAGCTCATAGGCTCAGGCTTAAAGCATATTTTGTTCAAGGAGATCGCGCCTAACATTATGGGTAGCATCCTCACAAAAGTTACTCTGGATGTAGGGTGGGTCATCCTCATAGGAGCTAGCTTAAGCTTCCTTGGCCTCGGAGCCCAGCCTCCCACTCCAGATCTTGGTACGATGGTCGCTGAGGGGGCCAAGTATTTGCCATACTATTGGTGGCCTACAATTTTTCCCGCGATGGCTATAGTNTACATTATACTTGGTTTCAATCTGCTGGGAGACGGGATTAGAGATGCCCTTTCCAGCGACTGAGGGAGAANCACCATGTCGGAGACGCTGCTCGAGATAAGGGGGTTACATGTTTCTTATACTGTTTACGGAATCAGATACCATGTTCTAAACGGAATAAGCCTTAGCGTGAGGAAGGGAGAAAAAGTCGGAGTAATCGGTGAAAGCGGATGCGGTAAGACGACGACGCTTAAGTCAGTGCTGAAAATACTGCCTGAAAATGCTCGAATCGAAGGAGGAGACGTGCTCTTCGGTGGAAAAAGCGTATTAAAAATGAACAGCGCTGAGCTCAGGAAGCTGAGAAGAACGAAGGTCTCGATGATATTTCAAGACCCTACGGCTGCCTTAAACCCTGTCTTCAGAATAGGTGAACAGTTATTTGATATAGTGAACGCCAGGAGAGAGGAGGAAGGAAAGGGTGCAAGCAAGAAGGAGATCGAGGAGGAGGTCAATGAATTAATAAGGCAAGTCATGCTTCCAGAGCCAAAGAGGGTACTTAACAGTTATCCATTTCAGCTTAGCGGTGGCATGAGGCAGAGGGTGATGATCGCTATGGCCCTCGCCTCCGGAAGGGAGCTCCTTCTTGCTGATGAGCCCACAACCAACCTAGATGTGACCATACAGGACCAAATACTAAGGCTCATAGAAAATATAGTGAGCGAGAGGAAGCTCTCCATTGTTCTCGTTTCACATGCNCTAGGGGCTGTGAGGAGAATGGTANACAGAGTCTATGTAATGTACGCTGGGACGATAGTAGAGGAGGGGCNGTCGAACAGCGTATTTGGAAATCCAAAGCATCCATATACGAAGATGCTGTTAGCCAGTGCACCAAAACTGACCGGAGGGGGGATATCAGAAGGGATCCCGGGAAGGATCCCGGACTACAGTAACCCACCTCACGGATGCAGGTTCCACCCGAGATGCCCAATGGCTTCTGCTGTCTGCAAGTTCAAGCCGCCTAGAATGGTGGAGGTAGAAAAAGGACACAAGGTAGCCTGTTATAATTACTATGGGGAAGATGTAGAATGAGCGAAATACTTCAGGTAATTTCTCTAACGAAGCACTTCAAATCGTCCGTGGGAATAGTACATGCGGTGGACGATATCAGCTTCAGCATCGAGGAAGGGAAGACTATAGGGCTCGTCGGAGAAAGCGGATCTGGAAAGAGCACTACGGGGCATATGATAGCGGGGATATATTCCCCCACGAGGGGGAAGATAATCTTCGATGGCGTGGACATAAGCGTCGACGCTAACAAGAGGCCTCTTTCAGTTAAGAAGAAGATTGGCATGGTCTTCCAGGACCCGAGTACCAGCCTCAATCCGAGGCAAACGATAGAGGATATAATTTCTCTTCCTCTCAAAGTTCACATGAGAATTACCAACTATGCNGAAATGAGGAGGACAGTTAGGGGGCTACTCGAGAAGGTCCAATTGCCTGCGGATTTTATGAACAGATATCCTCGCGACCTTGGGGGAGGCGAAAGACAGCTCGTCGCTATAGCGAGGGCATTAGCTAGCGAACCAACGCTAATAATACTTGATGAGCCGACAAGTGCCCTAGATGTAAGTGTCCAGGCGAAGATAATAACTACGCTGCTGAAATTACAAAAAGAGATGGGCCTTACATACATATTCATAACTCACGACTTGAGCCTTATGCGTAACGTAGCAGACAAGGTAGCAATTATGTACCTTGGAAAGATCTATGAGATGGCAGATACCCAAAATTTCTTCGAAGAGCCTCTTCATCCATACACTATGATGCTCATTTCATCGATTCCAACCCTNANTGACGAAGAAGAGAAGATCAAACCAAGGGGGATCGAGTCTCTGGGCGAAATACCAAGTGCAGTTAATCCTCCGAAAGGGTGTCGCTTCCATACGAGGTGTCCATTTGCTCGAGAAGAGTGTAAAACTAATGAGCCCAAAGGCGAGAAAATCGATGGCGGTAGAATTGTATTTTGCCATTTTTGGAGAGAAATTAAATATAAGCTGACCACCAATGCGCCTGAGAAAATTTAGGCAAAAAACTAAGCCTCAGTTCATGAAGAAGATAGGTTAGTGAACAAAAAAGCGCCTTAATAAAATATAACCTCCTTCCCGCCTTGAAAGACGAAGCTTTCAGTTATATGATAAAAACTAGAAATACTCGATTTTGACGCCCCTATCTGCTGCAAAACGCTCAACAAGATCTCTGAAATCTTTGTTCCCTGCTTTTTTCTCCAAGTATGCGGAGAAAACTCCCTCGAAATTCTTCTCGAATACTTGTGAGAGAACGCTTAGGCTTAAACCCTCTCTAATTGCGTATTTGGGAACTATATGACCAAAGCAAACTCCTCTTTCGAAAGTTAGTCCAGTATGCCTCTCAGAGTAATGGCCCCCTCCGAAGCCAACGGCCCTCTCGCATTCAGGTAATTCATCTTTTATTATTAAAGAATGAGCTTCGGCGACTGTTTCTGCTACAAGCTCCTGGAGGTCTTCCCTTCTCCACATGCTTTCATCACTNCCTATTTCAATGAAGGAGATTGGCCTTTTGAGTCCTGTAGGACCGTGATGTGTAGCTTCATATGAAACTCTTACCTCGTCCAAAACACCCGCCTCTTTTCCATATTCTCTCAATTTCCTCAGAAGGAAACCATTCAGCCTTGGAAAGCTCATCGAAAGCTCCTCCCCCCTTCCTCCGAGCATGGCTTGCTTTGTTAAGTTCCCTGTTGAATGCACCGTAAGAGTAGGTATCCCAGTTTCGCTCCTATGTCTGGATAGGACAAGGAAAGCGTCAAATCCCTCCAGCTCTTCCAGAAACTCAAATTGGACGACGTCTTCATCGAATCCCCTTACCAGCTCATTCCCCACTTTCTTTATGAGCTTCCCGGCTATGCCGACTCCGGCGATGTCCGCTCTGCTGTATACATAGAGAACTCTCACTTTGTTCCACCAATCCAACTAGAAGTTTTTCCGAAATATAAAATAGATTTTCCGTACTAAGAAAAACTTATGTCTTCGTGCCCTAAATGGGGAATAAATCCCCGCATTGTTCAGGATTATATCTGTAATTTCCGACGCATGCTTTTAGCGATGGCACAGGTTATTTTTTATGAAGGCTAGTTTCCTTACTTCAGTCTTCGGAGATAGGGAATTTCCATTAAGATTATTTTATTTAGATTTTATTAGTTATGCTTAACTCACCAACTTTACAAACGGAATATNTGGTGTAGGAATGATAGAAGGTTTCATCGGTAGGTTGGGAAACGCGTATTGGATGATCAGGTCTATCTATAATATAAAAGGAAAAAGTCTCGCATTGCCGAGGTATATTTATGTAGGCAATAATGTTATAACGTTGAAAGAAGCGGATGAATCGATAAGCATTGCGAGAAAGCTTTACCCTGAGTCGATCCAGTTCTCCGAGTGTTTTGGAAGATCAGTCCCGCTGATAGAGAGAGATTCGTTCAGCGAATTGCTAGATCCGCGTAATGGACCAAAGTGCGGCATAAATATGATATCGAGCCTGGCAGCTGAACTAATAGATCGCTTTAGAAATGAGCTTGGAATAGATAGTATAGGAGTGACCGGAGGGCTACTTGTTGGGAAGCCCACAAGCGATATCGATCTTGTAATTTATGGGGAAAGTAATTGTCGCCGTGCTTATGAAGCTTTTTCTGAGAACGAAGTTTTGGAAAGATATACGTTTGATCAGACGATTGAGCTGCTTTTGAAGAGAAGGCAAAGTCCCATTACTTTCGAGTTGGTAGAGAAAGAAATGAAAAAAAGGCTTCAAGGTAAGTATAAGGGCGTGGACGTATATATAAGGCTCGTCCCNGTAGATCCGGATAAACCACCTTCGTGTAATAGATCTGTTATGAAATTGGGAGAGTTTGTATCTCTCGTTGAGATAACAGACGCAGATCGAAGCTTTCTCTACCCATGTGAATATACTGCACTCGATTTGCGTTTGGATAGNAAATTGAAGCTGTATTCAGACAGAGGAAGATACTGTGAACTCTTAGAGGAAGGAGATATAGCGGCAGTCAGGGGAGAGTTAGAGTTGACCAGAGAAGAAGGGGGGAAGAAAATAGCAATATATCTTTGGAGAAATGAGCATTACCTCATCCCTGTGCGACAAAATATGCGGGGGGTGCCTCGGAAAATATAAGCCTTTT
>JGI24721J44947_10009900_pt1 | contig 12159 bp, 8 predicted proteins | sample YelNatPaOPGAMG01_FD_44947 | JGI IMG/M metagenome (IMG submission 44947)
GCTGTCTGTACAGTTTCACCTCTAAACGTAATAAATCCTCGCGTGTGTTCAGAGAATGGTCTGGAAAGCCCCAACGAAGCACCCTTCCTGCGTTCGTTGTATGTTTCTCCGTTTATGCTTCCTCCTACTCCAGGGAAGCTTGATGCAAATCTGTAAACCAGTTTGTTGAATACATTGACTGAGAGCGAAGTATTCTTTTTGTCTATCCATGGTTCAACGAAACCTATATCGAAGCTGTTAGTCCCTCCGGTTTGATCTCCTGAACCCTTTTTTGCCGCAGANGTTTCCCACTGCAGTGTTAGTTTCTCTGCTCGACCACGGAAATTAGTCTCAGATATCTCCGCTCGTCCTACAAGCTGGCTTTGTGAACTATATCCTAGTCCTACCATAACCTGTCCGCTCTTTTTCTCTGTTACAGGTATTGTTATTATTATTTTTCCGATGCTGGATCCAGGCTCGGTTTTCGGTACCTGCACCTCTTCTACAACGTCTAGATTGTATATTTTTGCTATATCCTGCTTCAGAGTATTCATATTGAATACTTGGCCAGGTTTGGTTTTCATCTCTCTAAGAAATACATATTCTTTCGTTTTCTTGTTACCGGTTATGACTACCTTTTCAACTGTGCTTACTACTATCGGAATAGTCAGCACGCCAGTNTCTGCATCAATGCCAGTGTCTTCTGTGACGAAAGCTATATATCCTAGGTCGCTGTAATATCGTTGTATTGCATCTATGTCGCTGTTCAGCGTGTTAGTGTTCAATACTTGTCCAGCACGAAGAGTAAGCAGACTCTTTATTTTTTCCTCAGGTATTGGGCTTGTGCCTGTTAGCTTTATATCTGTAACCACAGGGTTTTCTAGCACGTCGTAGGTGATCTTTACCCCATCTGGTGTATCTTCTGTTTTTACTGATACTGCCTGGAAGTAGCCAAGTGCCGTGATCGCGTTTCGGTCTTTTTCCATTGCTTCTTTTGTATACAAGCTCCCCGGTGTGAGCTTGAGTACGTGTTCAATTGTTGCTGTGTTGATTTTAGAATTGCCTGTTATCAAAATTTGGGCGACTTTTTTGCCGCTGTCGTTCTGTGAAAACACAGGAGTAGATATCGCCGCTATAATCATTAGAAAGATTGCTATCCCAAACCTCATTATTTCTTTTTCCTCCGATATTTCTCGAAACTGCTTTTTTATTTCTCTTGGTTTAAATATGGTGCAAGCTTCTGCCGCAGCATATTTCGTGCCCTTGCAAGTCGTGTTTTTACAACGTCTTCTGATATATCCATAGCTTCCGCTATTTCTCTGTATGTAAGACCGTGCATTTCTCTAAGCACTATAACTATTCTATAGTCTTCCTGCAGTCTAAGTATTGCATTCTCGATCAGGTCTTTCAGTTCCTTCTGCTGAACCACCTTTTCTGGCGTAATCGTGTCGGCTGTTGTCGCAGCATCGTTACCTGATTCGAGTTCTATTTCCTGCTGTTTTTTCTTTTCGCGAAACCTATTTTTGCAGACGTTTATTGCGATGCGATATAGCCACGTGTACGGTTTGGCTTGTCCCCTGAACCTGTCAAAAGCTCTGTATGCGGCTAGGAAAGTATCTTGCGTCAGATCTGCGGCTTCGTCGTAATCTCCAACAATCCGTAGGATTAGATTGAACACACGCCGTTCGTATTTGTCTACTAATTCATCGAATTCCTGAGCCGCATCGTCTCCGACTACAAGAATTGCAAGCATCTAGCTAACCTCCATACCGCATCTGTGCCAATGCTACCAAACCTGCGGCTTGTTTACAAGTATAAGAATCAGAATAAGATAGATAAATTAGGTTTGCGCTGTGATTTTTATGGGAATGTGTAACCTCGGCAGAGTTATGGGCAGTAAATAATTCGATATTTGTCCAATAATTTCTCTTGCGTTGATGGCTTATGCTGTGATAGCATACTGAGCCGTGCTCGTTTTATGGATTTGTGCAAGAGGTATGCGATGGGAAAATCACTTGTTATAGTTGAATCGCCTGCGAAAACGCGGACGCTGAAAAACTTTCTAGGCTCGGAGTATCAGATCGAGGCTTCAATGGGGCATGTTCGCGACTTGCCGAAGAAAAAGTTTGGCGTTGATGTTGAAGATAATTTCGAGCCTGAGTACGAAGTTATTCCTGAGCGCCGTGTAGTAATTGAAAAACTGAAAGAAGCTGCTAAGAATGCAGAAAACGTATATATCGCATCTGATCCTGATAGAGAAGGCGAGGCGATTGCTTGGCATTTGAAAATTGCACTTGGTCTCAAGTCTCCAAAGCGAATTCGTTTCAACGAGATAACTCGTGGTGCTGTTACTGAAGCTTTGCGCAGTCCACAAGACCTAGATATGAACCTGGTAAATGCACAACAGGCAAGACGTGTGCTCGACCGTGTTGTCGGGTATAATCTAAGTCCTCTTTTGTGGCAGAAGATCCAAAAAAATCTTTCGGCGGGGCGCGTGCAGTCTGTTGCGGTTAGACTTATCTGTGATCGTGAAAGAGAGATAGAAGCTTTTGTTCCCGAAGAATACTGGTCAATAGAAGCTCTGCTTACTCCACAGGATCGCGAAGAGCCGTTTGAGGCTAAACTGGTTTTGATTGGTGATGAGAAAGCTGAGATAAGAAACGAAGAGCAGNCCATGAGTATTGTTGATGAACTAAATGGTGCAGAGTATCGGGTTTCGAAAATCGGCAAGAAAACAGTTAGACGANATCCGCCTGCGCCTTTCATCACTAGCACTCTTCAGCAAGAAGCTGCACGTAAACTGAATTTTACAGCTAATCGCACGATGACCGTTGCGCAGCAGCTATACGAAGGCATCGAGATGGGTGAGATGGGGCATATAGGACTTATAACCTATATGCGAACTGATTCTACACGTGTAGCTGCTGAAGCTCAAGCTGAAGCACGAGAGTTTATAATAAATAACTTTGGGGAACAGTATGCGCCTAAAACGCCTCGACAGCTCAAAAGAAAAGGAGCTCAGGATGCTCATGAAGCCATCAGACCCACATCCATAAACCGCCGTCCTGAGGATGTGGCTAAATATCTGACACCAGATCAACAAAAGCTTTACAAGCTCATTTGGCAGAGGTTTTTAGCAAGCCAGATGAGTCAGTCCGTGTTTGATGTGACAACTGTTGACATTGGCGCCAAGCAGTTTACTTTTCGTGCTTCAGGATCGGTAGTTAAGTTTCAGGGGTTTAGAGCGGTATATTCTGAAGGCAGGGATACAGAAGATTTGCCTGAAGAAGAAAAGCCGCCGTTGCCCCAGCTTTCGGTCGGAGAATTGCTGAATCTTATAAAGCTTGATCCAAAGCAGCATTTCACTGAACCTCCGCCTCGCTATACCGAGGCATCGCTGGTTCGGGCGCTTGAAGAACAGGGAATAGGTAGACCAAGCACCTATGCGACGATAATTTCTACTATTCAGCAGCGGCATTATGTTGTGAAAGAGAAGGGGAAGTTCAAGCCTACGCAGATTGGTTTCGCCGTAACAGATTATTTGGTGGCTCATTTTCCTGAGATACTTGACGTCAAGTTTACAGCTTCGGTTGAAAACCGCTTGGACGAAATAGAAACTGGTAAGCTCGAATGGCATAAAGTTCTTAGAGATTTCTATGGGGCTTTCGAGGATGCGATTAAAAAAGCGCAGTGGGGTGAAGATGATGGAGAAAAGATCTGTCCAAAGTGTGGTAATGCGATGGAGTCGAAGCACGGTAAATTCGGCGTTTATTTCAAATGTTCCAATCCTGAATGCAAAGAAATTCTCAGGCCGAAGACTGAGAAAATTCCCATAATGCAGCCGCGCGAAACAGATCAAGTGTGTCCAAACTGTGGACGAAAGATGGTAATACGTATGGGCAGAAATGGAGAGTTTATGGGCTGTTCAGGATATCCTGAATGTAAAACTACCATATCCATGGATCCCGAAATAGGTGTCGCTTGTCCTGTGTGTGGCGAAGGTAAGGTAGTGCAGAAAACCTCAAAACGCGGCAAGAAGTTCTATGGCTGCAACAGGTGGCCTAATTGCGATTTTGTATCTTGGGATAAACCGATAGATCGTCGATGTCCAACATGCGGCTCTATTATGGTTGAGAACAACAGCCGCTGGGGCAAACTCCAAGGCTACAAATGTTCGAATAAAGAATGCGACTACAAAGAAAATGCACCCGAAGCCGAATCGGTGCCTGAGCAGAGTGAATAACGTTATCTTTTCTAGATTATTATTGCTCAGCCACTACTATGTTCACAAGCTTGCCAGGTACTACTATCACTTTGCGAATTTGCTTGCCTTCGATAATGCTTCTTACTTTTTCGCTGTTTAGTCCAAGCTGCTCTATAGTTTTGGCATCAGTGTCTGCGGGCACAGTCAGTTTGTCGCGTACTTTACCATTTACTTGGATAACAATTGTAATTTCGTCTGCTTTTGCTACTTCTGGATCGAAATCTGGCCAAGCTAGATTGAGCATAAAGCCCTCATGTCCCAATTTGTTCCAAAGTTCATCACATATATGCGGTGCCATTGGCGAGAGCATCAAGAGTAACAGCTCTAACGCTTCGGATAACACGGGTGATTTTCCATCAATCTTCACTGTCTGCACATATTTGTAGATTTCGTTAGTAAGTTCCATCAGAGCAGCAGCGGCAGTGTTGAACTGAAGTGTCTCTATATCTTCTGTTACTTTAGCAAGTGTTTGGTGTGTTTTTCTCGAAAGCGCGCGCGATTCTGAGGTTTCATTGCGTGCGGAAGATATATTATCGCGCCAAGACTTGTAATAGTTTTTGCGATAATCTTCTACAAGCCTCCACACTCTTGACAGGAATCGGTACATACCGTTTATACCTTCTTCGCTCCACTGAATGCTGTCGTCGAGTGGCGCCACAAATAGCTCATATACCCGCAGAGAATCCGCACCATATCTGGCTACAACTTCATCAGGTGTTACAACATTCCCCTTAGACTTGGACATCTTTACCCAAACTCCCTTGTGTCTTGGGTCTGGTGCCAACACCATCCCTTGGTTTCTTAGAACTTGGAATGGTTCAACAAAAGGTACTAATCCTGCGTCATGGAGTACCTTTGTCCAGAATCTCGCATAAAGCAGATGCATTACAGCGTGTTCTGCTCCACCTACATACAAGTCTACGGGCAGCCAGTATGATACAGCATCTTTTTCGAATGGGGCATAGTCGCAGTGCGGGCTGGCATAGCGCAGAAAATACCAGCTCGAGCACGCAAAACCTCCCATAGTGTCAGTTTCTCTTTTGGCAGGACCTCCACATGTTGGACACTCTGTATAAACAAACTCAGGTATTGTAGCAAGCGGCGATTCCCCTGTTCCAGAAGGTTGATAATGCTCAACATACGGCAGCTCAACCGGCAGCATAGATTCCGGAACAGGCACTTCCCCGCATTGACCACAGTAAACTATTGGTATCGGCGCTCCCCAATATCTCTGCCGCGATATCAGCCAATCGCGCAGTCTGTAGTTTACTTTCACTTGACCAATACCCTTTTCGGTCATATATTCGGCGATTTTCTTTGCGCCGATTTCGCTGTTAAGCCCATTGAATTGGCCGGAGTTAACCATTGTTCCAACCCCAACGTATGCTTCAGAAAGCGGCTTGCCATCCCAACCATCTGGTGCAATCACAACCGGTATAGGCAGATTGTAACGTTTGGCAAAGTCGAAATCCCTGGTATCATGTGCCGGCACAGCCATTATAGCGCCAGTTCCGTAAGTCAGAAGCACGTAGTCGGCAATAAATACTGGCACTTTTTCGCCGTTCATTGGGTTGATAGCATAAGCACCCGTGAATACGCCATCGCGCTCACGCTCGGTTGAAAGCCTGTCTATTTCCGAAGTCATCCTAGCTTTTTGAACATACGCTTCTACTTCGGATTTTTTATCTGGCGTTGTTATAACGTCAACGAGCGGGTGTTCTGGTGCTAGAACAGCGAAAGACATTCCAAAAACTGTGTCTACGCGTGTTGTAAACACCCGCATACTTGCATCATGCCCAGCAATTTTCATCTCAAACTCTACGCCTTCGCTTCGGCCAATCCAGTTTCTCTGCATGGTCTTGATTGACTCTGGCCAATCAATCAAATCTAGATCGTCAGCAAGTCTATCTGCGTAGGCGGTTATTCGGAAGAACCACTGTGGCAGATTTCGTTTCTCAGCGTCTGATCCACATCGCCAACACTTGCCGCCTTCGACCTCTTCGTTTGCTAGCACCGTTCCACATGACGGGCACCAGTTAACTGGTGCTGATGCACGATAAGCTAATCCTCGTTTGTAGAGCAGCAGGAATATCCACTGTGTCCAGCGATAGTATTCAGGAGTTGATGAATTTATCTCGCGCGACCAATCATAAGAAAGGCCAACCATATTCATCTGTCTTTTGTAGTTGGCGACATATAGAGGAACTGTTTTGCTGGGATGGCTTTTCTTCTTTATGGCTTCGTTTTCTGCAGGAAGTCCGAACGCATCCCATCCCATTGGATGAAGAACCTCAAAGCCTCGCATCCTTTTGTATCTGCATATTACATCGGTGGGGATATAATTCCTGCAGTGTCCTACTGATAATCCGTCGCCGCTGGGGTAGGGGAAGAACTCCAAACAGTAGAACTTCTCCTTTGTTTTATCCTCTCTACATTTGAATAGATCTGCCTCTCGCCAGCGCTGTTGCCATTTAGGTTCAATTTCTTGTGGATTATAACGTGTTTCTTTCATATCTCCTCGTAAAGCCGCCGTAAACGTGAATAAACGGGATCGGGCGGTTAGCCTCAATCCCGTCCGCATAACATTCAGTTTCTAGTGAAATTGTATCTATCACTGGTAATGAGTGTCAAGAGCGCCGCACTACGTTGTGATTCTTCATACTTCAAATGGTATAATTGTGAGATCGTCGGATTGTAGAAACAACAAATCTTGGAGGGATAAACAATAAAATGTATGACGTAATCATCATAGGTGGAGGACCTGCAGGATTAACTGCCGGAATATATTCATCACGTTCAAAACTTGATGCACTTTTGGTAGAGCGAGGAATACCTGGTGGCACTATGATGATTACTGAGCGTATAGAAAATTACCCAGTTTGGTTGAACCAATCAGTGGTCCAGAGTTAGCTGAATCGATGCGCCTGCAGGCTGAAAGGTTTGGTCTGAAGTTTGAGACTGCTGAGGTTCAATCTCTCGATCTTTCATCTGCAGAAAAGATTGTTCGGACTACTAAGGGGGATTTCAAGTCACGTGCAGTAATAATAGCTGTTGGTGCGAAGTATCGAACATTGAATGTTCCAGGTGAGAGGGAACTTAGTGGGCGTGGTGTGAGCTACTGTGCTACATGTGATGGCTGGTTTTTTAGAGATAAGAAACTTGCAGTGGTTGGAGGTGGGGATACAGCGGTGGAGGATGCCTGCTACCTGACTAAATTTGCTACCGAGGTAACCATAATTCACAGGCGAGATAAGTTCCGCGCCGCGAAAATGTTACAGGATCGTGCATTTGCAAACCCTCAAATCCATGTGATATGGGATACAGTAGTAGACGAAATCGTCGGCGATGATGTAGTTACTGGACTTCGACTTCGAAATGTGAAAACAGGCAAAGTAAGTGAACTGCCTGTAGATGGAGTTTTTGTGCTTATAGGACAAGATCCGGACACTGCTTTTTTAGCTGGCCAAGTAGCCATGGATGAAGCCGGCTATATATTAACCGATGAAGACATGCACACAAATGTCCCAGGCGTATTTGCAGCGGGTGATGCCAGAAAGAAGAGTTTTAGACAGGTTGTTACGGCTTGTGCAGATGGTGCAATTGCAGCCAATTCTGCTGATAAGTATATAGAAGCGCTGAAAAATAGCTAAATTGCTAAAACGGCGGTCGAATTATTTTTTGTTCGACCGCCGTTTTGATTCTCCATTTGTTTAACTAGTGGCCAGGTTATTCGATGTAGTCTTTTAGCTTGCGGCTTCGGTTTGGATGCCGTAGCTTCTTTAATGCTTTAGCTTCTATCTGCCTTATCCTTTCTCTGGTTACTTTGAACTCTTTGCCAACTTCTTCCAGTGTCCTGGAATATCCGTCGTCAAGCCCAAACCGCATTTTGAGAACATCCCGCTCTCTTTCGGTTAGATTATTCAGCACATCTTCTATTTTCTCTCGAAGAATTGCATTGTTAGCGGCTTCTGCTGGTGATACGGTTTCTTGATCCTGTATAAAATCAGCAAGATGGCTGTCTTCTTCTTCTCCAATTGGAGTTTCGAGCGACAGCGGATCAGGCGCGATGCGCATTATCTCTATCACTCTTTCTGTCGGCAGTCCCATCTCTCTTGCAAGCTCCTCAGGCGTAGGCACTCTTCCCAGTTCCTGAAGAAGCTGGCTTGAAGTCTTGATAAGCTTGTTGATTGTTTCAACCATGTGAACAGGAATGCGTATTGTGCGACCCTGATCAGCTATTGCGCGAGTTATAGCCTGTCTTATCCACCAGGTTGCATACGTGCTGAACTTATACCCTTTGCGATAATCGAATTTCTCCACAGCTCGTATAAGCCCTATGTTGCCTTCCTGAATTAGATCTGGAAAAGACATGCCTCTACCGCTATAGCGTTTTGCTATGCTAACAACTAGCCTCAAGTTAGCTTCTGTGAGTATGGTCTTGGCTTCTTCATCGCCGGCTTCTATACGCTTAGCAAGCTCTACTTCCTGCTCCATAGTCAAAAGCGGCGTTTTTCCGATCTCCTTCAGCCACATTCTCACGGAGTCGTCAAGCGGCATACTTTCGGTAGGTACCAGTTCTTCTTCTGGAACTATCGGCTCGTGTACAAGTACTTCATCCGGGTGTAAAGCGTCAGGTAATGACGCAAAACCCCCGGCTTTATCTATAATCCGTATGCCCTCATCCGCGAAGGTCTGGAGCAGATCCTCATAAGCGTCTACGTCCAGTTCCTCGTGATGGCTGAGGGTATCGCTTATTTCTTCTTGCGTAAGAATTCCCTTACGCTTACCTTCATCAATAAGCGTCTGGATATCATCACTATCTTTTAGTTGGTCAACAGCCACTTAGGCCAACTCCCTTCGATTTTCTGTGTATAATGAAAATAGACGCACAATAAATCCATTAATTAGTTGTGCAATTCGCGTACCAACTCCCAATATTCAGCGAATTCTTTATCAGTTCTTTTTATTTCACCACGTTCTATCTTGTCTGCAAGCAGCCGAAATCGTTTTTCCTGTTCTCTGCGTCTATACGCAGTCAATGCGGCTATCAGATCTTCGACCGGCAGATTTTCTGGTTCAGTAACAAGTAGCTCATTTAACAGTCCTTCTGCCGGTGATCCTGCTATCTTTGCCGCCAAACTGTTTATATCAAACGATTTTCTGCTTTCACACTCCATTTTTATCGCTTTTGCTAATTCTGCTGAGTCTTCTCCAATGAACTGCTCCGGCGAAACTTTTTCGAATATATCAGCGGCTTCAGCTTCACCGCGAATGATAATACTCAATAATTCTTTTTCTGCTTTTCGGACGGCTTTTCCTTCATTACTTATCAAATCTATTTGTCCGATTTTTTCGGCTTCAGATGTTTCTTCTGTACCTTTTCTATATCCGCCCTGCGTTTTTTTTCTGCGCAGTTTCTCAACTTCCTGCCTTATATGCATTTCTGCAGGTGCAATGCCTTTGCTGAAGTTTGGATGGTATGGCGATACCAGCGAGATTAATCTCTCTCGCTCCATCTGTTTATCTACCTCAGCAATTACCGGCATCACTTCTTTTAGCAGAGCAAGTCTACCTTCTTTTGTATTAATATCATGTTTTGCAGCAATAACAGATATTCGATAGTCTGGAATCGGTTTTGCTTCGGCAATCGTTTCCAAAAATGCCGCAGTCCCACTTTTTCTGATAAAGCTATCAGGGTCTTCTCCCGCAGGCATCGGCGCTATTCGCACGTCAAATTCTGCTTCATCAAACATCGGTCCGCCGCGAATTGCTGCCGCCATTCCTGCTGAGTCTGCATCAAATGCTATTACTGCCTTTCGTATATATCTCCCTAATATTTTTACGTGATCTGCTGTAAGAGCAGTTCCCATCGTAGCTACAACATTTGCAATCCCTGCTTCATGTGCAGCCAAAGTATCCATATACCCTTCGACAATAATTGCGAAACCTTTTTCTGCTATTGTTTTGCGAGCAAAATTTAGTGCATAAAGAGTTCGGTTTTTTGCAAATACCACAGACTCTGGGCTGTTTATGTATTTGACTTGATCATCATCCAACGCTCTGCCGCCGAAAGCAATTATTCTATCCTGTACATCTTGAATTGGAAAGATCAGTCTATTACGAAACCTATCATAAAAACCCTGTCCAGACTCTCGTGCGATTAGCAGACCTGCTTTTGCAGCATCTTCAGGTTTTATGCCTTGACCTCTCAAATAATCTGCCAAAGCCTGCCATTCAGAAGGTGCATAACCAATCTTGAATTTTTTCATGGTTTCGTTGGTTATGCCACGCCGTCTCACATACTCTTGAGCATTTGCCGATTGTTCGAGCGATCTCTGAAAGAACTGAGCCGCAATGCTGTTAATGCGCAGGATTTTGTCTCGCTCACTGGCTGCTTTTGATTCTCTTGGGTCGTAAGTGATCTTCACGCCGACCTTAGCAGCAAGTTGCTCTACTGCTTCTGCGAATGTAAGGTGTTCTATCTGCATAACGAATGTGAACACATCGCCACTCGCACCGCAGCCAAAACACTTCCATCTCTGCGCGTCTGGGCTGACTACGAAAGATGGAGTCTTTTCCGAGTGAAACGGACACAGTCCTTTATAATTCTTCCCACTCCGCTTTAGTGCAACGTATGGCGAAACGATGTCTAATATGTTGCACCTGTCCCGGATTTCATCCAGGGGGTAGCGGGATGAGGTCAACTTGTATCACCTCAATTATTGAGACTGTAGAGCAATCGTAATTCCAACTACTTTTTTGTCGAGCAGAGTAAAAACTACTCGGTGTTTGTCTGCATAGCTTAGTCGGAAGTAACGCCCAGCCGTAGACTGACTCTCTGGCCAGCCGTATTTGAAAATAACGTCTTTGTAGGTAGACCCAAGTTTGATTCCTCTAGACGTAACCGACATTTTGCTCGGCTGCAGCCCACCAATCGTTATCTGCACAACTTTTCCAGTTGAGGAGATTAGAAACTCGGTTGTAATCCCATCCGGCCAGTCATAAGTCCACGTGACTTGTGTTTCAGTCACAACAGACTGCACCTGCGCAGGTCCAACCGTTGTTCCCGTAGTGCCTGGCATTCCTGGTGTTCCGGGCATCCCAGGATATGATGTCCCCGGTGTTCCCATGCCAGGAAATCCCGGCAGTGCTCCAGGTTCGGTTCCGTATCCATAACCGCCGCCAGTAGTCGGCAGACCAGGCTGAACCCCGGGTCCAAGCAAAGGACCAGTGGTGGTTGTTACTGTTCCAACGACCTGCGACCCTATGGTAATTCTCGTAGGATTGCCATATCTTTTCAGCACGTCGGTTGCTGGCACACCGAGTTTTATACCAGCAAGTTTCATTTCAACCGCACTCGCGGCTGAGCTGACAAAAGCTAGNAATGCAACACAAATCAGGGCTGATACTGCCCACTTCCAATGACGCATTAGGCTGTGCTCCTTATCATTAATCATTTTAATCATTGCTGTCGAACTGATTTACTATAAATTATTCGTTCAACGGGAGAAATCCTCCCAGAATTCTCAAAATTTTCAACTTTTCCGCGGCAGTTCTAATTGCATATTACTCTCACCGATATATAGACGATGAAGCAGCTGCCAAAGTTCACCGGTTTCTAGCTAATACATATTCTATCCTGCAAAATAATATATTCGCACAAGAATAATAACAAAAACAGCAATGGTAGCTATCAGGTTTAGATGCTCATGGTTTGTTATGAGTTTTGACCACTGCCATTTTTCTGAAGATGCTTTCGAGTAGCGTCTCAGTTTGGGAACAAACCTGTTTATTTCGGAACAGTAGTGCGCATAGTCTTCGCCAAACAGCTTTCTTAGCCTTGCTTCCTCGCGTCCAACGCGTGCTACAACATAAAGCACGAAAATAACTATATAGCCTACTATAACCAGTGGAAT
>JGI24721J44947_10009925_pt1 | contig 12140 bp, 13 predicted proteins | sample YelNatPaOPGAMG01_FD_44947 | JGI IMG/M metagenome (IMG submission 44947)
CTGTTTTTNATCTACGTCGGCTGGCTTCATGTAGCGGAGGAACTTGCAAACCCCTTCCGAATAGCCCCGGATGGACTCGATTTGGATGACCTTCTCTCCGGACAACGATGCGATGTGATGACCATGTCCGACTCGACGCGTCAACGTTTACCGAAACCCGAGGTGATTCAGGAAGCGCCGCTTCCAGGAGAGCAGGGCTGGTATTTGCCGATTATAACCCGAGATCACAGCTACGAGCCTGTTCCCTACTGGTACAGTTTTTGGTACAATCTCATCCGTCGCCGAAAGTGCAGCACCGCGCCTTCACCTCATTCCATTATTTGGGGATTCTATCCCGAGAAACAGCCGCTGCTTACCGAGCCAGAAAAGAAACATGCAGCATCAAATCCATCGGCGTGGTCCAACGTAGTGCATGTACACCCGGGAGCTTCACAACATTGGAACGTGAGTCACCGCAACGACGGGCCAGCGCCCATGGCCTCACATTGCCCAAGCGGGCTGGTCAGTTCGGGTTTCGGCGGACTTGGTGTGGATAGCAGCAGTGCTGACGGCGGCGGCAGTGTATTATGAACATTGTCCGGAGCTTTGGCATGCTTCTAAAGATGGAAAGCAGCTGGACCGCGCAGGCGGGATGCATCTTCCTCGTGTTGAGCGCTTCGCGTGGAGGATTCCCAAAAGGAGAATTTTAGTGCTGCGCGAATAATATTCTGATGAAACGAGTTTGTGGATGCTGAGCGGCAAACATGTGCGCCATGCGCACCGACGATGACAATGACCAACGCTTTCAGAACGCCAAGTACGTGCCGAGTGACGTCATCTACCTAGCGAATGCCTGGCTTCTCAGAGCAGACAGCTGGCACACAGCAGCGAGGCGCCGAGGCTTCGCCGCATGCATCCGCCATGCCGCTGACGCTCCAAAGCCACCGATCTGACCCTGCCAGTGAAGATGCTGGTACGATTTTATTGATTCATTTTGCCAGTCAATCTGTATGACATACGATCGTTTTCTTTCCGCAAAACGCGTAAAAGTTGTATACGCTTTTGACGTTACGTGGAACGAATCGGTGGGTGCATCTCGTGGCGATTCTGCTCAGTTGTCTTTGACTTTGTGACCTACGCTCGGCGCGATTCCAGCACTCTGGACAGGTACACCACAAGCCTCGGTGAGATGCGGGCATCATTGCCATTAGAGGCGAATCTCTGTCGTCTGCGCTGGTTCGCCGAGGCTACGCTAGCAAGCCCTATCATTTGGTGCATGTTATGAAGACTCCTTGGGTTCAAACTTCAAGGAGTAAGAGTTCATGCAGTAGCGAAGCCCGGTCGGCTTGGGACCATCAGGAAAAACGTGTCCCAGGTGCGCGTCGCAGACCGCACAAAGCACCTCCGTACGTATCATACCATGCGATAGATCCCGTCTCTCTTTGACAGCCTCTTTGCTCAGGGGAGCATAAAACGAGGGCCAGCCCGTGCCACTGTCGAACTTTGTTTCGCTGGAAAATAACGGCGTTCCACAGCAGACACACCGATATATCCCCGTGCGTTTTTCGTTCCAGTACTCGCCGGTAAAGGGCCGCTCGGTGCCAGCTCGTCGCGCTACCTCGAACTGCATCGGCGTGAGACGTGCTTTCCAGTCTTCTTCAGTGAGAGCTCGCCAGTCTTTTACGTCCGCTGGGTTGCTCTGACTCATTTTCAGACGCGAGCTACCTTTCACGAGCTGGGTCAGCTGTCCACGCTGCAGAGACGCTCTCCAGAAAGCAACACCGAGGACGGTACGCTGCTGCTGCTGCTGCTGCTGCACGGTGTTGCCAGAGTACAGAACACGGCAACACTGCTTGCACTGGTACTGTAAACGTGCTTGCTGAACAAGTGGTGAAGTGAAAATACCAACGAACATCAAAACAGGTATCACTGCAACCGTCTAGCGAATCGTCTCCGAGAAACCAGAAATTAACAGTGATTTAAGAATCGGAGATGCAACGAAGAAAAGTTACGCAACAATATTCACTGTACACAGTTGTCCAGGATCGTCTACAGTGCATGTGCATGCACGCGGTTCCGAGATGACGCCTCGGCACGCAGCAATGCATGGCGTTTCGGGTTGCCTGAGTGGCGGCGCAATCAGCATCGCGGCAAGCGCCCGCGATAGGCGCAGTATGCCGAGAACTCTTTGCCCGCAGACAAACAACTAATCTCTATGTCGAACGGAGGGACTGTTCTTGAGCTAGTGGAACGTTGAAGCGTCTGAAGTAATACGCAACTATGATGGAATTGAGCAGCATTGTGAAGTGCATTGGAGGCGTTCGTTCAAGATTTGTTGTCATAGTCTTTCACCTAAATTGTGTTCCACTCCTCCGGCGCGTGTCATCAAATGCGTGTTCGCGGTTTATAGCGGATGCGTTCGAAGTAGGTTCATTTCCAAAAATAAAAATCTAAGGATAAGGTATCGACATGCAAGGCGGGGATCCAGGAGGACCCTCATCACTGGCTGCCTGAGTAAAAAACGAAACAAATCCTCTTCTCGCCGACCATCTAGCGAAGAAGAGCAAGTGACCAGGAAGAAAAAGGCGAAGAAGATGACGATGAGAGATCGGCGAGAAAATGTATTTGGTCAACGGGACGATGACGTCCCTTTGGTGGCAAAGAGGGCACGCGTTCTGACAACCATTGTAAAGGTGAGCTCAACCAGAGGCAATAAACGCATAGAGTTCGTGAACCGAGACTTCAACGCCGCCATCAATATCATGAGATGCACCGTGCTGGAGACGAGACCCGAGGAGCTGAGGCGATCCAAGNTTGTGNGGCAGCCTCTCAGGCTCGTTCNNTGCATGAATAAACCTAAATCGATAGCAGGGTCGCGGTCGAACAGGGCAGGGACGCGTCTACGGGTGGGTATTCANGCACCCTGCTTGCTCGTGGGACTTTGTTTCTTTCATTGACGATAACAGTGACGATAATCACGGACAGAATATCCACCTGTGTGCACTTTGTAAAGCTCCTGAAACCTAGGCCACAGTCGAGTAACGAAGCTCATTGTCTACCGTTCAGGGTAGATCAAGAGACAGACTTCGGGGTCGGCGTGGACCCGGGAGCTGCAGGATGTCACGCCCGATTTTTAACCTCTGAATGAGGAGGCCGGCGCCAAAGACCTACTCGGAAGGAAGCTGACCCTGTTCAAGCTTTCCAGGGCAGGGGATTATCGAGATTCGGGCATAACGTTCGCCAGCAGGGATACCAGCAAGTGGAACGACGGCGTCCGGGCCCGACTCTCGACGCTCTGGACACCGTATCGAGCAGACGGGGCATGCTTTGCACGCTTGATTCATAGATCATATGAGCCTCAAAACGTCTCCTGCGGGCGGTCTTTGGCAGCAGTACACACGAGCGCGCGGGGTCGGAAACCGATTTGGTTGAACGGAGGCAGCCATCGTGTATGCGCCAACTTGTCAAATGTGTTCGAACGAGAAATGATCGACACGTCGCGCTGTTTCGCGGAAGCCTATGGCGCTGGACGTGGTTTAACGCGCATGAATGCGCTCCTACTCTTCGACCAGAGCGTGCAACGAGTGCAGGAACCGATCCTCAACGATACCCCAGCCCTGAGTTCGGGACGGCGTGCACGCATCCCGAGCACAGGTGCATGCTGAAACTGGTAGCAAAGAAGAGACGGAAATAAAGTTGGATGCTCGAGCTGGTGTACGGTAAGCTGACTGTGTGTCAGATGGCGAGCGAGTCGCAAGTGCGACGCGTGCTACAATCTGAGTCCACCGCCATCCATGAGAGAAAGCAACTTCTGCACCGATATCTCAAAGCCTTGAAAAGCGTACGGAAATGTCTCGTGCCTCCGAAGAGTTCGGTGGCTTTGTGTGGCGCGAGCTTTCGGGAATTATTTCGTATCCTATCCATGCATTGTGCTGAAACACAGAAGANTATTTATAAAAAATCAGGGCCAGGAGCGAGNGGGCGGCCTTCGTTTCTCGCCCGGAGCAAGGCTCTGGTATGGTANGATTCAGCTACCGAACGACATTGGTGCACCGTACACATACATNGTCANTGATTTTCCTCGGCAACTGATACACCATTATTTGAGACGACGAATATAGAACAGAGTCAAATTGATGGATCAAAGCAGGTGAGCGGGGGCATAGACCTTGCGTTTCCGCAGACGGATTCCGGATGATGCCGCTTGTGTGNTTTTTTCGTTGACAAGTCGCCCGCANGGGACACGAACCTCCAAGTTCCCACAGAGAGGNCACTTTGAGGCCAGTGCTGGACCGCACGGCCTGCAAGACCTGTGTTCGCTCCATACCCCTGTAGTATCTCCTATGGACGCGCTTTCCACGATTTATTCTGTCCGAACGAGCGTTTGCCCACAAAGATCTGGTCCATCAAAGTTGAGTTCAAGGCACAAGCGCAAGTAAAGCCAATTTTGGGCCCTGTACAATATGCAGGTGGCCTTCACAGCATACGCTTCGTTCCTCGTTTACGACGCGGCGAACGAGTGCTTCCGCGGAGGCGACCACGCACACAACCCCTGAAACTGAGCAGCTACAAACTGCATTAGTGGACCTGGAAGACCTGTTTCTCCTGCTTTGTACTCGTCTCGTCATCGAGCCCAGCGTATTCAGTAAACTTCCGTGCAAGTCACGGTTTACGTGCAGGTTTTCTTCGTAGACTCTGCCTTGTCCTGGAGAGTTTACGCTCGATTACGAGCGGCCTCGTAGGTAAACTTCGAAACAATTCGCCATTTACGTGCAGATGCCTATCCAGATGCTGCGACGTCCTGCTGAAATCACTCTCGTAGACGTGCAGTTTCGTGCAGGCCGCCCCTAGTTCTGTTCGAACTCGCGCGTCCAGCAGCGAGCCTCGTTGCTGAGCGCTGCGCTCGGCATCGAATGCCTCTGCGGCTTGCACATGCTCGCTCAGAAGCGTTCGTGTTGCACTGGGGGGTTCATCGCAGCGTACGCCAAGTCACTGTGACCAGATCATAACGTTTCGGCTTCCGCTACGCGGCTTATACGGTGAGTTCGTGCGCCGGATGCAAGACTATGAAGCTCTGCGCGAGTTGCGCTGGTGCGGAGCGGAGCTACACCGCGTCGCCGGTGCCCAGCTGGTGTCTCAGAGCACTGCTCTCGAGCGCACCAGTACTCTTGTAAGAAGCCTGCTTGAAAAGAAGGACTTTATGGAGGAGAACTGGAAAGAGGTGCTGCATCTGCAATCACAGTGGTTCTGCTGTTTGCAGACCCTGGTGCAGCGCTCAGTACAAGCGGAAAAGCCAACGTCAAAGCCCAGCTGTGCGGTAGTCGGAGCGCTCGAAGCGTCACTGCAACGGATAGCGCCAGTGGTTGTTCGATTGGGCACGGAGCAGGATATGGCGCTCGTTTTCAGCATCGCAGGCGGTCTCTGTGCTTTAGAACTGCTGAGCTGGTCCCAGTGCTGGCACGTCCTCGTGCGTCAACTTTTGGACAGCAGCNTCGATGACGCAGCACGTTGGCAAACCGTCCTGGTGCAGGGGTGTGCCGCAGCGTTTTGCGACCTNCGTTTGCATACGCTCCANGCAGTAGCGCACCTGCTACGTGAATCGNGTTCGGTATACTCGACGCCTGCACCCGGGGCTGCGCTTGACTTGGCGGCGCGTGCGGAGAATGCATGGCGGTTCGTTTTGAAGCCCATTGGGCGACTACTCACCAAGGATGTGGCAAAGCAGCACCAGCAGCTGCTCAGTGAGGTCTTGCGGCGAGTCACGACGCCATCGCAACGCGGAGACCGGCAGCAGCGACTACTGAAAGCATCCCGAAAGGCATTCACGGATGCGATGCTGGCGCTGCTGTCGACCGGTGAACACGGAATCGATTTGCCTGCACCCGTCCTCCTCGATGTTTTCGGAGAGCTTGTAGACAACCTCCTGCCGAACCATTGTATCGCAGAGCCGCTCCGACTGGGTGACTTTCTCGCGGAGACTTTTCGCGAGGCGATTGCCGGTCGTTCTGTGTATGGGATCGCAGCACTGGAGCCGCTGCTGTTTCTCATGCGCCACGATGGCCTCGAGTACGAACACATATATGAGCAAGTGTATTCCAAGCTGGACGTACACACGCTCCTGCGACTGAACGCATGTGAGTCGGCCACAAGGGGGCGAGTGCTGCGCGCTGTCACGCAGCTATTGACGTCTAGCCACCTTCCGCATGCACTCATCAGCGCCTATACGAAGCGCCTTGCCCGGATAGCGCTGCAGAGCTGGGATGCAACACTGACGCTGTGGGCGCTTCGCTTGACGCTCGAACTCGTGCATCGCCATACGAGTGCGCGTCTGCTGCTCGAGTCGTGGTTCAAGCGACAGCAACCCGACAGGGAGCCTGTCATCGAAAGCAGCTGCTCGGACTCGACACCACGTCGTCGGGATCAGAGCGAGGCCTCGTTTGAGGCATCAGGGACCGGTGTGGTGCGTTCGACTCCCACGAAACGCCTTGCATATGGATTCGTGTTTTGGGAGCGATCCAGCGGTCAACGAGCCGGAGATGAGTGCGCTAGTTCGACGCCCGGGCTGACGAACGACCCGTTTTTGGCCGATGAGCCAGATCCGCGTCGCTCCAACGCCTCTGCGAGTTTCCTCTGGGAAGTGGGTGTGCTCTCTGAGCACTTTGTTTCCAGTGTTCGACAACTCGCCGCTTTGTTCGAGGACCCGGAAAAGGCGATCAGTCGGGCGGGTCCGCTGGACGCCTGGTGTGATGCCTCACTTCGGGACCTTATCGAGTTGGAGTTACGCCGCTCCCAACATTTGGTGCGGAACAAGCCGATCGCGTTTGAGGCACCCAGGGACGACGACATCGTCGGAGACTCTGGATCAAAGGTAGAAGCTCAATTTACAGCGCATGCTGCGAATGCAAAAGTCATATTTGGTGAATATTCATAGAGTGCGTCCTGGTGTCTTGTGTGGCGTCACACTTGCGGAAACGCAGCGTCACTGGCGTGCAGGCAGCAGCTGCGATGCTCTCGCGTTGACGAGATTTCCGTCGTTATGGTGAACGCTTTCGAGCGACATTCCTGGTACATTCCTGCTGCGTTCTGCCAGATGATTCGGCAGGAGCGCCATCAGGTCGTTCCAGACCAGTGCGCGAGGTAGCAGCAGCTGCAGCAGGTCCAACGCCTGCGACGCGAAGACAACGCTGCGCTGGATGTCTCGATGGTATCATAGCACCGATCGCAGCGACACCGCTGAGATGGACTTGAAGCAGTGGCGTCCAAGCGAGCTCCTCGATTCTNCGCTTCTGTGGATCGTGCAGCTCGAGCGGGACGGGAACGTGACTGGAGCAAGACGTGGTTCAGTGCGCACTGCTTGAAGCCGACGTACACGCTCGTCGAGCTAGTGTCACCGCTCCGTCATCGTGAAACGAAAACGCCTGTTCGGATTCGGGATCAGCGCCACACACGCTCCGTTCTGACTTGTCGGTAATGCGTCCTGCGTTAGCACGCAGGGCGTATCTGTGCTCCGTATCGACATGTGCGGAGGCACGGGGGCGCTTCTTCGGTGCGGGATACCTGCGGAGCACCCACCGCACGCAGGCGAGGAACGTTATCGAAGCCAGACCGTGCTGGTTGCGCTTGTTTGCGCGGATATTGTGCTTGGCCAGGCGATGCGCTTGACGAGTTCAGAATCCGTAGTACCGGATCCTTTCGGGAGGTCCGGTCCAACATCGGGTGGTGCCACGTAGTGACGTGTTGCCCTGCAGTCCGATGCTTTGGGCCCAGTCCGTCTGCGTCGGAGCTGTGGTATCGTCGGTTGCGAACGTCTCCTCATCCGAGAGCAGGCGTTGGCGCACCCGCTGGAAAAAGTCGTATGTCTTTGCATGGCCGTCTTGTCGACTTGCTTTGACGGTCCGAATATACTCCTTGTACTTGTTCCAGCCTGGGACCGCCTCATAAGCGTGATCACGCCACACGAACGGACAATTCCAGTTCGGATCGCCCGGTAGGGGCTCGTCGTTGATGGAATCCACTGTGGGCAAGCGGATACTGTTGTCGTCGACCATAGTGGCGTGGTCCGCTCGCTGACTCGAGAGATAATCGTCAAAATCGAGGCCATCTGGGGCTATTCGATACGGATTTGCGAGCTCGTCTGCAACGTGCAACCAACCAATATAAATGAAGAAGACGCTCACAATGTAGACCATATCGGTCCAACTGTAGTTGGCGGAATCCGTCCCCGAGCTGGTGGCACCCAAAAGCTGCAGGTTCCCAGCAAGCAGGACGACAACGAGAATATAGATTCGTACAGCGGCACTCACAAGCTGCCGGTACATAAGAGGCACTGGCACTGTCACAAAAACGTACATGCTTCCGAGGCCTTGACGAAGGCTTGCCAACTGCTGTGAGAGCTGCAAGTGGACCCAATGCGTCACTCCGTAGTTCGGCTCGTGGTCTCGCAGGCGCGTAAACGTGTGTCCCGCCCACATCAGAGGCAGCGTGAAACGAACTCGGTCCACGTCGTGCTCAATGCGTTGGCGCTCCTCTGCCGTCATCATGCCGAGCTGCTCCAGGGAATCAAAGGAGTTGTACAGGTNCGTTCCATCGGTTATAATCTCACGCAACACGAGCNCAAACGCGAGGTTGCACCAACGCACAATTCGCTGTTTGAGNCGTGCAGCTGTTATCGGGTCCTTGTCGCTGTAAATAAACTGAGTCATCTCCATGGCGATGTTGTAGGCGGCCATCTGCGCGGTGCCACACATGGAGACGCGCGCGTCCCACCAGCGCGAGTATATCGTGCTCGTGTAAAAACCCAGCATAAACGTGAGAATTGGAGATAGCACGTTCGCCAAAATCGCCAAAACAAGGAGAAACGCATGAGTCCACGTCGCAACGTACAGCTTGAGCGCGATCACGAGCGCCGCCAGCGCTAGCCATAAGATTATTTCGAACAGCAGCCGCTGCATCAGAGAACCGTGCCAGTAAAAAAAGAGCCGCAACCATGACAGGGGCAGAACATAGTCTTTCCCGAAAGTGGCAACGGGGTCTTTGTACAGGATGGTCATGGACGCAGTTTGTGGTCCGGCGCACAAGGCAAGCCGCCACGCGTCCGCGCAGGCAACAACGTGCTCACGGGGAATACTGGCGTGTCGGTGCCGAGCCTGCGCGCGGCACTAGCGCCCCAATCCAATATGTCCATAAGATCTACTTGATTCACTAGATGTCAAGTTAAGAACAGGTATGATACTGCTCCCAGGGGCACCCATCCGGATGCTACCGCTGATTAAGCGACGCGTTCCGGTGTTCACGGGTGCATGGCTCGTCGAGCGGAACCCCTTTTCCCAAGGTCAGCGAATGCACTGCACAGCGCTTGGCACTTGCGCCTCGAGTCAGTTAGGCAGTTATCGGAGCGCTTGAGGCAACTTGGGGATCGCCAGCGGGGGCCAGCGTGCCACGACTGAACTTGGTGCGGCCGGCTGACTCGCCTATCGCCTCCGCCCACTGCCGGGTTCGGCATGGAGCCGAGGATGCTCGACCTTTCGCACTGCGCGGGTTCGAGATTTGTTTTATTAGGGTATTTGAACTGAAATTTAGTCCAGACCAGCTGATTCCACTCGAATGCTTTTCTGCAGTGTATGGCAGGAGATCCAAATCACGATGCAACGTACCGTATAGATCGTAGACGAATTGCATGCAGGATACATGTATGACTGAACAGCGCAGAGAAGAATGCGTTCGTACTTCATGTCAGTCATACGATGGTACCGTGATGGTTGAGGAACGCTGAAAGATCTAAGTAGACGCGCTACGCGCCAAAATCCGATATTTTTACGGGCTGTTTGCGATCTGTGGTAGAAAACGACACGTTGATCACTTTACAGAAAGCAAAAGCGATGATAATAGGCGTCACAGGCATCTCTGTTTCGCAACAGCATGTTCGTTTGGTCTTGAAAACAGTCGGATACTGTCGCAATAAAGTCCTAGTTCACACACGGTATCCTGCACCGAAATCCCAGCTACTACAGCGTCCCTAGAACGTCGTGATCGGTATGAAGCAAAGGAACGTCGGTCTGTTTTTCCCGACTCTATCGGGGAGTAGAGCTGCTTTTGATTCCTCCATACTTTCCATGGTTCCTCCCCATCGATGGATACTTTTCTATTGTGAAACGTAGTGATCGCTATACTGGGCGAGGCGCTGAGGTGTTAAGCATACCGTTACACACCGGGGCACATGACATCGTTCTTCCGCAAGACCTTCTTCTTCCCCAGGGGGATGGGTGCTCACCTAGCCGCATAAACAAGAGTATTCATTTTCAAGAAAAAACTATCGAAAGGAAAGTTTTGGGGACGAAAATCGGGGATACCACAAGGCCGTCATCGCGGAGTTCGACAGCGAAACGAAAAAATTCTCCTCTCGTCGACCATCGAGCGAGGAAGAGCAAGCGACGAAGGTGTCAATGATACGCGAGAAAAGGTGTTTCCCCGACGGGACGACGACGATACTGTATTGGAACTGAGGCGCAACTTCGAGGACATGCTCGATTGCTGAGTTCCATCAGCGTCAATACACGGACGGAGTTCGTGAACCGAGCCCTTAACAGTGCCATCAATACCAGACGACATGCGGTGCTCCAGAAGAAACCTGAGGAGATGAAGGGATACAAGTTTGTCGCACAGCCTCACAGGCTCGAAATATGTAGGAATAAACAGATACCGACAGCAGGTGTCCGGTCAAAAGGGGCTGGGAGGCGTCTGCGCGTTGGGATTCATTTACCCGAGCGAGCATCGACGGAGCGCGTTGCGCACCAGAAAACCATCCGCCACACCCAACTTGCAAAGGTTCCAGGTGGCGTCGGAGTCTCTGGATAGAGCCGGCGCGCTTCAGATACGAACGCACCCTTATGTGACTGCCACCCTAGCATATCACTGCGCGCCGCAAACCAGGAAACCCATCCACCGCCCCCGTCTAGCATCCATCAACGTTCCAAGTGCCAGCATGCAAGCGCGCCGCACCCATAATCAATAGAGCGGGTGCGCCTGCTGCCCCAGGAAACCCATCGCGCAAAATGCCACCCCGCAGGTCCCGCAAACGCGCACCCGAACGCGCCACCCCGCACGCCTTCCACGAAAGCACCCTCACCTTTCTTTCACCCTGAACTGCGACTGCGCGTCCCACACGCGCACTCTCGCGTCGACATACACGCGCGCTGCCCCCGCAGGGTGTCCATCCGTACATGCGAACACCCGCAGAGACATCCGCGTCGCACCGCACACGTCCCGTGCTGCGCACAGACGCTGCCGTCTCTGGCATGCNTGGTGGCGTAGCAGCGCATCCACAGCGCGTGCGGTTATCGGCTGATCCGGCATCGGTGATCGAAGTGTCCATTTATGTCCATCGAGGAACTACTTGATCATTTTCGAACGATATCCAGCGGCCTTGATACCTGGCTGCCAGACACGTGTCCATCGGCAGCCGCGATCGGCTCGCAGCCTTGTCGCTTGTGGGATGCGTGCATGCCGCCAGGCTCCGTAACGAGCACAAACGCTCCCAGTATGTGGAGCATGCGCATCTGCAATTCGTCGTATGCTTCCTTGTCTGTCTGAATTATCACGGACAAGTGTTCCCGAACAAATCAGTGCTTGGTTGATCTACCATCGATCGGGATGGAGAACCCGCCCGAGAGCCACGGCTGGTGCGCGTCATGCGTACTCGCTCTGCGCTGAGGCGCGTCCAGACACCCCAGTGGCATTGGGACGCGGCGCAGCGATCGTGGCGCGAAGGCTTGCGTTGTTGTAGCGAGCGCCTTCAGTGTGTCCAGCATCCCGAGATTCATTGGATAGAACTTACCCTCATTGTTCATAAACTGGTCTGGTGTTCGTCGGACGCCTTCGCGTATGGAGAAGGACGACTGTATCTTCTGCGTCTGCAGAGCGCATTGTCACATTCGAGGGACACTCGTAGCATGCATCCTTCTGAGATGAAAAAATTGCATCCTGTCTGCAGCCATACGGATAAAGGTTCGCTTTGGATCACGCTCGTAGGTGTTGCCCTTATCACCATACGGATACAAGTTCGTCGTATCATGCGCTCATGAGCGTCGATCTTGTCACTGCATTGATACAGGCTCGCCCTGGTACCTGTTTGCGAGGTGTGGTATTCGGCGTACGTCGACCTG
>JGI24721J44947_10009929_pt1 | contig 12138 bp, 13 predicted proteins | sample YelNatPaOPGAMG01_FD_44947 | JGI IMG/M metagenome (IMG submission 44947)
CCTCCTTATTTTCGCAAGGTAATTATTAATATTTTGGTTTAAGAAAAAGATCCAGAGCTCCTATAGTATTCTTGACAAGAATATATACGTTGTCTAATTCTGAAATGGTAACACCTTCATTTCTAAATAATTTCTCATGACAGTTTTGTCACACTCGAACCATGAAAATTTATAATCCCCCTCACCCTCTTTATAAAAGGGAGGATCAGGGATTTGAAAGTTATTTTCAGAGTAATTCTTAAATTAGTTTATTTAAAAATATAAAAATTTGAGGTTTCCCTGTGTAATTCCTTTTTTTCCGGAACTTTAGTAAATTTGATTTCTGAAAATGTTATAACCCTAAATATTTTTGCAAATTTACGAATTTTATAATAAAAGGATTTTTTCCTTTTAATATGGTCTTTTGCCCTTTCTTAATATCCTAAATAATCCCTCATTTGTTATTTTAGATATTATTTCATTTTCTTTCATATGGTGGTCGCTGAAGGATAAAATTCCATTTGGTTTTAATACTCGATGTAACTCTTTTAATACCTCAGATGGATTATCAAGGTCATGAAATTTATCATACAACAAAACTACGTCCACACTATTATCTGGCAATCCAGTTTTACAATTTGAATAAATAGTCTCTACATTCTTTAATTGCTTTTTTGAAACAAATTGTTGAGCTCTCTGAATCGCAAGCGGATGAATATCCAGAGCGAAAACTTTTCCTTCTTCACCTATCATTTTTACAAGGGGAATAATATAACTATATGGCCCACAGCCATAATCGAGCACATAATAACCTTGTTTTATTTCTACTTCTTTTAGAATTCTTATACGGGGTATAAAGATATCACGAAATCTATAGACAAGAGACATCAATTTGAAATCAAGATTGGATTTTGATTTTTTCATAATAGTTTTATAAATAAAAAGAAAAAATAATTTATTTTCTACTATAAGGACAGATACGATTATACCCCATCAACTTGCATATCCCTACCCCCGTTACACCATAAATTGTAAAATTTTTTTTATATCTCTTGATACAATGCATGATATTATTAGAGGTTCCATTAACAAAAACTGTCCCTGTAACCAAGATAATATCAGATTGCTTGATTAATTCTTCTGTCATTTTGTTGCCATCCCATATTTTTACTCCAAACTTTAAAGAATTTACGTTTTGTTTATTTAGGTCAGTAATCCTTACATTTTCAGTCCCAAAAGTTTCAATCAGGTTTTCTGCAATTGCTGGATTTAAACCAATTAATCCAACTTTAGCTTTCCCACACTTTTTCAAAAGTTGAGATGCAATTTCCTTACCACATTTCTCAGGATCTTCGTCCTTACAGTGAATTGTATTCTCAATGAAATTGAGATATTTAAGAATCGCATTGAGGGTTGCTACATATATGCTTCGCTCTTTATTAGATGTAAGAGGGAAATTGAGTACCCCCTTTAAATCACCCAAATATTCTCCTGGAGAATCTGTAAATGCATGGGCCTTAGCTCCCAGAACTTCTGCCTCAATAACTCTTTCCTTCCCTAAAATAATTGGAAAATCCCTTCTTCCTGGTTCCCCAATAGCCTCTTCAGGAGTCAGGGTTTTTACAAGAACAGATACCTTCACATCATGCAATTTATTTATTCTGACTATCTCTAAAAATTTATCCTTTGATTTAAGTATAATATCATCCTCTTTACGATTTTTCAGCATATCTTAAGCTCCTCAATTTTATTATCCCAAAAACTTCCTTTCCTTCTTTAAAATTCATCTCATGAATTGCATCTCTTGATAATTCAGCAACTAAAATATTTCCACCTACATCAACCTTTACCCAAGAAAATGATTCGAAATCTAAAATCTCAGTAATTATCCCCTTGAAGCGATTAATATTGGGTCCTGGAGGTTTAATTGATGAAAGATATATGTCCTGTGGAAAAATAGCTATTTTTTTAATCCTACCATTCCCTTCATAGGGTAAAATCAATTGTAAATTTTTTATGCTAACTCGAGCAAACCCAGGGAAAAATTTATCACAATATTCACAATCTAAAATGTTTGGCATACCAATAAATTTTGATATATTCTCGGTTCCAGGATTAAAAATGAATTCCTCAGGTAAACCTATTTGTTCAATTTGCCCATTGTGGATGTAGGCAATTCTATCGGCCATCTCTTCAGCCTCGAGCAGATTATGAGTTACATAAATTATAGTGATTTCCAATTTTTTCAATATGGATCGTAACTCCTTCCTTAGATATTTCGAAGTTTGAGGATCAAGATTAGACATTGGCTCATCCATTAATAAAATTTTAGAAAATGGAGCAATTGCACGAGCAAGCGCAACCTTCTGCTTCTCTCCACCACTTAAGTTACTGGGATACCTTTCCCTTATATGTTGTATATTAAAAAGGTTGAGAACCTCATTGATCCTATCTTTAACAACTTTTGGGGAATACCCTTGAGCCAAGAGGCCGTAAGATATATTTGATTCTACCTTAAGATGAGGAAATAGAGCTAAATCCTGGAATTGAAAACCTATTTCTCTTTTATTAGTCGGAAGTTTATCTATTTTTTTGCCATCGAAAAAGACTTCACCTTCGTAATCAGTTAGCCCTGCAACAACATTGAGAAGTGTTGTTTTACCTGCTCCATTAGGACCCACTAAAACCAATAACTCTCTATCAAGCACATCAAGATTCACATCTTTTAGAATATAATTATTTACTCTTTTAATCTCTATGAAAGGCATTTTATCCCCATACTTCTTTTGCTACTTCCATTTGGCAGTAACTTTTCTCTCCAAATAGGCAAAAAACTTTTCAAAGGAAAGGCACATTAACGATAATACCATCAAACAAACAATAATGATGTCAATTCTTATAAGGCTTTCAGCTTTCATCATCAGGGCACCAATCCCTGTAGGTATGGCTACCATCTCTGCTGCAATGATCACTCGCCATGCCATACCAGCCTCTAATCTTAGCCCGGTGAAAATATTTGGTAATGCCAGAGGGATAACCACAGTGGTTAAAATCCTTATATTGGATGCCCCCAGCGTTTTTGCTGCCCTAATATAATTCTTATCTACATTTTTAATCCCTGTAACGGTATTATAAAGGAGAGGGAAAAATGAGCAAATAAATATGATTGTGATGGGTAACATCTCATTTATCCCAATCCATAACATTAAAAGAGGAAGCCATCCGAGGGCAGGGATAGGGTATATTAAACTGATTATTGGACTAAGTGCTTTATTTATAACATCTTGCCATCCCATTAAAATTCCTATTGCAAAACCTGCAATAGAACCACTTGAAAAACCAATTAGAACTCTTATTAGACTACTCAAAAAGTTTTCTCCCAGAACTCCATTTGCTGTCAAATAATAAAATTCTGATACAACTGTGGAAAAAGAGGGAACAAAGAATTGTTCCGGAAATAGATTCAACCGTACAGCCATTTCCCATATTGCTAAAAATAAAACAATAGGGATTATTCCACATATCGGTTTAATCTTTTTAAAGATTTTTATCATTTAATAAACCTCAAATCCAAAATATTCTCGGCTCTAAAACTATTCTTTATATAATCTTGCTCTACCATATAATTTATTGTTTTCTGCACTTCATTAGAATCGATATCTACACTGTATTCCAACCTTTTCATAGACGAAAGCAAAACCTTTGGGGTAATTTCTAATTTTGAGATTACTTTTATCAACTCGATTGGGAAAACTCTTTCTCCCATAACTTGCAACTGTCTGACCATAATCCGTGCTGCCTCTTCAGGATACTCTTTAATCCAGTCTGTGGCCCTTCTTGAAACCTTTACAAGCTTCCTTACAATTTCAGGATTGTTTCTTATAAGATTTTCCTTGACTATTAAGACACTTCCTTGCATCTCGGGCCAGATATCCTGACTTATTTTTAGCATCTTAAATCCTGATTCTTCAGCCATCGTCGCCCAATGTTCTGGAAGAAAGGAAGCATCTAATTTTCCCATTTTCATTGCAAAAAGTTGTTGTGGGGGATTCATTCGCTGAACTTTATTAAATATACTTCTATCAAGATGATATTTATCTATGGTCTTGCGCATAAATAGATCCGAAGGTGTGCCTATCTGAACGCATCCAATGTTAATGTCAGGTTTTTCAAAATCATTGACTGTCTTTACTTTGTTGGGGTTCGCCACCAATCCAAAACCATATTTATGCGTTCCGGCCACTATTTTTATCGGCACCCTGGCATTGGCATAAACATTTATGGCTGGCACCAGGCAGATATAGGCAACCTGAATATCACCTCGTGCTAAAGCAGCAGCCAAAGCCGTACCAGTTACATAGCTTTCATAGGCAGCGATCTTCAAACCCTCTTCCTTAAACCATCCCTTATCCCTACTTATGTATGCACAGGCAGCATGATCTGTAAATTCAACTGCCATACCTATAGGGAAATCACTTGATTGGGCCCATCCACTAATAGCAATGTGAATAAATAGTTCTATCATTAAGAAAATAATCATTGTTTTCATTGTTTTACTCATCCTTTTCTCCTGAGTAAGAGATCCTCAATAAAATTTTTAAAGAACTAAACCAATAATTGTGCCGGAATGAATGTCCCAGTTATAATTTTTTCTACTCCCTCTGGAATACAAATAATTCCATCAGCCTGTGCCATTGATTGTAATCTACTCACCAGCTTGAGAGGATGGAAAAATATAGTATTTTCCTTTTCTTCAAGTTTTCCAAAAATAAAATGAGTCCAGTCAATTTGCCTCCCAACAACAGTCTCTGACAGTTTTACAATGATTCGTGGTAGTCCTGTATATTTGTATCCTGCAAGCTTCATCAGGCCAGGTAGGGCAATTTGTAGAAAAGCCATTAGGTTGGAAGGCGGGCCGCCAGGTAAAATAAATATAGGTTTCCCATATTTCAAACCAAAACCAACAGCCTTACCCGGACCTATCCTGATGCGATGAAATACCTGTTTCCAACCTAACTGTTCTAATACGCTTACAATAAAATCACGTTCTCCTGTCCATGCCCCTCCACTGGTTAGGACAGCATCATAAGTCTCAAGCATGAAACTAAGTTTTTCTACTAACAATCCAAGTTGATCACTCACGATATCAATTTCAGTCTTCATTCCATAGCGCCTACACCATGCATTAAGTGTGAAGAGATTGCTGGCAAAAAGTTTTCCTTCGGGCAAGGGCTTTCCCGGAGCTACTACCTCATCACCAGTGGCAATAATACCAATATAAGGTCTTTTAAACACATGGATTTTGTCATAACCCGATGCTGCAAGCATTCCAATCTTACTAGGCAATAGTTTCTCTCCTACTGAGATAACACAATCACCCCTGGAAATGTCACTTCCTTTTTTTAAGATATTTCTACCCGGCTCAGCATGTTTTATAACAGATATATAGTTTCCAAAGTTGGAAGTAAATTCTTCTGAAACCACAGCATTTGCTCCCTTAGGTATCTTGGCACCACTTAAAATACGAATGGCTGTCCCCTTTTCTAAGAAAAACTCATTATTTAGGCCTGCAGTAATAATCCCTTTTATTTTTAATAAAACTGGATTATCTGGAGCTGCGTTAATAATATCCTCTGAACAGATTGCATATCCATCTTTCAATGAAACATCAACAGAGGGAGAATCTACAAATGACTTTAAATCTTCTGCAACAATTCTATCAGTAGCATCTACCAGAGGGAGAACTTCTTTATCAAGTGGTTGAATATTTTCTAAAGTCATTTTAATAGCAGTTTCATACCCTATCATTTAATACACCTTCTCATGTGACTCTTCTTAATAAAATTGCTTTCTCAAATGAATCATTATTAATATTCCTTATTCATCGCGATGAAAAACAATAACTTTCTTCCGCTAAAAAGCATCACCTGTTTCAGATTCCAAAAAAGTTGCAGCAATAATTCCAAAACCGCCCGAACATTGGTCAATTTAGAAAAATACGATCAATTTTTCCTGCCATTGGAATATTTAAAGTTTATCAATTCCGAGGTAGAACCCAAAAATAGTAATCCTACCTCCACTCCGCCACCATGACATAGGTAACCGTGATTTCCTAAACATTCCTTTAACAAATATTCAAAGGAGTTAATAATTTCCAATTGATTTAACATAATCTTATCATTTGCTATCTAAATCCGATAAGCAAAAATTGCCAATCGCTTTTAAAAAATTATTTAAATATTTCAATAAATCGTTTATCCACAGATTCATTAATTCCTTGCTGAAGTATTTCGAATCTACTTAATAAATCTCTCGCTAAATCTGTTAGCACAGCACCTCCTCCATCTTTCCCACCTCGTTTAGTATTAACTAATGGGTATCCGATAGCATGTTCCATTTCTCGAATAGCACCACGGATTCTCCTATAGGAGACTTTGGTTTCTTGCGCAGCCTTTAAAATAGAACCATAACGATCGATAGCATTAAGAACAGCAGCTCGGCCTTCACCCATAAAAGGTTTCCCATTAATCTCCAACCAAACTTTTGAGCGAACATCACATTTTTTCGCCTTCAAAAAATCCAAAAATTCTTTTTTAAACATTTAACTCATATTAATATATAATAAATATTGGTGTCAATATATGGTAAATAGGGACGTTCCTGAAATTTTAACTTACTTTAAGTAGTTGTAGGGCTGTTCTGGTGTTAGGTGAAGTCAATTCGGTTTTGAAAGGGGTTAAAGTATCAGACTTAAATATTGAAATTTGAGGTGCGTCACTGGTATTGGTTTTAGGAATTAAGGGAAAGGGTTTGGGAGTTATGGAAGGGAGGAGGCTTTCAGCTTGTTGGGGGGAGATTACAGAATTCCTGCGTAATGATCCAAATGCGGTTACAGGATATTTGAGAAAGGATCAGGATCTTCAGCTTCAAACGGAGCGATTGCTTTTCCATTTTAGAGTTCTCTGGAAAAATCGCAATAATTAAGCCTGGCCGCATTTCTGGCCCATTTCTCCCATTTTTCACCACTAAAATGGTTTTAGAGATATATTTTATTCTTGTAAAAGATGGTTAAATAATTTTGTATGTGCTATGGAAGGCCATATGGGAAAAGGCATGAGGGCGAACCCCATGAACCCACATTCACCCGTAATGGAATTCACATACTTCTCGGAAGCCTGAAATTGCCATCAGGTGAGTTGAGAAATAAAAAGAGCATAAATCTCGTATAGGTACGACCTGGTTTTAAAGGTCAGACAGCTTAGGAGGAATGATGAAAAAGATATTTATAATAATAGGTCTTTTGTTGTTTATTTCGACCTCTCTTAAGGCAAGTGAACAGGAGTATGACCATGGGAATGATATAAAATTCAGCCCAGAATTTACAAAATTTATGAATGAGATGAATGAAGGTATGGCGAAGATGATGAGGGATATGGACAGCCCCAGTTATACAGGTATCCTGATATAGATTTTCTATCAATGATGATACCTCATCATGAAGGTGTCATCGAGATGGCAAGACTCCTTCTTATTTATGGCACTGACCCGATAGTCAGAAAACTTGCGGAAGATATCATAGCAACCCAGCGAGTGGAGATAGAGACCATGAAGAAGAGGCTCGAGATATTGAAAAGAGGAGCTGAAAAAGACTCAGGTGGCTTTCCTGCCCTTGGCGGGACGAGGGGGAAATGAGTATAAAATATGTCGTAAAATGGAGTCAGGCAACGATAATTCGGTATTCCTCTTGGCAGTGATCAGTGATAAAGAATGGTCATGGTGTGTAAACATTTAATCCATTTTGGGGGCGTTGTACCGTTTTCCCATAGCCTCACCCCAACCACTAAAAGGAGCTCATAACCGTCGATGGACGAATCGTCTGCAACCTTGCACTCCGAGGATGGAACCTATAAGAAAAGCATTGCAACATTTTGAAATGATGTGATATTTAAATTTATCCTTGATAAAAAGGAGAAATTTCTTGGTGAGAGTAAAGAGCACATCAAAAATAACTATTCAAAATACCAATGAACGTTCTATTCTCCGAACCCGTCTTATTGAACATCTTACCAATTCTCTCAACGCTCCCCTACCAAAAGCTACCGAAAGACGTCTTTTGGGGCGCATCGCTTTTCCTGGAAAGGCTATCGCTTTAATTGGAGGCCGGATCTTCAGTTTCGCTACCTTCTCTTTTTTGATACTCCTCCTCAGATTCCATCTTCTCTTTTATGAACTCAACCTTTTCCTTCTCTTTCATCAGCTCTTCATACCAGAGCGTATGTCGCTCCTTTGCATAATTGAGATCAACCTTTCTTGTGAAGATCGATTTCGCTAAGGGCCGATTGACTTTAAAGATCAAGGCAGCCAGGTGGGCTATCACCCCTAAAAGGAAGAAGATGGTGGCAAAGGTGTGAGTGAGTGTGGTTAAGGTAATTAATCCTGGCGGCAGAAAGACTCCAGGGAGGTTTTTAATTACCTTCACCACTCCGGTTATCAAGAGGATCAATCCAACCCCACCCAGATAGGCATATGCGAGTCGCTGTTCAGGAAGATATTTGTGGGCTTTAGGCTCCTCACCAAAGCCGAACATTGCCAGAATCGTTTGAATGGAGGCTTTGATATCACCTTTTTTAGGCAGTAACCCTTTATGTCCCAACCAGCCATGATAAAGAGCATGAAAAATCATAAAAGAGAAGAAAACGATTCCTGCAAGGTAATGAATTTTTAAATTGATGAAGAAGTCTCCGGCCCAGCCAAGACCCGGTATCTTAGTAACCATAAACCGTTTGTACATAGGGAGTTCTCCAAAACCTGAAAAAATTAGAAGGAATCCCGAAAGTGCCAGAACCCAATGTTCAACTATTTCAATAGGGTGGTGCCGAAGAATAACTTTCTTTTCCTCAATAATCCTTTCCTTCATTTCTCTTCCTCCCTCTTTTCTTCTCTTCGATGATAAATGGCAAGGCCGATCGCTGCTAACGCACTTAACAGAGGGCCGAAGATAAATCCTTTCGCCCATCCGTTCACGTCGTGTAGCGGATTGAGAACCTTGCCCATGAGCAGATTTGACTTCATCTCTTTCAACTTTGCATTAATCTCTTCAAAAGGGACCTTGCTTACGTAGAGGGTGGCGGTTCCTCCATTCTCTTTCTCTCCGTAGATGAATCCATTGATCTCTTTGGCCCTCTCATGAGCCATCTTTAGCATTGTTTCCCGTATTCCAAAATGTAGAGGCCTTTTCGCACCTAACCTCTTCTCACAGGCCTCTACACAGGCCGGGATCTGCCCCCTCTTGATTCGATCGTGGCAGAAATCACACTTGTACATCACCCCACCTCCAGCAGGAATGGGTTGAATTTTAAGATAAGGACCCACACCGCTCTGCCGTTGAGGGATATGCCAAGGACAAACCGCTTTGCATTTAGCCCCTCCCATACACAGATCGTGATTGATCACGACAGCCCCATTCGAAAATTTATTTAAGGCTCCAAAAGGGCAGAGACGAGCACAGGGCGGATTGTCGCAATGCATACATCGTCGTGGAACAAAAATCTCCTCTCCTTCCAGATCAACTTTCTGCACCATTGTCCAGTTGTAGGGTGTGAGGGCGTTGATCACATCCTTTTTCTTTGACCAATCATCATGGGTCTTTTGAGGCCAGAGGTCTTTAATCGGTTCGACAGGGTTAGGGAATTTCTTTTCATTCTCTCTTCGACATGCCTCTACGCATTTTGGCATGGGTTCGTTATTGCATCCATCGCATTTGGTCAGATCTATGAGGGTGGCATAGGTTCCGGCTTTAGCAGAAGCGGTTTGAATCATTCCGGCATTTACAGCAACGCCAACAGCACTCGCCATAGCCCCCTTCTTAAGAAAATCCCTTCGGGTTAAAGCATTTTTTTCATTCATTAGGACTCTCCTCCCTTTTTATTGGGGTTATTTATTCCTCGATCCGTAAAATGAAATTCACAATTGAGTTACAGCTAATCCATAAAACTTGTAATAGCTGTCTTTAAGTTTTTCCAAGTCTCCATCTATTTGAAAATGTGTCCTTTCCAGCTTTTCTTAAGACACTCCTCTATAGAGGCCCGGATAATAATGGTTTCCGCCTTTTTGATAGCAGAAGTCACCGTCGCCACCTGGGTAAGGATATCCAGGAAAGCAATTTCTTTATACAGCATTCTTTAGATTCCGAGTATTTGTCCCTCAATTCTTCTTACCTTGATAAAATCTTTTTTCCTATTATTAAACATACTATACTCCCCTATGGTATATTTAAATTTTAACCACTTCTTTTTTATTTGTCAACAAGAAAAATGCATTGCCCACCTTCACTTTTTTAAAAATTTGTAATATCCTTGCAGAAAACTATATTATGTAAGAATATATTTTTTACTTACTTATTTCGATATGCTATCCTGCTCTTAACCTAAGCCAAGGTAAGTAGCATGGAATCCAAAACCTCAGAATGGTTCTTGTCATTCTATGAAGACCTCTTCTTAGCTCAACTCCTTACTGTTCGGCAATTAAAATCCCCAAACTGAAAAAGCCTAAAGGAGAGAAAAGAAAATTATGTCCAATATTGATATGGCAATAGACATACTCCGGATAGCCCAAAAAACTTTTTATATCTCGGAAATCATTGTCCAAGTAAAGGCCAAATATAGTGTCACTCTCGATCGGGAATCCTTAGTTAGCGCCTTAGTTAAAAAGGTTCAGCAACATCAATGGCTTTTGCGAACAGCTCCCAATACGTTTCAGATCTAAGCGGAATGAAGGGGAGAAGAAGTCCTGTGGCCAGACAATGATAATGGATCAGAGGACTATTCGATGTATTGAAACTCTTCTGATTGGGTTGATATTCGAAGGGAGAGTGCTGCCGATTGCATTTTCTTGTTTTATGGAGAGGTAGATCCATAAAAGCCAAAACATTCTGGAGCACAACTTAATTATGGGTGCAATGAACTGTTTTCCGGTAGAGTTTCGTCCTTTCCTGATTTTGGATCGGGGTTATGCCCGAGTATCCTTATTAATCCAACTTCACTAAGAAGGCATTCCTTTTTTGTGCCGAGCCAAACGCAGTGTCATTGATTACCTTCAGTGGTAAACAGAAGGTAAAACCCTGGGCCGATTTAAGATCAAACCAGGGCAGCCCTTTCGTTACCCCGTTCTCTATCACTCCCAGAAAAAAGAACCTATCGATCTGATCGTTTATTTTGGGAAAGGGTATCGGGAGCCATGGGATCTGCTTGTTGCCTCAGCAACCTCCCTGACGGCTGAAGAGATCGTTGAGCTTTATGCCAAGCGCATGTCGATTGAACAAGGATTTCGAGATTGGAGGAATCATCTGGGTGTTCGGGGATTAGTCTATTATGGAGAAAATCCTGCTCCTCGGCTGACTCGATTACTTTTTACCTTTTCCTTGAGTTACTTGCTCTGTTTGGCATTATGCACCACGGAGGAAGCTCAAGTTGTGAAAGCATTTGTTGAAATCAAAAGGCGAAAACCTCGCCATGGCAATACCCGAACGCTCTCGGTGCTCTCAATCGGGATCTTGAGGCTTTCTTTGAAGAAATTCTCCAGACAGGCTGATGGAGAACTTCTCAGAATTCTTCATCGTTTATTTCGAGGAAAGGAGTTTATTCAGTTAGGCCTCTCCACCTCAATTCATCCACCTTGCTCTCTTCCTGGATACCATTTTTTCTTATTCCTAAATTCTATTTTTTCCAATTTCAAAAACCTTATCTATTGAGCCGATACCTTAAGAGTAAGGGAACACCTGAATCATAACTATCCCCCTCTGTTTCTTCAATTCTCCTCTCGGACTTATTCCCCATCTCTGAGTAAGAAATTACCGTTTTATTCATTTTTCTGTTGCCTTATTTTTGGTTTCTTGTTAACATTTATCCATCTCCAAGAAAAAATATTTTCAAGAAAGGAGGAATTGGGAATGATCAAAAAGATTTCGGTTTATCCGGAAAAATGTACTGGATGTCGTTTATGTGAATTAGGTTGTTCTTTAAAGAAGGTAGGAGAATTCAATCCCACTGCCTCGAGAGTAAGAGTCTCTATCTTTGGAGAAGAAGCCTTTTATACACCCATTATTTGTACCCAGTGTGACGAGGCATGGTGTATGAAGGCCTGCCCAAGTGGAGCCATCTC
>JGI24721J44947_10009945_pt1 | contig 12129 bp, 10 predicted proteins | sample YelNatPaOPGAMG01_FD_44947 | JGI IMG/M metagenome (IMG submission 44947)
GGCTTCTCGCCAAGGCGCGGGGTGCTAATGTACAGGGCTTTAAAGTACAGGGCGCCAAAGTCCGGGGCGCTAATGTACATGGCGCTAATTGGTGATGCCGATTGTACCTCGATGGGTCTGTTGGTACAATTTTTCAGTATGATGCCTACTCTTGAATTTGTCAGCGATTCACGGCTGGCAAAGGTAAAGCTCGCGTTAGTCAGCCTTGAAGGGCTGCACTGGGAACTTGCGCGGGATCTTGTGGCCCCGCAGAGTCTGTTCGACGAAATGATGGCACAGGCGCGCCAGTCTGCAGCAGGGGCTTCCAGGCCTGCGAACGGCGAGGCATCCATGGCGATGCCTAATGCGGCGTCCGGGGCCAAGGTGGTCGAACGCCGCACGCATGCGGTTCGCGACATGCTCCGCAACGGTTCGTACAAGCCAGCAGGCCGCGCCAAGCCGTCCAGCGAGTATCTGCTGGCAGCGGCGCTCGAGGGCGATTTCCCGCAGGTGAACCCTTTTGTGAATGCAGTGAACCTGGCAAGCCTCAAATACTTGTACCCCATGAGCATTTTCGATGCGGACAAGGCGGGAGGTGCGCTGGTGTGCCGGCTTGGCGCGGCCGGGGAGTCATATGTATTCAATTCCAGCGGGCAGACAATTGATCTTGAAGATCTGCTCTGTGTATGCGCCAAGGAGCCTGTGCGAGACCTCGATGTATCAGCGATGGGGCCGGCAGAGCTCGGCATTCCAATCGTCAATCCAGTCCGCGATTCGATGGCCACAAAGCTCTTTGAAGGTGCGCACAATGCTATCGTTATCATCTATGCTCCCTCTGGAACCGAGGGAGCCGATCTCGAGCAGGCGGCAGCCGATATTGCCGCATGGTGTGGGCCCGCGTGCGAGAGTACTGATATCAGGATTTTTGATACAGAAGCTAAAAAGGCTGAAAGAAAGATAATATGACGCCCNTGCCATCGCANTGNCATCGNCCTTGCTTCCTTGTCATGCATGCAAATAACGCATAGTATTGCCATCCATGGAGATTCTGAATACCAGCGAGGCTGATCTCGCCAAAGCTGCCCGAGCGCTGCGTGAAGGAAAACTCGTCGCCATTCCCACCGAAACGGTCTATGGACTCGGGGCGAATGCTTATGACGAGAGGGCGGTCGCCCGTATCTTTGAAGCAAAAGCGCGGCCAACTTTTGATCCGCTTATCGTGCATATCGCCCGCATCGAAGATCTGAATGAGGTGGCTCGCGAGGTACCGCCTTCAGCACGTGCTCTTGCAAATGCGCTCTGGCCGGGGCCTCTGACCATGATTCTGCCAAAGAAACCGGAAATTCCCGATATCGTGACCGCAGGTCTGCCGACCGTGGCTGTACGTTTTCCAAATCATGCAATTGCGCAGAGAATTATCGCATTGGCAGGCGTACCGGTAGCCGCGCCCAGCGCAAACCCCTTTGGGTACATCTCTCCGACAACCGCGAAGCACGTCATAGCGATGCTGGGTGACAAGGTCGATTTTATTGTGGATGGCGGCCCATGCGATGTTGGTGTTGAGTCCACGGTCATCGACATGACAGGGACTTCGCCGGTCATTTTGAGACCTGGTGGCATGGCGCTCGAATCCATCGAGGCAATTATCGGAAATGTATCAATTCAGACACAAGCAAGTCAGACGCAGGCAGGCCGCTCGCCAGGAACCACGAATACGCTGGATATAGCAGAAGCTCCGGAGAAGAGGTTTGCAAGCCCGGGGCAGACTTTGAGTCATTATGCACCGAGTACTCCACTCTATCTATTCGATGCGGACAGCCTTCCGCGAAGTGCCCATGAATCTGAAATTCCGCAGCACTCTGTTGCGCTTGTATTCGATTCGATGCGTGCCAAGGAACTCGAGTCGTATCATGTATTCGAACACGTGGTCGCTCTCGCCCCAAGCGGAGACATGCGCGAAGCGGCAGGGCGGCTGTTTTCTCTTCTCCATGAGTTCGATGCAGGAGGCTATGAGGCGATCTTTGCCGAACGCGTTCCGGAAGCTGGTCTGGGAAGAGCCATCAACGACAGGCTCTACAGGGCTTCGAAGAAATAGGCTGGTCATGGGGCGAGCGCAGTGGGCTGGGATGCATCTGGTGCAGGCGGAACGGGCGCTGGGGATGGCGCGGGCGCAGTGGGCACCGGGGCGAGCGCTGGCGCAGTTGACGCTGAGGCTGGCGATGGGGATGGCGCAGGCACAGTGGGCACTGAAGCGGGCTGAGCCACGGCCGGCTGGGGAAGCGCCTTCCCTGCAAGCATGAAATCGAGCATATCCTTCGAGCTTATTCCATAGTACATTTTCCCGTAATTCAATGCAGCAGCGACAATGTTTTTCGTGTATTGCCGAGGCTCTGCTACAGGATACAATTCAATCAGAATATCATCCTCGAGGTTCCCCCAATCTCGTGCCCATTGGGCCATGCGCGAAGGTCCGGCATTGTACGCGGCGATAGCCCTGGCCGGCTTGCCGTCGAATCGCTGAAGCATGTAGCCATAATAGGTTAGACCGATAGTCAGATTATCCTTCGGGTCGAATAACGCATACTGGCTCATTTTTAAGCCACGTGCAGTTTCGGCTGCGGTACCGGGCAAGAGCTGGCTCAGTCCCATCGCTCCAGAACGCGAAACAGCTCGCTGATTGAACATGCTTTCGGATCGCACAATGGCATATGCGAGAGGTTCGGCGATGTTTCGCGGCGCGGTGAGTTCCGCAAAATGCTCAGGCCATGCCCGTGGGTAGAGCAGGGCATAGGCGAGTTCAGGCTTGGCTGCAGGTTTGCGGGTGAGTGCTTCAAGGCCGATACGGAGGGCGGGGTAATATTGTTCATGCTCGGTGAATTTTGCTGCAAGCCATAAAAGCGAATCGGTGCTGAATGGAGAAAGCACTGCAACCTGTTTTGCTGCAAGCGCTTCCAAACCATAGTCGAGCGACTGTGTTATGAAATCGAGCACTTCCTTGAGCTTTTCGTCGCTGACTGGCGGCGCATCGGACTGCGGAAGCTGGCGAGTAATTGCTGAAACGATATCAAAATTCTTGTCGAGAACCGGCGTATCCGCAAGGATTGGCGGTTCTCTGCCTAAGCGCCATGCGGCGAGCGTACGGTAATGGTCCTCGATACCATTTTCGCGCAGGAGCGCTTGAAAGAAGAGTTGTGCGGCGTCAGATGCCGCGGGCGTTGAGGGCGCAGGGAGTGCCGAGGTTGCCGGGGAAGCTGCTGGCGTCGAGGACGCAGAAAAAGCCGGGGATGCCGAGGAAGCTGAGGAAGCCGCGGGCGTTGACGGCGCAGAGGATGCCGGGGAAGCCGTGGTTGCCGGGAGTCCCGGCGGCGCCGAGGAAACCTGAGCATCCGCACTTGAAGCCGGCTGATTTTGGCTAACAGCCTTTGGCGCCGCATTCGAACTGCTTTGGTTTTGATTTGCTGGCGCTAGCCATTTCCAGAAATCGCTTTCTGTTGATGATACATCAGCCGAGGCGCGCCCTGTTTCGATAAGCCTTCCCGAGAGATACAGCAAAGGTCCTTTCATGGAGGCGGTCAGTTTCTGGCTCATGAGCACGCAGAGCCTAACGACATCGTTCCATGCTCCTTCTCTCAAAAGGCGGCGCATGTAATTTGCAACGATATCTTCGAAATAGGAAGGGCTCTTCCATAAGGCGGCGGCTTGAGAAAGGGCGGAGAGCTCCAGGGACCGCTTTGCCTGAATTCCATTCGCATCGTCCTGTCCAAGGTCGCCAAGGGCGGAGTCCGCAACAGCGATGGAATTCATGGTGATATCGAGCCAGTACCAGAGTGCCGAATCAGAGTCTTCACTGGAAAATGCGAGGGGAACGAGGTCGATAAACACGCTTGCGGCGGTCTGGTTTTCGCCCAGCCCCTGGTACATTCGGGCGAGATAGAAGGCCATAACCCATGAAAGCTCGGTGGAGACATGCGCGCGGTCGATAATGGGCACGCTTTGCATGAAAGGTGCGTGTTCAGCGGCGGACGCGGAAAGCGGCGCTTCGTGCGAGTCTTGCGATGGCGCAGACGACGGTACAGGCGACGCCGCGGGCGACGGGGCGGATGATGGCACAGGCGATGATTCAGGCGACGGCATGGGCGATGCCCCGGCCGATGCCGCAGGCGACGACACAGGCGATGCAAAACCAAGCGCCTTCAGGAAAAAATCGATGCCTTCCCGATAAAGACCTGCGCCATAAAAACTCTTGCCCAGTTCCGAAATCCATGCCCGCGGGGGGTCTGACCCCAAAAATGCCGGCAGAATCGGACGTGCATAGGCGATCGCGTCGGCATAGTTCTTTTCTGTGGCAGCGGCGCGAAACAATGCGAGCGCTGCTTGATTTTGCGGGACATTTGGCACGGCGGCGTAAAGTCTATAGATTTTTGCGATATAGGAATCGGGTGTTCGTGTTTTGATGAATGGCGGGCCATTTGCAGCCCAGGAATAGTCCTGCATGCCAAATCGAGCGTTATACTCCATCCAGGAAAGCTCAGTGCTTCTGCTTTTTGCTGAGCTCGGCATCGCCTTGGAGAGCTCAGAAACCAGAGCGAGGGCGTCCGGAAAAGAGCCTTGGGCTATCAAGGTATCATAGAGATTACGGTACATGGTCCAATCCGGTCCGAAGGACTGAAGCCATTCGCGTGCTGTCGAAGCGGCTTCTGCAAGCCTTCCCTGAGTCGACAAAAGCAAAAAGAGCGAGCGCCCTGCTTCCAGCGCCGCCGGCCCTTTCGCGAAGCGGAAGGCAAGTGAGTACATGAATTCGGCAAGACGCGCCTGTTCCGGTGCAAGCCCTGCGTCTCCGGCTTGCATGCGCATCTGTTCGGCTGCAAAGAAAAATCCAGAAGGGTCGGCAGGCTCGGTCAGCATGGGAAGCATTTGAGGCGGCGGCTGGGGAGGCGCTTCCAGTGTTTCAGGGGCTTGCGGCACTTGCAGAGCAGAGGATGCTGGAGATGAGCCGGGCGGGGATTCGGGATCGAGCGCTTGCAAGGGGAAAGGCGCGGCGCACACCACCAATGCGAGCAGTATTATAGACAAGGATTTCATCCGCGTGTTACCTCAATGTTCCTACAGCGACAAGCATTGTCGCACGCTGGTCGTATGCCCTGCCATCGAGATCACCATAGATTTCGACATGCGTGAACCCAGCTTTGCGAAAGAGTGCCCGAAGTTCTGTCCCCGAGTAGAGCCGAATCGCGAATGCTCGCTCGAACACAAGCGCTCCCTTTTGAGCTTTCCAGAAGTTGCCCAGCTTTTCCCATTCTCCGATGATCGAGTAGCGGGCACATGCATTCCACCCNTCGCGAACAATGGTTTCTTCCTCGACAAAATCGCGCGCCGCGGTTTCCTTTCCTATTGTTTCGAGAACGAGAACTCCGCCGGGCGCCAAACTTTCCCGGCAGCGCTTCAGAAGCCCAAAATCCTCGCGGGCATCCGAAAAATACCCGAAACTCGCGCCGAGGTTGACGCAGAGCGCAAATTCCCCAGGCCTTGCAAACTGACGGGCGTCCTCCTGCACGAATTCTATCGCAAGCTTTTCAGCCTCGGCGCTCTCGCGCGCAGCCTCCAGATAGCTNGCGGTGATATCNACTCCCGTCACCTGGAAACCGCGGCGCGCAAACGCAAGGCTGTGCCTTCCAACTCCGCAGCACAGATCGAGCACCTTCGCCGGCGGTTGTATGCCCGTCAGCTCGACAATATGCTCGACCTCCGGATCTGCGAGCTCCCAGCGCGTCTCATCGAACATAAAGGGGGCGAAGGCATCCCAGAAACCTTCATCCTCGAACCATTCATGTTTTTTGACAGATTTCTTCACTGGTCTTTTCACAGGGCGCCATAATCCATAATGAGCGACATCGCATAGGTGACATTGTCCATATCGAGCTCATCAGCGCAATCTGAAATCACATCCCTCAATTCTCTCCATTCGGCGAGCGTGAGTGGTGTTCCATCATATTCTTTGAGCAACACGCCTGCAAAAGTGGCGATTGCGAGCGGCATGCGCGCGGGATCGGTTTTCAGTTTTTCCACTGCAAGGCCTGTCAGCGCTTCGCGGGTGGAGCGGGGGAGCATGGGCAGCCACTTATCTATTGCAAGCGAAAGATCCTTTTCGGTCCACGCGCGTCCAGAGAGAGCGCTGAGGCTGTCGAGAAGGCTGTTGATGGCTCTTGCTTCTGGTTTCATGGCGATAATCTCCTTCTCGTTATAATTTTCCCAATCATATTATCGACAGAGGGATGAGCATCCTTGAAAAAAGAATGAGATGGATGACTCACGCAAGCACGATCAAAAGAATTATTCCATCGTAGAGCGCATGGCCGAGCGCGAGCGAATGAAGCCCGAACCCTCTGAATCGCAGGCTTGTGTAGAAAGCAGCAAGAACCCCTGCAAAACCGATGCCGAAGATTCCCTGGGCATGATGGGAGAGTGCGAATATCAGAATCGACACAATAGATGCTGCATTGACCGGGGCACCAGCTTCCATAAGTCCATCGATCAAGAAAAATCGGAAGAACAGCTCCTCTGCATACCCCACCGAAAGGCTCGATAGCAGGATAAACGGCAGCAGAGCCAGGAGCGGAAGGCGGCTGTGCGCGATAAAGAGTGGATTCGCTATGCCGCTCAACGACGAAACCAGTACACCGGCCCCGGCGCAGCCCAAGCTGATGAACAGCACCACCAAGGCCTGGCGCGCATCATGCCGGGAAGGGGCTTGCATCAGCGCGTCTTTCCATTTGCTTTTTGAAAACAGGGCCAGCTGGCTGGCGATATACACTACGAACGCAATGCGAATGACATTCTTGAGCAAAACACTGAGAAACCATAAGACCGAGAATGCGGGCGGTTCAGGAATGGCAAGCAGAATGTCAGCCCATGTGATGATATAGGCGAGCAGCATGATGATGTATCCGGAAAAGCGTTTTAAGGAGAAGTCTGCCATTTCAATAGCACATTACTACGAATTGCCGATTGTGTCATTCAATTTTGAAGCAGGAAAACACTATTGTGCGTCTTTTTTTTGAGGATGAGGGCAGTGCATTCGCGAAAGCGCGGACATGCAGGGCGGGGGCGGCGCCGTTTTGCATTGTTCATAAAAAGATGCTGGCGGTTTGCTGGAATGCGGCTAGAACCGGTCTGCATGGCTGCAATCGGATGGTTTGGGTTTTTGGTAGGCGGCAGCGGGCTTCTGAATGTGGTTTTGGCGTGGGTGACGGCGGCTTTTGCACTTGCTATGGAATGCTGGCCGAGCAAATCGAAGCAAATGCCGCAGCCACTGATGGTTGTTGGGGCATTCTGTTTCGGTTTGGCGATGAGCGCAGGCGTGCTTCGCTTTCAGGCTCAGCAGCAAAGCGTGGCGCAGCAAATAAGCTGCGTGCGGCAAAAAAGCCCAGCTCATGCCGAAGCGCATGCGAACGAACTTGGTCTCGAGGCGGTTGAAGGAATTCTTGCGGGGGACACACAGGTCACTTCCAGGAAAAATCGAAGGTTCGATGTTTACGTGCAGGCAGTAGAATACAGCGCGAAAGGAATCAAGGTGCGTTGCGAATGGCAGGAGGCATCATTCTTGAAGCGGCCAGTATTTGCTTTGACATTGATGAGCGGGGTGGGAGAGCGAATGCCAGCAGGCACTTCGATTCGTGCCGAAAAGCTGAAGAGCGCCGATGTTCTATGGGTGGATGAACGCGATCTGAAGCTGAGGGGGACTCTTCGGTTTCTAGCCAGACTGAGAGCCGCGATTGCCGCTCGCTTTGCATCAGCACTCCTCGTAGTTGCAGGCAGGGCTGGGGCGCTCGCGCAAGCGCTTCTGCTTGGAGTGAAGGACGAGCTGGATACGGAATTCAAAGGCCTTTTTCAGTCGGCGGGGTGCGCGCACATGCTCGCGCTTTCTGGCCAGCATTTGTCGATTATATGTACCCTTGCGGCGCTCGCGGCGAAACGGGTACTCCATGGGGAAAAGCCCGCTCGGCGAGCGTCGCTCGTGTTCGCATGGTTTTTTGTGTGGCTTGCAGGGCCCGGGCCTTCCCTGCTCAGAGCGGCATTGATGCTGACTGCTGCAGAATTCGGAAGAATACTGGACAGGCCGCAATCTAGTTTTGCTCTTCTTTCGCTCGCCTCGCTCATGCTCGCGCTTTTCTCTCCTTCTTCGATTACGTCGCTTTCGAGCATCTATTCTTTTGCCGCAATGGCAGGGCTTGTGCTGTTTGCCGGCCGGTTCGACTACGCGCTGAGGCCCTACATGCCTGCCCGGATTTCGCAGGCATTCGCTGCATCCTGTGCTGCAGTGTGCGCGACGGCGCCAGTTTCGATTCTTGTATTTGGAACGTTTGTTCCTGCGGGCATACTCGCCGCAACCATTGCCGCGCCGGTCATGCTGATTTTTATGTGGATGGGTCTTGGAGCGGGGCTTTTGGGAGTCTTTCTGCCGATAATTGCGAGCATGTCGGCACCGATTCTTGAAACTTTGCAGGATGTTCTGCTTGCAATACTTACTTTTGGGGCGTGGCTTCCTGCCCTGCAGACAGGACAGGGAATGGTGGAGCGCGCCTTATTCTGCGCTGGAATTGTCTCGATTTGGGTGCTGATATATGCTGTACCCATGCTCCGATGGAAAAAATCTTGCGCTCAGATGCAGCGGATGCGCCTGCTTTTGCCGAATATTTCTCCCTGGGGTGGAAATTCGTCATGACAATAAATTTCGATTCGCCCGCATCGATTCGTGCTTTTCTCGAAGCGAAGGGACTGGCAGTCAGCAAAAAATTCGGACAAAACTTCCTCGTCGACCGCGGCATGCGCGAGCGGATTATCGAGGCGCTCGATGTGCAGCCAGGCATGAGTGTGTGGGAAATCGGGCCCGGCATCGGCTCGATGACAGAAATGATCCTGCAGAAAGGCGCAGACCTCACCACCTTCGAAATAGATTACGGTTTTGTGCGGGCGCTGGAGGAGATGTTTGGCAGCGATTTCCATTTCTCGATTGTAAAAGGAGACATGCTCAAAACTTGGCGGACTGTGCCTAAACACCCCGATCGCATGTTCGGCAATTTGCCCTACAACGCGGCATTTGCGATTATCGCTGACCTTCTAGAACAGGATTGCGTGCCTGCGCGCATGGTGTTCACATTGCAGAAAGAGGCAGCGCGGCGCCTGGCCGCTCGTCCGGGTACCAAAGATTATTCTTCTATCAGCGTACTCTGCGCATCAGTGTGTGATGTGCGTATTCTCTTCGATATCGGAGCGAGCGCGTTCTGGCCTCAGCCGCGCGTGACGAGTTCTGTGGTGCTCCTTGTGCCGAATAAGAATCCTGTTGCTCCCGAAAGGCGCAAGGATTTTTCCGATTTTGTCCGCGCTGCGTTTTCTTCCCGCCGCAAGACACTTCGCAATGCCTTGCATGTGTGGGCGCGCACGCATGCTTCTTCGATGAACGAGACTGAATTTGAGTCTGTGCTCGCTGCCTGCCTTGTTAAAATCAGCGCTCGGCCCGATGTCCGCGCCGAAGCTCTGCCTCCCCGACAGCTCTGGGATCTCTATGATCTCCTTGCCAGCGCTGCCAACAGCGGCTGAAGCACTTGTACATACGTAGGCAGCAGCACAAATACAAGCACTAACCCCAACAGCAGCCGAACCGGAGCCGGTGCTTGCCAGCGGCGCCAGGACCTTGGTCGGCGCTTGTGCCAACACCATCCCCAACNCNAAAACCCGCGCCGGCGGCAGCCCAGCCTAGTCCAACCGCTTCTTGCTGAAATCGCGCTATTTCTTTATCATACTTCTGCAATGAGCGAAGAAGAGGTAAAGCTGAGCGTCGTCGATGAAGAAGAAGTCGATACCGTCATCGGTTCCGAAATCGAATTCGATGGCGAGATCGAATCTTCGCAATCGCTCATGATCAAAGGAAAAATTTCGGGCAGTATCCGCTGCAAAACCGAGCTCTATATCACCGAACAAGCAGAAGTGAATGCGACGATCCACGCTGCCACAGTCGTCATCCGGGGCAAAGTGCGCGGTGATGTCANCGCGGATTCACTCATAGCGGTGCTCGATTGGGGCCATGTCGAAGGCGATCTGTCGGCGCCGGACATTTATCTCTCGCCGGATTGTTTTTTCAAAGGGAAAACGGTTTTTACCTCATGATGCATAAACGGCTCAAACAAGTGCATATTTTGATGTTTTGCCTGCTTCTGCTCATGGGGGGCGGAGGGTCTGCCTTTTCACAAGCCTTGCCCTCATCTATCGCAGTTCCGTATGGGATGACAGGCTCTGATTTGCTTCGCATGAGCCAGGAAGGCAAATATAACGAAGTTGCGCTGCTCGCTCCGGAAGTACTCAGAAAAAACCCCCAGGATCTCGATGCCTATATCGCCTATGCGTGGAGCATGAATGCGCTCAAAGAATATGCCAAAGCTCGGGATATTGCCCAGAGCGGCCATGCAAAGTTCAATGATCCACGCCTTGCCCAGGCGCTTGGTGAAGCGCTGTACTACTTGGGAGAAAATGATGCAGCGCTTTCGAATTTTCAGGAATACCTCGCAAAATTCCCCGAAGGGAACAAAGCAGCAAGCACGTATTATCTTTGTGGTGAGCTGTTTGTGCGGATGGGCAAGTTCAATCACGCTGATATCGCGTTCAGCACCGCATTGCAGTACAACCCCAGCAATGCTCGATGGTGGGAGCGCCTGGGCTGGGTTCGGGAAAAAACTTCGCGCTATCTAGCTGCGCTCAAGGCGTACGAACAGGCTATCAGCCTCAACCCCAGCCTTCAGGATGCGCAGAGCGGCAGAATGCGTATGCTCGCCAAAATAAAGGACTGATTTTCAAGGAATATCGATATATGACATTGCTTCGTGTCGCGTTCCAGACATTAGGGTGCAAACTCAACCAGCTCGAGACAGAATCAGTCGCTGAGCGATTTCTGACTAGTGGTGCCAAGATTGTGCCTTTCCATGAAGAGGCCGATCTCTATGTGGTGAATACCTGTACAGTGACCTCCAAGGCTGAGCAGAAAGCGCGCCACGATATCCGTGCAGCGCTTGCAAAAGTACCGCATGCGGTTGTTGTGGCAACAGGATGCTATGCGCAGATGGAGCCTGGTGCGCTGACAGCGCTTGGAGAGCGCGTGATTGTGATTCCAGGCGACCTCAAAGCGAGCCTTCTTGCGTTGGCCGAGTGGCTTTCCGAGAATTGGCAGGGGCATGGAGAGCTTTTGCACGCAGTACAGGAATGGCAGGAGGAGATTCAGTCTGCGGTTGGTGCAGCAGCCGCGGGCGCGCCATTAACAGCCATGAATGCTTTGGCTGCGGCCGGCACAAGCTTGGAAGCACTACCGGGCGAGCAACCGTCACCCGTGAATGTTTCCTCTGTACTTGGCACAAGCTTGGAAGCACTAACCTCAGACCGCTTTGCCTTCAACCCCGAACGCTTTGCCATCCACTCCCGCCCCGCCCTCAAAATCCAGGATGGCTGCAACAACCGCTGCGCCTACTGCCGTGTATGCCTCGCCCGCGGGCCTTCAGTCTCATTGCCAGCCCAGGAAGCCCTTGCCCGCGTACGCAAGCTTGAACAAGCCGGCAAGGCCGAAGTTGTGCTCACCGGCGTGAACCTCGCCCAGTACCGTGATAGTGCTCTAGACCTCGATTTTTCGGGCCTTCTCGCTTTTCTTATTCAAAGGACAGAGCATATCAGCTTTCGTATTTCGAGCTATGAGCCTGAGCGTATCGACGATGCTTTTCTTGCGGTATTTGCGAATGCGCGTGTGCGCCCTCATTTGCATCTCTCGGTGCAATCTGGATGTACCGAGACGCTGCGCCGAATGGCTCGGCCCTACAGTGCCGACCGGGTTCGCCGCGCGGTGCTCGACCTTCGGGCTGTCCGCGACGATCCCTTCCTTGCGGCGGATATCATTGCGGGATTCCCGGGCGAAACCGACGCCGAATTCGAACAGACTTTCAGCCTCCTTTCCGAACTCGATTTTGCCTGGATTCATGCCTTTCCGTTCAGCCCGAGGCCCGGCACCCGCGCCGCGGACATGAAACCGCGCATCCCCGAGCGCATTGCAGGCGAAAGAGTTGCGCGGCTCATCGCCCTCGCCCACAGCGGCAAGAAATCCTACATCGAGCGATG
>JGI24721J44947_10009950_pt1 | contig 12124 bp, 8 predicted proteins | sample YelNatPaOPGAMG01_FD_44947 | JGI IMG/M metagenome (IMG submission 44947)
ATGCAGGAATGAAGGATCACCTGGAAGCTTTGAGCGAGGCGACGAGCCGAGGAGCGGACTTTGAACCTTTTCGGAAATTCATGGAAGTTCGTGTTGCCCATGGGGATGCACTGTGGGCGGAGTATACCAAGCCCCGGTGGGCTCGTTTGCGAATGAATTTGTATTGTGGAAAACAGCGGGCGGTTGCGAATTTTTTCAATCGGTTGAACGCCTTGAAGGAGAATGAAAGTCAAAGGCTGGTAGTGGCATACTGAGCAGGGCGATGGAAGACCCGAAAAGGGTGTACGCCAGCTCCAATGACAAGAGCGTACAAGGAGTGCACGACGTTTCGTTACAATGCCTGTCGATGAGTTTCGAACATCGTATACACACCATGAACTGGGATGTACACTTCAGAAGGTCGAGATGGAAAAGTGCTAGCGGAGCCCTGAACATATAGCAAAGTGCGGACCGCTGACGGAGGAGCAAATAGAAAGGAGAGCGAAAGTTCGTGGACTACTTGCATTAGTAAGTACAACCAACGACAGCAAGCAACGTATGGAGTTTGTGGACCGTGACTTTGACGCCGCTATCAATATAAGGAAATATACCGTGCTGGAGACGAGACCTCCAGAGCCGACAAGGGAGAACTTTATTGGCAACCTCTCAAAGTGGTACTATACGAGAAGAAGTTGGAAGCAGTAGTGGGTGGCCGGTCCAAAAAGACTGGGAGGCGCCTGCACATCAGTTGGCGTCTTCTTGTCTAGGGCGCCGGTCCCCGTTACTGTACACCGGTGGCGACGTTCGACTTTAGAACAGCGTTGATGGCGCCGCTCTGAAAATTCGCGTACCTCCGCGAGGATGCCGCCACCAAACGACTCGCAGCGGTACTTCGAAGAGGGGCCCGTTCTTGCGCACCGCACGGACTGGAAACCAATCGCTGAGCGCTCAACTGCACAGCGCCCTGAGCCAGCACTGCAGGCAACCACAGAAGCGCCGAGCTGGTGGCGACAGGTGACGCGGCGTGGCGCTCGTGTCTTCCTCTTTTACGCGCTTCTTTATCCGTTGCTGGTGCTTTGTGTGGTAGGCGGTATTGTTGGTGGGTTCATCGGCGGTTTTTGGCTTGACTGGCACGCCATTCGACTGGCCGGCAACGCCTGGCTGGCGCTTGTCTCTATTCCGTATGCGACCGGTTTCCTTGCGCTCCTGTGGTTGATGCGAGCGGAGAGCTTCCGTGGGGCTTCCGCGGGCGCACTGAGCTTCGCATCGAACGCGCTTGGGAATGCAGCTAGTCGCTGCACTGCTCGCCTTTTGTTGTCATTGTCAATATCTGGGTCACTGGCGCTCCCCGCGTTTCTCTTCCTGAGCCGGCGGGTGCCGGCAGACGCAGCCCTGATCTGCACCGCAGGCACCGCTGTGATTTGTGCTTCGCTGGCGCTGTGGGCGTTCGTTTTGGAGAGTGACTGGCTGGAGCCGCGAACCTGGCTCGAGCCCACAGCCCCATCGAACGTGTGGATACGACCCTCGTACTGGCCTCGACGTGAACATTATATCGACCTGGAAGCAGCGCCTACACGGACTGGCGGATAGCTATTGAGGCTCTGAGCGCCTCCAAGATGCCTTCATTGTTGCGAAGCAGTGGCGCGTACTCGATTCCCGCGCTTCATCGCAGACAGGGCGGCGTTGAAGTGTTCGCGCTGCCTACTCTCCAGACGGCCACTGTGACATTCAGGGTGCCTCGGACGTCGGGCAATGCACCACTAGCGGGACACCGACGCAGCGCCTCTACTTGGGAGCTGCTCGCCTCACGTCGATGCATCCCGCACGCAAAACAGTACCGAGTGACAAGTTCGTGTCTCCGTGGCATCCAGGGTACCGCGTGCTTCCGGCACTCGCTGCTGTATTGAGGGATCTGTTCACATCACATTCATCACAGACTGGTTGCCGACGCAGTGCAGGCAGTGGTCGAGCAGCATCAGACCTTGTATTTTCCCAGAAACTCGATCGTGAATGGATGTTTACAATGCAGCTCAAAGTCTGATGCTCGGTTGTCTTCGAGTGAGCACATCCTCAACGAATGTGTTTCGCAAGAAGAAACCAGGAGCGAGCAAAGCCATCTCGCATGCCCGGAAGCACGGCATCGCTGCAGACACCACGAGCGCATCTGGGCTCTTCATCGGTGGCGCCCGATCACGCTCGTGCTGCTCTGTCGCGGAGAGTCTTGACCTGACAACCACGACACACCATCTGTCATGAATCCATTTCCCTTATTCACAGGCATTGGACTCATGTCGGATTCTGGATAGCCTCCGCGAGCGGGTGGTATCGCGCTGTTGCGGGTGAAACCATCCAAGCGCATACCGCTTGTGTCCAAGCGTTCAAAGCGCGTGCTGTGTGTATCGCTCCGCACGAACTCTGAGGCTCGCGGTTTGGTCGTTCGTGATGGACACGACACAAGTCCAGCGCACTGGACTCTTGTCCAGTCCACGCCGTCCAACGTGCAGCTGATGTCTACGCGCATACGCACGGCACAGAGCGCGGACCCGAAAGCAAGACTCAATCGAATAGGTATCCGCATTGCATCACTTTTTACTACCAGGGTTAGCGTTCAGCGCGCGGACCAAGTCCTCGTCTCTCTCACTAGAGTCGAGCTGCAGTTGCAAGATACCCGCATCCAGGAATACCTTGTTGGAGCTCTTCGCTATTTTCTGCGCGATGTCTCTGGCGGCCTCTATCCGGCGGAGCTCAATAAAGCCCGGATTGCTTTTCATGGCATCGCCGATGAGCTTGGCACTGCGCGCTTCGCCCTGCGCCCGGATGATTGTGGCCTTCTTATCCTGCATGGCTTTTTCAACGAGAAAGCGACCGCGTTCCGCTTCTTGCTGCGCAACCTGCTTTGCCTCAACAGCTGCCGTGTATTCCTTGCCAAACGCTAGATGTGTGATGGATATATCGTCGAGCAGGATGTTAAAGTCCTTGGCACGCTCGATCAGGTTCCGCTGAATCAAACGCGACACCTGTTCTCTCTGCGTGATCAGCTGCGACGCATTAAACTGTGCAACAACTGCTTTTGTCACCTCATTCACGATTGAAGGCAGCACACGCTCGTCATAGTCCAGACCGAGCGTCTGGTAGATGACTGGTAGTTGTCGCGGGTCGGGTCTAGAGAGCACGCGTATCGTGATCTGAACCATCTGCAAGTCCCGGGAACCAGTTAACGTTGAAATAGAGCGTGGTTTCGCCCTAACATCATAGATGATCGGCACATCGATCCAGGGAATCCGAATGTGGGTGCCCTCGGGCACCACTGTGGGTTTCACCCCCACGAGGCGATTAAAAATGACAGCCCGGTGTCCTCCTTCGACTGCGTTCGACGTAGAATGTCTACATGGTTAGTTTGTGTTCATGATCCCAGGATTCTGANGTATCCCCAGTTCGCCTATGCTTACCATTATAGAGCGCGTACTTGTAGAAGGCCGCTGCACCCACCAGCGCCGTAACCCCGAGGCCAACCAGGCGCGTGTTCATAGCGCCACCGCCGCCACCACTTCCGAATCCACCAGACGATAACGGGAACCGCATATCCTACCAGCCGATCCCAAATCGTTCNCACACGCACACACACACACACAATAGAGTCTCCCAAGGTATCCTAGCAAACACGCAAAAAGTACACGATCGTGCGCGCTCTTCAGTAACAAAACGCTCCAGNCAATAGGGGAGGCAGCGCAGCGCCCTGCGCCATCCGCCGTCAGCCGTCGACGCGATGTGCGCAGCATTGCTGCACTGCCCGGAAAGCGCGGCTTCGTATAGCTGGTGCTCTTCCGGAGACTGGGACGCAGAGCGGCACCTACATCGCAGTCGTATAACAGAAGCAACATCAGCAGAAGCACACGAGGGGAGTACGTTTGATTCGGTATAGCTGGAGGCAGCGTTCAACGACGGTTGCGTACGAGCGACCTGCGTTACGCTAGGGCGCTTTTTCTCGCGTGAACGACCGGAAGCGGTTGGTACCAGGAGTGCCAGCACCGAAGCCTCTTGTGGTGTGACTGCTACCCAGAAAGCGTCCCGCTGGTGGCGGGCTCGGTTCAGCGAGCGCGTGAGTTCGCTTCTTCGTGCGTACGACGACAGGCACGTAGAGACGCCAGCGTAACGGGTGTAGTGCGCGCCTCCGCCGGGTAACGCTCTTTACCATAAGGTCGCTGCTTCCAGAAAAGTGTGGTAACATTCGACTGGCGGTTTCACGAACGTGTCATAGTGACAACTGGAACAGCGTACCACCGGTAAGCATGGGTGGTACACCGCGCTACCCGTACCCACGCGACGTCTGGTCGCCAGCTGGCGGCTGGTGGCCGCATCCTCGCGCTTGGCGTAGGAACACTGCAGTGGCAGCGTTCGGCCTCGTTCTTGTTCTGACGCCGATCTTCATCTACTCTGAGCAGATCTCCGAACGGCCTGAGGACGCCGCACGCCAGATCCCTTGGCGGCCGTGGGTCAAGGTGCGGGCAAACTCCATGACGTCAGAAACTGAACCCGGGCAGCACTGAGGGCCTTGCTGCAGCATGCGGCGGTGCGCCGAGAGCACCAGCGCTTGTGGATGGAGCTTGTGCTTCCAAGTCGATCAAGGAGCGGTCACGCGAGCGACGATATAAACCAGAGATTCCGACGCGGTGAGATTCTTCTCTAAACGGAACGGACAGGAAAGAATGGCATTTAAGGGTTCTATTCGGAGCGGCGCGGACATCTGACCTGTGTTGCATGCGCGGCGCTCCGTGTATCTGTTTCCATATGAGTGCTGTTATGCGCTGTGGCGAGCAGTGCCAGCGGCAGCGTCTGGTACCAGTATCGCCGCTAACAACCAGCACACTACACTGCACACGCAGTGCAGCCGACAAGCTCCAGGACGGCAGGTACCAGCGATACACTTGGAGCAACGGGCAGGTTGCGCTTGTCCGATCGTATCCGTTGAGATGGATGCGCATGCTTGTTCTCGCTATCGAAAATGCAACGGTTGTGTGTCACTTTCGTGAACCGAGTTCGTCTGCGCCAGTCTTTATCGCGTATCTTGTTGCGCCCGAGAAAGATACCGTAAAAACACGAGAAACACACCAAGGGTCCCGCATCACCATAAACGTTGAAGCTCGCGAAAACGTGCTACCCTGGTATCCCAAACCGCGCAAACGTCAGCCAGCGCCGTCCGCTCCCGCGACCGTAGAATGCATCGCTGGCGAACGTACAACTCACCTCAGGCCCTTTTATCACTCAGAGAACAACATGACGAAGTATGACTGTGCTAGTGTCCCGAAAGATGCACCGCTGGCGACCATAAACNGCACCTCAGGCCCTTTTATCACTCAGAGAACAACATGACGAAGAATGACTGCGGTGGTGTCCCACCAGATGCACCGCTGGCGAACGTACAACTCACCTCAGATCCTTCCACCGCACTATAGACAACAACACCCTAGACGTCAAAGCTGCCGTCAGCGACTGCAGCCGCAGGATGAGCGCGTGAACGTCCCAGCTCCTCCAACGTCATAGCCTGGCAACGAGTGCCTGGGTCTCGCGGTGCACCCGGGCGATGCGCAGGGCGCGGGCGCGATCACGTCAGTCGTCTTCTGCCGAGGGACGCGCTTTGCTCCCAAAGAGCAATCATCATCGGAGAACGTGAAGGAATGTTTCTTTCGGGTATAGGTCTTGACGGGATAGGTGTGCACACACGAGCAACGAATGCCGGCATAAAAAACGTGCGACCAGGGTGCAGGAGACGTGCGGCAGGGGCTTTTCGCTCGGGCAGCGTCTCGACATCCATGACGTTGACACGGAGGCGCCTCCTGCAACTGGGTCTCGGACAGGCGCTCGTTTGGACACTGAGCGGACTCGCGTGGGACAAAGCCAGAGCAGCGAATGAGAAAGATGTCCCAGAACTACCGTTTCCAGTGCAGGTCTTAGAAAAAGGTACCGGGCCTCAGCCGCAGACGGGCGACCTCGTGGGGATCCGCTTCCGAGCGGCCTATAATGGACGGGTATTCGACGACATCATGGACTCGTCGGAGCCATTCTACATGCGTGTTGGTTCCGGTAACCTTGTGAAAGGCGTCGAGGAGGCAGTGAAACGTATGCACGTCGGAGACTTGTGGCGCTTGGAGTTGCCGCCCGCGTACGCCTTTGGGAGCAAGGGCCGCAAGCCGTCCCCCGGGAAACCCGCGATCCCGCCGAACGCGACGGTCGTATATGAAGTGCGCCTCGATGAAGTACCAGGACGCGAGCAGGAGTTGCTTGAAGTCACTGGCGGCGAGCTCCGCGAAAACGACTAGTTGTAGGCGTGTTGTCCGCGCACAGTGCTCAGAGAGGCGGCATCGCCACACCGACGAGACCCAGGAGGCAGCGCGGTTTGCAGCACCAGAGTCGCCGCGATGCCGCTACACACAGCGGCTCTGGGATCGAGCATGACGGACTAGCGGGGTTGGTCACAGTCCCAGACGTCGAGAAGCACATGGACGTACTTGCGGTGGCGTTCTTGCGACGAGCGCCCGACGCATGTCGTTCTCGGGCAGCGTGATGCTCGACGCGGTCTATACTGAAGGACAGCGGGTTCAATTTGGGCATGTAGTCACGGCGAATGGAAAGGTCGATGTCAGCGAAGGTGCGCACAGGGTGTGCGTCAGGGCAACCTGGGGGCAACTCGCTGGGCACCCTGTGCCTCGCGACCGCAAAACCCCGCGTGGACGCACAGGCTACCCAAGCGCAGCGTGCGGGCGGTCGATATAGACAGTGCAACAGCGTACGGCGGCGATGCAGTCGTCCACGAGCACCGTTGCGGCTTGTTGCCCATCGTGGAAAGCAGTTGTCGCGAGGTGTTCTGCATGCGGGCGCGCTGATCGATAGGTGCGCCTCGCGGCCAATGTGCAGCGGTGATGCCTCTTACGCAAGTGAAGCGATGTGTATTCCATACCTTGGCGTCATCTGTCGATAAACCAAGCGGGTCACGGTCAAGGATACATAGCATTTATCGATGAAGCGGGCGTACTTGGCACCACCGAGAGTTCACGTATTTCCCGTCGACATGCTGACTGGAGCGGGGCCCATTCGTTACGAGACGCAAATCACAGAGAACCGAGCCGCGCTCGGCGCAGTCACGCTGTCTGCAGTGCGATACGCTCTTTAGGTTGCAGCACGTTCGACGACGCATTACAATGGCATCCGCGTACCGCCCTGGTATCGCGCGTATGCAACGCAGAACACTGGTTGCGTTCCAGGGGCCAGGGTTGTCGGCTGATTCTAGGGTTTTGGCGGCAGCGACGGCGGCCGAGTCAGAAGCAGTCTTCTATTCGCGCTTGTCGTTGGTATGGGCATTGCCGGGAACACCGCGTGGCGGGTCGCTGTGGATTTCACGCAGCCTACGCCAGCTCGGTGCGTGCACTCCACCGGATACTCAGGTCTGCTGTGCATCGCAACGCAGCTGACGCACCAGTTCTTCGAGCTGGCGCGTTGCTCTCGTAAAGTGCGCTCCTTTCCAGTACAGTTGGTGACATCGCGCACATTCGTAAAAGATATGAAAAGAATTCACAGTTCGCTGTGGCAACAACGTCTGCACTTCTTCGCGAGAGCGCTGCTCGAAGCGAGCACAGTTGCACTGTATACATCGAGCGAGAAAATTCTCCGGGGCTGGCGATAAGCGAAATTTTCCCAGCACCTCACGAGCCTGAGATTCCGTCTTTGTCGATGAGACGTAATAACATGGCACGCCGTACCGAGTTGCTCGTGCGAGCACGTCTGCATCGCGGGTGAGGATCACCCTCGGCTTGCTTGCCGAAGGAGATCGAACGTCTTCCTCCCGGGTCCAAACAAGTTCGAAGAGAAGCGCTAGATCTTTTCCGCACGTATGCAGCACATCCAGGCCCAGGGCACGCAGGCGTCTGACCAGGCCACCCATGGTACTATCCACAACAAAATACCCCCGTCAACGATCATCAAAGTATGTTTCCGTCCAGGTCGTCGATGCGCGTAGTCGTCTCTTGTCGGTGAGCAGCGCGGCCGTGTCCGACACCACCGCACGCACATTCGACTCTGGATGTGACGTTGTCGTTGTCGTCGTTAACCAGACCGCCTGACGATGCCATTGCAGATCCGAGGCCCGCAGCGCGACCACGCTCTCCGGCGAGCCGCCAGACAAGAACATGAGATCATCGGCAGCATCCTTGCCACCGTCAGCGACCTCGCCACGACGCAGTGCAGCGTCCATGAATGTAAGCACCGGTGTCCAGCTGCCGTGTCCACCATCCACCCGCTCGCAACGAAGCCCAATGGCCGAAACCGCACCTGACGCGAAACCAAAAATAGTTTCCAACTCAAAAGGCGTTGCAAAACGCAGCGCCCCGCTGCCAAGACCCAAACGTTCGGCAATCTCGCGCAGTGGTGCTCGACGCTGCCCCTCCATGACGACGAGAATCGGGCGCTGTTCGGCACCGCCAGCGATGAGCGCGATGCACTTGCCCATGCGATCCGCAGCAGCGCGCTGCAGCGACGCCGGCGCCCGCTCCAAAGCGGCCAATCGATCAACGAGACAAAACGGACCTGCCAGCAGCGTCTCGCCCACGCGATACACAGGGCGACGTCGCCATCGCTCGGGCGCCCGCTGCAGCGCATCGCACACGCGTTGCAGCGCATCGTAATGCAGTGCGTGTGAGGTATCTTCCCCGGACACGTGTCCACGCGTGGATGATGCATCGGCAGCGGCAACCGTGATACGCTCGATGCGTGCGAGCGCTGCCTGCGCCGTCCGCCATCCAGTGCGTATCAGCGACGCGGATGCACACGGAACGTGCCGCCGTAACGCCAGCAGCACCCACGCGTCGAGGGCGGCGTACTCGATCTGCGCTCGTGTGAGCGGGCGGGCTTCCCAGTCACTGCAACGGGGTCGCTTATCGAACGCGCGTCCGAGGAAGACGGCAACGAGCTGCGCGAGGCCCACTGTGAGACGTCCGCGACGTCGCACGCTGGTGCGTCCAACCAGAGTCGCCAGGTCAGCGCAAAACTCATCCGTGCCCTCTGAACCGATCCGGTCTAGGTCTCGCAATGCGACGATTGCGTCAAAGCAGGAGAGACCAAGGTATGAGTGTCGGAGGCGCACAAAGTCGGAGCTGAAGCAGAAACCGACTTTGAGAATCGCTGGTGAGCGAAAAAGGCGGCGTAAGGCTTCATTCAGCCGCATTGCGAACAACGCATCCGCATCGATCCGTAGTAGGTCTACCAGAAACACATCCGCGGGGAACGCTATCTGGAGAAGTGCACATCGCGGTTGAAGGCCGCTCGTTCGCACCGGCCTCCATTCCACGTCAAGACCGACGCAGTGAGGGTCGAGCCACGGTGTCTCCGCAGTGCACGAGTCCGAATGCTGATGCAAAATGCTCTCGACAAACTGCATCAATGTGTGGACGGCAACGGGTGTATCAACCATGTGGATGCGAACATGCGGCGGCAGCCGAAGCACGCTCAATGGAGGCGAATCCATTGCTGCTGCTGTCGTCGGGCTTGAATCGGTTACCTGGCTCGCGGGTTCGCCTGTACGCTGGGCTGTGAGCGCGGGCGTTGGTATCGCATCCAAGTCCATAAGTGCGATCCCATGGAGGGGTCTCAGATCGGCAACGCGTCCAGCAGACGACACACATGGCGGATCCGCAACAACTCGACCGCGGAGAAAGTGCAGTGTATCCACGCCTTGCAAGCCATTCCAAGATTCGGCGCATTCGTGAGCGAGCGACCATTGCTGCTGGGCAACCAGCTCCTGGAACAAACGGGATCGCTCCTCTTCCCAGACGACACCGTCGAGTACGCCTAGTCGGCCGAGCATTTGCAGCAAATCGACTGCAGCACGCCAGCACCTGCGTGACACGCACGCCCGCATGAGCACTACTGCCTGTTCGGCTGCTGCTGGGTGCAATGTCTGGAGCTGCCACTGGCGGATCATATTTACCAAGATTCGAGGGTCTGCGAAGCGTTTTGCATTTGCAGCATCATCCTCCGGAGCGAGCAGTAGTCGCCAGTGTAGCACTTCACTCGCCAGCGACTGATGCAGCTGACGAATGTTTGCAGGGGCAACGTCCTGTGCAACGTCCGTATCGAGCTGCGGATGATCGTCGAAAGCCCACCGATGCGCACTTGAAGGGCACATGCTGTCTCGACACAAGACAGCATCGACCGCAGTTAGAATCCCTCGCAACGTATTGTCCGTCCAGACAAACTGATCTCGAGAGGCACTCATTGAAGACGAAAACGCTGGTTGGGTCGAGGACGGCGTCACGGGAGCGTCTCTCACGAGTGACTGCATCATCCAGGCCGCTATGAACAGAACGCGGTCGCGACCGGATTCCACTGAGCCGGCCATGAACTGAGCCAACACCTCAGACACTGCATGTACAATCGTCGTTCTCGCTTCAGGATGTTCGCGGAGCAACTGTTGAAGTTTTTTGCCTAGACGAAAGGCCTGCCGCCCAAATTCGTCCATGCCAAGATCATCGTGCCTGTGCCGCGTCGGGCGCAACCAACCGAGCTCGCCAAGCCATCGCTCCAATGACCCATCATCGCGTTCATGAGGCGCATGCTTCGTAGCGACAGGTCTTGTGACACGCTTCGAACCGGGCGCCGTCTCTTGAAGTGGGAAGCACTTGCGACACCGCGTCCGATAGTGCTGACGACAACGCACGAGCTTTTGTGGCGTCGCTTGCGCACGCAAGAAAACGCTTTCGCCACCAGCAACGTCACCGTCCGACTTTCCGGCACCTTGCATGGCCAAGGCGCACGACGGTGCCTGCTCACGCTCGTGTAGATGCACGAGCTGCTCCTCTCCAGCCACTGCAGCTACTTGTGCGCACGACAAATCCAGGTGTCGCTCAGAGCCTGCTGCTTGTGACGACGATGACGCGAACTGGGTACGTGCCACCCGCTCAGAGGCCGTCGTGTCGCGCAGGCAGCACCGCGGGCCTACTGGTTCAACCGCTGGGGCGCACTTCGTTGCTGGCGCTTGCCAAGCTTTGCTTCGCTTCACCCTCAGCCGTAAACGCAAGCGCGTCACGTTCACTGCGAAGGCCGAGGAAAGCTTTTGACGCATGAAACGTGTTCGTTTTCGCGCAAAGCACCTTCGCCCAGCTGCTAGCGGATACCTCTGGCTCCGCTGCAGTTGCCCGCAGGCAACGCCTGACGCTGCAGTCAACGTCGAATAACGAGCGAGGAATGCGCTGCGGCTGGAGCGAAGCGCCGGTGGGCGTCCACCGGCGCAGCTCAGGGGGAACGATCGTTGAGGCAGGCGCTTTCGTGGCGTACGCTTTATGGGCCTTTACCTCGAGTGTATTTTATCCTCAGGTGTGGGTAACCAATTGCTTATCCATGGTGCATAGCGGATGCGTTAGAAGTGCGTTCATTGGAAGGAAGAAAGGCTGTCATCGCCGGATGCGATAAAAAATACCAAAAAAATGTCTCTTGTCGCCGACTGCCGAGCGACGGCGATAAAGAAAAACAAGAGGGCATCTAGGCGAGGAAAGGCGTTCGCCCGGCCTGGCGATGGCCAGACTCCAGGGGTACAGGGGGGTGGGGGGGGTTCGACTTTGAGCAATCCCTGAATTGTTGCGTTCAACCAGCGGCACTGCATATAAGGAGTTTACCAACGAAGACTTTTCACACCACGATCGATACCAAGCGACGTGTGTGGTGCTGGAGACGAGAAACCCGAGGAGCTGACGCGATCCAGCCCAGTCGGACAGCCGCTCACGGTCGACTTGTACAACGACAAGTTGGAATCAGTACCAAGGGGCCGGTCAAAAAAAGNCGCGAAGCACCTGCACGTCGGTCTCTCTACATACACGCTACGGTCGGAATGCACTTTGGTGCTGCATCGGTGGCGGCATTCGTACCGCATAGCGTAGCACATACCGCTCCCTAGTCAGGCACGATGCATCACGCGAGGTCGTCCGCTGCTACGCGAAACGCGCTTCCAGCGTCGTGTCAGACGACACCCATGTCACCATAAAACGGAACGGGTGCTCTAACTCGAGCGTACACTTTAAAGTCTGGGTCTTCTCTGGGGCTGCTTCTTTTCCGTGCGCTTATTTCCGGCTTTACCGAACAAGTACGACTTCGCCTCTGCTTC
>JGI24721J44947_10009964_pt1 | contig 12111 bp, 3 predicted proteins | sample YelNatPaOPGAMG01_FD_44947 | JGI IMG/M metagenome (IMG submission 44947)
GAAGGAAGAGGCCGACCGCAAGAGCAAGATCCGCGGCGGCGACGTGTTCGCGCCGGTCTTCGACCCNGTGCAGGTCGAGGTCGGATTCCACACCCCGCGGCTGGCGGACGGCATCGACATCGTCGGCGCCTGGGCCGAGAAGGTCGGCCTCGACGTGGCGCTGGCCCGCCAGCTGACCGAGGCGATCCTGGTGAGTCCCGTCGACTGGGTCGAGGAGATCACCCGTGTGCACGGCTCCGGAGCCCGCTGGATCCTCGACCTGGGACCCGGGGACATCCTGACCCGGCTGACCGCGCCGGTGATCCGGGGGCTGGGCATCGGCATCGTGGCCGCGGCCACCCGCGGCGGCCAGCGCAACCTGTTCACCGTCGGGGCCGTTCCCGAGGTGGCCCGCGCCTGGTCGAGCTACGCCCCGACCGTGGTGCGGCTGCCCGACGGCCGCGTCAAGCTCTCCACGAAGTTCACCCGGCTGACCGGCCGGTCGCCGATCCTGCTGGCGGGCATGACCCCGACCACCGTCGACGCCAAGATCGTGGCTGCCGCCGCCAACGCGGGGCACTGGGCCGAACTCGCCGGTGGCGGGCAGGTCACCGAGGAGATCTTCGCCGACCGCGTCGAAGAGCTCTCCGGGCTGCTCGAACCCGGCCGGACCTACCAGTTCAACGCGCTCTTCCTCGACCCCTACCTGTGGAAGCTGCAAGTGGGTGGCAAACGCCTGGTGCAGAAGGCCCGCCAATCCGGCGCGGCGATCGACGGGCTGGTGATCAGCGCCGGCATCCCGGAGCTTGAGGAAGCCGTCGAGTTGATCGACGAGCTGGGCGGCGCCGGCATCAGCCACGTCGTGTTCAAACCCGGCACGATCGAGCAGATCCGCTCGGTCATCCGCATCGCGACCGAGGTGTCCACCAAGCCGGTGATCGTGCACATCGAGGGCGGTCGCGCCGGCGGCCACCACTCCTGGGAGGACCTCGACGACCTGCTGCTGGCCACCTACTCGGAGCTGCGGTCGCGTCCCAACATCACCGTCTGCGTCGGCGGCGGCATCGGCACCCCCGAGCGGGCCGCCGACTACCTGTGCGGGCGCTGGGCCCAGGCCTACGGCTTCCCGTCGATGCCCGTCGACGGCATCCTGGTCGGCACCGCGGCGATGGCGACGCTCGAGGCCACCACGTCGCCGTCGGTCAAGCGGATGCTGGTGGAAACCCAGGGCACCGACCAGTGGATCGGCGCCGGCAAAGCCCAGGGCGGCATGGCGTCCAGCCGCAGCCAGCTCGGTGCCGACATCCACGAGATCGACAACAGCGCCTCGCGTTGCGGCCGGTTGCTCGACGAGGTCGCCGGCGACGCCGAGGCGGTCGCCGAGCGGCGCGACGAGATCATCGCGGCGATGGCCAGAACCGCCAAGCCGTATTTCGGCGACGTCGCGGACATGACCTACCTGCAGTGGCTGCGGCGCTACGTCGAGCTGGCGATCGGCGACGGCGATTCGACCGCCGACACCGCCGCACCGGGCAGCCCGTGGCTGGCCGACACCTGGCGCGACCGGTTCGAGCAGATGCTGCAGCGCGCCGAGGCGCGGCTGCATCCGCGGGATCACGGCCCCATCGAGACCCTGTTTTCGCGTTCCGCCGACCCGGCGCTGCTGGAGAGTCCGGAGGCCGCGATCGACCTGCTGCTGGCCGGCTACCCCGACGCGGCCACCGTGCAGCTGCATCCGGCGGACGTGCCGTTCTTCGTCACGCTGTGCAAGACGCCGGGCAAGCCGGTCAACTTCGTGCCGGTCATCGACAAGGACGTGCGGCGCTGGTGGCGCAGCGACTCGCTGTGGCAGGCGCACGACGCCCGCTACGACGCCGACCAGGTGTGCATCATCCCGGGCATCGCGGCGGTCTCCGGCATCACCCGGCTGGACGAACCCGTCGGCAAGTTGCTCGATCGATTCGAGCAGGCCGCCGTAGATGAAGTGCTCGAGGTGCTCGCATCATCGGGAGGCGAGCCGCAGGCCGTCACGTCGCGTCGGCTGGGCCGCCCCGACGTGACCGGTCCGCTGGCCACCGTCCTGGACGCGCCGGACGTGCTGTGGGCCGGGCGCATCGTCGCCAACCCGGTGCACCGCATCGCCGAGCCGGCGGACTGGCAGGTGCACGACGGGCCCGAGAGCCGCTGCGCCACGAACTCTTCCACCGGAGCGCGGCTGCAGGCGGAAGGTGCCGAGCGGGTCGTGCTGAGCGTCCCGGTGTCCGGCGTNTGGGTCGACATCCCATTCACGTTGCCCGCCAACACCGTTGACGGTGGCGCTCCGGTGGTGTCCACCGCCGACGCCAGCGAGGCGATGCGCGCGGTGCTGGCGATCGCCGCCGGCGTGGACGGGCCGGAGTTCCTGCCCTCGGTCGTCGACGGGACGGCCACGGTGGAGGTGGACTGGGACCCCGAANGGGTCGCCGACCACACGGGGGTCACGGCGACCTTCGGTGAGCCGCTGGCGCCCAGCCTCACGACCGTGCCCGACGCGCTGGTCGGGCCTTGCTGGCCCGCCGTTTTCNCGGCGATCGGCGCCGCGGTGACCGATGCCGGCGTACCGGTGGTCGAGGGGCTGCTGAGCCTGGTGCACCTGGACCACGCCGCCCATGTGGTCGGTTCGCTGCCCACGACCCCGGCTCGGCTGGTGGTCACCGCGACGGCCTCNCCGGCACTCGACACCGACATGGGGCGCGTCGTCCCGGTCTCGGTCACCATTGCCGGAGCCGGCGGTGCGGTGATCGCTCACCTGGCGGAACGATTCGCGATCCTCGGGCGCACCGGGGCCGCCGAACTCACCGACCCGGCCCGGGCCGGTGGCGCGGTGTCGCAGAACGCCACCGACACGCCGCGCCGGCGCCGCCGCGACGTCACGCTGAGCGCCCCGGTTGACATGCGCCCGTTCGCGATGGTGTCCGGCGACCACAACCCCATCCACACCGACCGTGCGGCCGCGCTGCTNGCGGGCCTGGCGGGGCCTGCCGGGGGAGGTGGGCCGATCGTGCACGGCATGTGGTTGTCGGCCGCCGCGCAGCACGCGGTCACCGCCACCGACGGGCAGGCCCGTCCGCCGGCCCGGCTCCTCGGCTGGACCGCGCGCTTCCTGGGCATGGTCCGCCCCGGCGACGCGGTCGACTTCCGCGTCGACCGCGTCGGCATCGACCAGGGCGCCGAGATCGTGGAGGTCGCCGCCCGCATCGGCTCGGACCTGGTGATGTCGGCGACCGCGCGACTGGCCGCCCCCAAGACGGTCTACGCGTTCCCCGGCCAGGGCATCCAGCACAAGGGCATGGGCATGGAGGTCCGGGCCCGCTCCAAGGCGGCCCGCAAGGTGTGGGACAAGGCCGACAAGTTCACCCGCGACGTCCTGGGCTTCTCGGTGCTCAACGTGGTGCGCGACAACCCGACCAGCATCATCGCCAGCGGCGTGCACTACCACCACCCCGACGGCGTGCTCTACCTGACGCAGTTCACCCAGGTCGCCATGGCGACGGTGGCNGCCGCGCAGGTCGCCGAGATGCGCGAGCAGGGTGCGTTCGTCGAGGGCGCGATCGCCTGCGGCCACTCCGTCGGCGAGTACACCGCACTGGCCTGCGTCACCGGCGTCTACGAGCTGGAAGCGTTGCTGGAGATGGTCTTTCACCGCGGCTCCAAGATGCACGACATCGTGCCGCGCGACGAGCTCGGCCGCTCGAACTACCGGTTGGCGGCCATCCGGCCCTCCCAGATCGACCTGCCCGACGACGAGGTGCGGGCATTCGTGGCCGATATCGCGGCGCGGACGGGTGAATTCCTGGAGATCGTCAACTTCAACCTGCGCGGCTCGCAGTACGCGATCGCCGGCACGGTGCNCGGCCTCGAGGCGCTGGAGGCCGAGGTGGAGCGGCGCCGCGAGCTCACCGGCGGCAAGCGGTCGTTCATCATGGTGCCCGGCATCGACGTCCCGTTCCACTCCCGGGTGCTGCGGGTCGGGGTGGCCGACTTCCGTCGCTCGCTGGAACGGGTCATGCCCCGGGACACGGATCCCGAGGTGATCATCGGGCGCTACATCCCCAACCTGGTGCCCCGTCCATTCACNCTCGATCGCGACTTCGTCCAGGAGATCCGCGACCTGGTGCCCGCCGAGCCGCTCGACGAGATCCTCGCCGACTACGACACCTGGCGTAACGAGAAGCCGCGCGANCTGGCCCGCAAGATCGTCATCGAGCTGCTGGCGTGGCAGTTCGCCAGCCCGGTCCGCTGGATCGAGACGCAGGACCTGCTGTTCACCGAGGAGGCCGCCGGTGGCCTCGGTGTCGAGCGGTTCGTCGAGATCGGCGTGAAGTCCGCGCCGACCGTCGCCGGGTTGGCCGCCAACACCCTCAAGCTGCCCGAATACGCCCACAGCACAGTCGAAGTCCTCAACGCCGAGCGCGACGCCGCGGTGCTGTTCGCCAACGACACCGACCCCGATCCGGAGCCCGAAGACGCGCCGGAACCGGTGGCCGAGCCCGCCGCCGCCGACGCGGCGCCGGCTGCCCCCGCCGCGGCACCGTCCGCGCCCTCTGGGGGGGTCCGCCCGGACGACATCGCGTTCGACGCCGCCGATGCCACGCTGGCGCTGATCGCGCTGTCGGCCAAGATGCGCATCGACCAGATCGAGGAGCTGGACTCCATCGAGTCCATCACCGACGGCGCGTCGTCGCGGCGCAACCAGCTGCTGGTGGACCTGGGTTCGGAGCTGAACCTGGGCGCCATCGACGGTGCCGCCGAGGCCGACCTGGCGGGGCTGCGCGCGCAGGTGACCAAGCTGGCGCGCACCTACAAGCCTTATGGCCCCGTGCTTTCCGATGCGATCAACGACCAGTTGCGCACGGTTCTGGGGCCCTCCGGCAAGCGGCCCGGTGCGATCGCCGAGCGGGTCAAGAAGACCTGGGNGCTCGGCGACGGCTGGGCCAAGCACGTCACCGTCGAGGTGGCGCTGGGCACCCGTGAGGGCACCAGCNTCCGCGGGGGGGCCATAGGCCACCTGCACGAGGGCGCCCTGGCCGACACCGCCTCCGTCGACAGGGTGATCGACGCCGCGGTCGCTGCCGTGGCCGCGCGCCGTGGCGTTTCGGTCGCGCTGCCGTCGGCGGGCGGTGGCGGCGGGGCGACCGTCGACGCGGCCGCGCTGGGCGAGTTCACCGAGCAGATCACCGGCCGCGACGGCGTGCTGGCCGCGGCGGCGCGCCTGGTGCTGGGCCAGCTGGGCCACGACGAGCCGGTCAGCGCGATGCCGGCGGCCNCGGACGCCGAACTCATCGACCTGATCACCGCCGAACTGGGCGCGGACTGGCCGCGTCTGGTGGCCCCGGTGTTCGACGCCCGCAAGGCCGTCGTCTTCGACGACCGCTGGGCCAGCGCGCGTGAGGATCTGGTCAGGCTGTGGCTGGCCGACGAGGCCGAGATCGACGCCGACTGGCCGCGCCTGTCGGAAAGGTTCGAGGGCGCCGGGCACGTCGTCGCCACCCAGGCCACCTGGTGGCAGGGCAAGGCGCTGGCCGCCGGACGCCAGATCCACGCGGCNCTGTACGGCCGCATCGCCGCCGGCGCCGAGAACCCGGAGCCCGGCCGCTACAGCGGCGAGACCGCCGTGGTGACCGGCGCCTCGAAGGGCTCGATCGCCGCGTCGGTGACCGCGCGCCTGCTCGACGGCGGTGCCACCGTCATCGCGACGACATCCAAGCTCGACGAGGAACGGNTGGCGTTCTACCGCGGGCTGTACCGCGACCACGCCCGCTACGGCGCGGCGCTGTGGGTGGTCGCGGCCAACATGGGGTCCTACGCCGACATCGACGCGCTGGTCGCATGGGTCGGTACCGAGCAGACGGAAAGCCTTGGGCCGCAGTCTATTCACATCAAGGATGCGCAGACCCCGACGCTGCTGTTCCCGTTCGCGGCGCCGCGGGTGGCCGGCGACCTGTCCGAGGCCGGTGCGCGCTCGGAGATGGAGATGAAGGTGCTGCTGTGGGCGGTGCAGCGGCTGATCGGTGGCCTGTCGAAGATCGGCGCCGAGCGTGACATCGCGTCGCGGCTGCACGTGGTGCTGCCCGGCTCACCCAACCGCGGCATGTTCGGCGGCGACGGCGCCTACGGCGAAGCCAAGTCCGCGCTGGACGCCGTGGTGTCCCGGTGGCACGCGGAGTCGTCGTGGTCGCAGCGCGTCAGCCTGGCGCACGCGCTGATCGGCTGGACCCGCGGCACCGGGCTGATGGGCCACAACGACGCCATCGTCAGCGCGGTCGAGGAGGCCGGCGTCACGACGTACTCCACCGACGAGATGGCCGCGATGCTGCTGGACCTGTGCGACGTGGAATCCAAGGTGGCGGCCGCGCATTCGCCGATGAAGGTCGACCTGACCGGCGGGCTCGGCGAGGCGGAGCTGGACATGGCCGAACTGGCCGCCAAGGCGCGCGAACAGGCCGCGCCGCCCGAGNAGGCCGAGACCGGCGAGGCCGCACACGCCATTGCCGCGCTGCCGTCCCCGCCGCGGGGATTCACCCCGGCACCGCCGCCGCGCTGGGACGANCTCGACGTCGACCCGGCCGACCTGGTGGTGATCGTCGGCGGCGCCGAACTGGGCCCGTACGGCTCGTCGCGCACCCGCTTCGAGATGGAGGTCGCGGGCGAGCTGTCGGCGGCCGGCGTCCTGGAGCTGGCGTGGACGACCGGCTTGATCCGCTGGGAAGACGACCCGCGGCCGGGCTGGTACGACACCCAAACGGGCGACCTGGTCGACGAGGCCGAGTTGGTCGAGCGTTACCACGACACCGTCGTGCAGCGCTGCGGCATCCGTGAGTTCGTCGACGACGGCGCGATCGACCCCGACCACGCCTCGCCGCTGCTGGTGTCGGTGTTCCTGGACAAGGACTTCTCCTTCGTGGTCTCCTCGGAGGCCGACGCCCGCGCCTTCGCCGAGTTCGACCCCGAGCACACGGTNGTCCGGCCCGTTCCCGACTCCACCGACTGGCAGGTGATCCGCAAGGCGGGCACCGAGATTCGGGTACCGCGAAAGACCAAGCTGTCGCGGACCGTCGGCGCGCAGATCCCGACCGGGTTCGACCCGACGGTGTGGGGAATCAGCCCCGACATGGCCAGTTCCATCGACCGGGTGGCGTTGTGGAACATCGTCGCGACGGTCGACGCGTTCCTGAGCGCCGGGTTCAGCCCGGCCGAAGTCATGCGCTACGTCCACCCCGGCCTGGTGGCCAGCACCCAGGGCACCGGCATGGGCGGCATGACGTCGATGCAGACCATGTACCACGGCAATCTGTTGGGCCGCAGCAAGCCGAACGACATCTTGCAGGAAGTTCTGCCGAATGTTGTTGCCGCACATGTAGTTCAGTCCTACATCGGCAGTTACGGCGCGATGATCCATCCGGTTGCCGCGTGCGCGACGGCCGCGGTGTCGGTCGAGGAGGGTGTCGACAAGATCCGGCTGGGTAAGGCCGAACTGGTGGTGGCCGGCGGCCTGGACGACCTGACGTTGGAGGCCATCATCGGCTTCGGTGACATGGCGGCCACCGCCGACACCTCGATGATGCGCGGCCGCGGTATCGCCGACTCGAAGTTCTCCCGCCCCAACGACCGGCGGCGGCTGGGCTTCGTGGAGGCCCAGGGCGGCGGGACCATCNTGCTCGCCCGCGGCGACCTGGCCCTGAAGATGGGGCTGCCGGTGCTGGCGGTGGTGGCCTACGCGCAGTCGTTCGGCGACGGCGTGCACACCTCGATCCCGGCGCCGGGCCTGGGCGCGCTGGGCGCGGGCCGCGGCGGCANGGACTCGCCGCTGGCGCGTGCGCTGGCCAAGCTGGGCGTGGGCGCCGACGACGTCGCGGTGATCTCCAAGCACGACACCTCGACGCTGGCCAACGACCCCAACGAAACCGAGCTGCACGAGCGGCTGGCGGACGCGCTGGGCCGCTCCCCGGGCGCCCCNCTGTTCGTGGTGTCGCAGAAGAGCCTGACGGGCCATGCCAAGGGCGGTGCGGCCGTGTTCCAGATGATGGGCCTGTGCCAGATGCTGCGCGACGGGGTGATCCCGCCCAACCGCAGCCTGGACTGCGTCGACGACGAGTTGGCCGGCTCGGCCCACTTCGTGTGGGTGCGNGACACGCTGCGGCTCGGCGAGAGGTTCCCGCTCAAGGCGGGCTTGCTGACCAGCCTGGGCTTCGGGCACGTCTCCGGCCTGGTGGCGCTGGTGCACCCGCAGGCGTTCATNGCGTCGCTGGATCCCGGGCAGCGCGCCGACTACCAGCGTCGCGCGGACGCGCGCCTGTTGGCCGGCCAGCGCCGGCTGGTCTCGGCCATCGCCGGCGGCGAGCCGATGTACCAGCGGCCGCCGGACCGCCGCTTCGACCAGCACGCGCCGGAGAAGCGCCAGGAGGCGGCGATGCTGCTGAACCCGGCCGCCCGGCTGGGTGACGACGGGGCGTACCAGGTGTCCGCGGGATGACCCGGCCCATCCGTTAGCCTGGCGATCCATGGGCATCGTCGGTGTGGGGATCGACCTGGTTTCCATTCCTGATTTCGCCGAGCAGGTNGACCAGCCCGGAACGATCTTCTCGGAGACCTTCACCCCCGGTGAGCGCCGCGACGCCTCGGACAAGAGTTCGTCGGCGGCGCGNCACCTGGCGGCCCGCTGGGCCGCGAAGGAAGCGGTGATCAAGGCCTGGTCGGGGTCGCGGTTCGCCCAGCGGCCGGTGTTGCCGGAGGCCATCCACCGCGACATCGAGGTGGTCACCGACATGTGGGGACGCCCGCGGGTCCGGTTGACCGGCGACATCGCCATGCACCTGGCCGACGTGACGATCCACGTGTCGCTGACCCACGAGGGCGACACCGCGGCCGCGGTCGCCATCCTGGAGGCGCCGTAGTCCCGGCGAGCAGACGCAAACGTGCCGCGACACGCCGGGAACGAGGGGTCTTTCCGTCTGCTCGCGAAGAAAGGGGAGACCATGGGCGATCTGGTTCAGCGCGTGCGCGACGTGTTGCCGTCGGTGCGGGGCGATCTCGAGGACCTNGTGCGCATCGAGTCCGTGTGGGCCGATCCCGAGCGGCGGCCCGAGGTGCACCGCAGCGCCCGGGCGGTCGCGGATCTGTTNTCGCAGGCCGGTTTCGGCGACGTGCGCATCGTCAGCGAGGGCGGCGCGCCGGCGGTCATCGCCCGGCATCCGGCGCCGCCGGGCGCACCGACCGTGCTGCTCTACGCCCACCACGACGTCCAGCCCGAGGGCGACCGCGGCCAGTGGTCATCGCCGCCGTTCGAGCCCACCGAGCGCGATGGCCGCCTGTACGGCCGCGGCAGCGCCGACGACAAGGCCGGTATCGCAACGCATCTGGCAGCGTTCCGGGCACACGGCGGGCGGCCGCCGGTGGGGGTGACGGTCTTCGTCGAGGGCGAGGAGGAATCCGGTTCGCCGTCGCTGGGCGCGTTGCTGGGCGCACACCGCGACGCGCTGGCCGCCGACGTGATCGTCATCGCGGATTCGGACAACTGGAGCACCGAGATCCCGTCGCTGACGGTGTCGCTGCGCGGGCTCGTCGACTGCGTGGTGGAGGTGGCCACCCTGGACCACGGACTGCACTCGGGGCTGTGGGGCGGGGTGGTTCCCGACGCGCTCAGCGTGCTGGTGCGGCTGCTGGCCGGCCTGCACGACGACGACGGCAACGTGGCCGTGCAAGGCCTGCACCAGACCGATGTCGCCTCGCTGAACTACCCCGAGTACCCGGCCGAGCGGGTCCGCGCCGACTCCGGCCTGCTCGACGGTGTCTGTGAGATCGGCTCGGGCTCCGTGCCGCAGCGGATGTGGGCCAAACCCGCCATCACGGTGATCGGCATCGACACCACACCGGTGGCCGCCGCGTCCAACACGCTGATCCCGCNGGCCCGGGCCAAGATCAGCATGCGCGTCGCCCCCGGCGGCGACGCCGCGGCGCACCTGGACGCGTTGACCGCGCACCTGAGACGGCACGCCCCGTGGGGTGCACACGTCAGCGTCACGCCCGGCGACGTCGGGCAGCCCTACGCCATCGAGCCCAGCGGCGCGGTCTATGACGCCGCGCGAGCGGCGTTCCGGCGGGCCTGGGGCGCCGACCCGATCGACATGGGCATGGGCGGCTCGATTCCCTTCATCGCCGAGTTCGCCGCGGCGTTCCCGCAGGCCAAGATCCTGGTGACCGGCGTCGAGGATCCCGGCACCCAGGCGCACAGCATCAACGAAAGCCTGCATCTGGGTGTGCTGGAACGCGCGGCGATCGCCGAGGCGCTGCTGCTGGAGAGCCTGGCCTGATCAGACCGACAGGTCGCGGCGCAGCTTGGCGACGTGGCCGGTGGCCTTGACGTTGTACTGGGCGGTACTCTTGACAACATGCCAAACCCGCTTCGCGCCGTCGTAGGTGCCCGCGTATCGCACCTGGACGACGACAAAGAAAACACCCGCAAGGTGTCCCATCTGGCGCAGACCGAAGAGGGGGAGCGGTGGGCGGAGGCCCACGGTTACACCATCGTGGGGCGATTTGAGGACCTGGGAATCTCCGCCGGGAAGACGACGCCGTTCGAGCGTCCAGACCTGGGTAAGTGGCTTGCCCCGGAACGTCTGCACGAGTGGGACGTTCTGGTGTTCTCGAAGATCGACCGTGCGTTTCGCTCGACAAACGATTGTGTGGAGTTCGCCAAGTGGACGAAGGCCAACCGCAAGATTCTGGCGTTCGCCGGCGATGGCGTGGTGCTGGACTACCTGCACCCGAAGAAGGACTCGCTCGACCAGATGATGAGCGAGTTCTTCATCTACGTGGGGTCGTTCTTCGCCGCGATCGAGCTGTCACGGTTTAAAACTCGTGCCACCGATCGGCTGGACTACTTGCGGATGACGGACCGGGTGAGCCACGGCGTGCCCCCGCTGGGATACCGGACGGTTCCGCACCCAAGCGGCAAGGGGAAGTCGCTGCAACGCGACCCCGCTGGCTACACGCTGCTGCACGAGATCAAGACCAAGCTCGTAGACGAGCACGAGTCGTTGACCAGCATCGCCCGGTGGCTCAATGAGCAAGGCAAGACCACCAACGTCTCCAAATCGCGCGGCGGTGGGAAATGGTCTGTCACGACGCTCAAGCGCGTGTTGATTTCCCAACGCACACAAGGTTTCCGAGTGATGTCCGTATTCGAGCCTGCACCGACCGAAGCCAACCCGGACCACAAGAAGCGGACCGGGGAGAAACTTGTCCTCGACGCCGAGGGTCAGCCCATACGGATGGCTGAACCGACTTTCTCCGAAGAGGATTGGAGCCGCATACAGGCGGCTCTTGGGGACCGTACCGCTAGCGGCAGTGCCCGCCAGATGACCCCGAATCCCCTGGCAGGCATCGGATACTGCGTATGCGGGTACTCCCTGGCCCTGCATCGCCGGAAGTCGTCAAGTGGGAAGATGCACACCTACGTCCGGTGCGGTCGATCACCCGATGGATGCAGGGGAGCCGTCAAGCTGGCCGACGCCGAGGGAATGCTTGAGGAGAACTTCCTCGAAGCGTACGGCGACCGCGAGATGCAACGGATGATTTTTGTCCCCGGCGCCGACCATAGCCAGGAACTGATTCAGACCGAACAGTCGCTCGAACGCCTCCGCTGGGAGTCGGACAACGGCCTGGTGGACGATGAAGCCCTATACAAATCCCGGCTGAGTGCCCTGGTAGCCCGCAAGGCGGAACTGACGGCCAACACCGTCGTGCCCGCACGGTGGGAGCCGGTCGGCACCGGCAGGACGTACCGGGAGCTTTGGAGCGACGAATCGACTGACCGCCGACAGGTACTCCGGGACTCAGGTATCCGGCTCGTGCTGCACTGCCCACCGCGCGGGACCACGACGCAGACTAAGGCCATTCCGTGGGAGATTCAGGTTCCCGATGGCTGGCCAATGCCCAAGGTGGTTGAGCTGCCAAGCAACCCGGACATGGATGCGCGGATAGCGGCACTAGAGGCAATGCCGGGAAGTTAAGGGTGTGACTGTTGAGTCAAGTGCGACACGCGGGGCAAGTGGGGCTATTGCGGTGAAATAGGTGCGGCTCCTGGTAGAAGAA
>JGI24721J44947_10009965_pt1 | contig 12110 bp, 9 predicted proteins | sample YelNatPaOPGAMG01_FD_44947 | JGI IMG/M metagenome (IMG submission 44947)
GGTATTGTTGCCGGAATGGCTGCTTTAACAGGTAGTTTAATTAGGAAAATTTAACCTTTCCATGTTATTAGCTTTTTTAAGTTCAAATTTTACTACATTGATTGTTTAAAATTGATACTTTTGCGCTGATATTTTGCCCACCCTGCAAGTGGGTCCATATTGTTAATGGAACTTTTGTTGCCGTAAAGCAATAAAAAGTCTGAAATGTAATTTTACTATGGCATTGTTGCACAACCGTATTAACAATGAGGAGTTAAAGCAACGCCTCATGCAAGAAACTGAAAAACGTATTACTGTAAGTTTCTATCAATATTTTGAAATTGAAAATCCGCCTGCTTTCCGCGATTATTTGTACAAGAATTTACATACCTTGAAGGTCTTTGGCCGTATTTATTTGGCTAAAGAGGGTATTAATGCACAAGCAAGTGTACCTGAGTCAAATTTTGAGGCCATGAAAAACTTTTTATACAGNATTCCTGCCTTAAATGGTTTGCGAATAAATATTGCNGTTGATGATGATGGCAAAAGCTTTTGGGTATTGAAAGTTAAAGTACGTGAAAAAATTGTNGCAGATGGTATTAACGATCCATCTTTCAATATGTACAAAAAGGGCAAATATGTTGATGCTGTTACCATGAATAAATTACTGGAAGATCCGAATACGATAGTAATTGACATGCGTAATCACTACGAATACGAAGTAGGCCATTTTGTAAAGGCAATTGAAGTACCATCTGATACTTTTCGAGACCAACTTCCTATGGCAGTTGAAATGATGAAAGGTAATGAAGACAAAAATATCATCATGTATTGTACCGGTGGTATTCGTTGCGAAAAAGCTAGTGCTTACATGTTACACAAAGGTTTTAAAAATGTGTATCATTTAGAAGGGGGTATTATTAATTATGCCAGGCAGGCGAAACAACTTGGTTTAGAAAGTTATTTTAAAGGTAAGAACTTTGTATTCGATAATCGTTTGGGCGAAAGAATTACGAATGATGTTATAGCCCGTTGCCACCAATGTGGTAAGCCCTGCGATACACACACCAATTGTAAGAATAATGGATGTCACTTGTTGTTTATACAATGTGAAGATTGTGCCAAAACTTACGATGGTTGTTGTAGTAAGGAATGTGCCGATACNCTGAACTTGCCGCTTGAACGACAAAAACAATTACGTAAGGGAATAGACAAGGGGCAAAATATTTTCCATAAATCTAAAGCTCGCTTACGGCCACGTCTTGACGAAATAAATGGCGTTTAGTTAATAAACGCCAATTTCTTTTAATGAAGCCACAATTTTTTCAAAAGTTTCCGCTTCGGAAAGTGGTTCAGGTTTAAATTTAGCACCAATTAACTTCTCATATAATTCAATGTAACGATTTTGTATGGTGGTAATCCATTCTTCACTCATTTCAGGAACCACTTCTCCCGCTTTACCCATAAAATGATTAGCAATTAGCCACTCTCTTACAAACTCTTTACTTAATTGTTTTTGTTTTTCACCNTTCTGTTGCCTTTCTTCAAACCCATCGGCATAAAAGTAACGTGAGCTGTCAGGTGTATGAATTTCATCCATTAAATAAATTTCATCACCAATTTTTCCAAACTCATATTTGGTATCAACTAATATTAAGCCTTGTTTAGCAGCTAATTCTTTACCTCTAGCAAACAATGCTAAAGTCAATTTTTCTAATTGCTCCCATTCTTGCTCTGATGCCAAACCTTGTGCTATAATAGCTTCTTTTGAAATATCTTCATCATGTCCTTCCGCTGCTTTTGTACTGGGGGTAATAATGGGTGAAGGGAAAAAATCATTTTCTTTCATGCCCTCGGGTAAAGGAACACCGCATAAACTTCTTTTGCCCGATTGATAAGTACGCCAAGCATGGCCGGTTAAGTTTCCTCTAACAACCATTTCAATTTTAAATGGGTTACATTTTTTCCCTATACTTACTTGTGGTGCAGGAACAGCTAATAACCAATTTTTGCAAATATCTTGTGTAGCATGCAGCATATGTGCTGCAATTTGGTTTAATACTTGCCCTTTGTAAGGTATAGGTTTCGGTAAAATTACATCGAATGCAGAAATACGATTACTGGCTATCATAACCAGTGTATTATCGGCAATGGTGTAAACATCTCTTACCTTGCCTTTATAAAAATTTGTTTGTTTTGGGAATTGATATGTTGCTGTCATACGTCAAAAATACAAGTAGCTATTTAAAAAACTGTACATTTAATTTTTTTGGATGTGATTGATTTCCAAATTTTTTTCCAATTATTTTTTTAATAATTTTTTTATTCAGCCAACATTTTTTTATATTGCTTAAAACAAAATCTGCCATATGAGAAAATTACAATTGGTGCTATCATTATGTTTGGTATGCTGGTTAATTTTTCCACAGCTATCTTTTGGTCAGGAACCTACTGTAGTAAGTGGGGTTATTAAAAATGCCAACAATAATGAAACTGTATCTTCTGTTTCTGTAACAATTAAAGGAGGTACTAGTGGTGCCTATACCGATGAGAAAGGTTATTTCAAATTTACCACCTCACAAAAACCTCCATTCACACTTGTTATTTCTTCTGTAGGTTATGCCACAAAAGAAGTAAATTTTACAGGTTCACCTATCGAAACTAGTATTCAACCACATTATGCATTAGGTGAAGAAGTGGTTGTAGCTGCTTCACGTGTGCCTGAAAAAATTATNGAATCTCCTGTAACTATTGAAAGGGTTGGCGCATCTACAATTCGTCAGGCTCCGGCATCAAACTATTATGATATTATAGGAAATTTAAATGGAGTTGATGTTGTAGCTTCTAGTTTAACATTTAAATCGGTTGGTACTCGNGGTTTTAATGTGAATGGTAATTTACGTTTAAACCAAATTGTAGATGGAATGGATAACCAGGCGCCCGGTTTAAACTTCCCGGTAGGTGGGGTAATTGGCTTAACTGAGTTAGATGTAGAAAGCATTGAATTACTTCCCGGTGCATCTTCAGCTTTGTACGGTCCTGGAGGAATGAATGGTACTGTATTAATCAACAGTAAAGATCCTTTTAAATACCAAGGTTTAAGTTTTCAAATTAAGCAGGGTGTAAACCATGTTGATAATTATCAACGTAATGCTGCTCCTTATTACGATTGGAGCTTACGTTGGGCTAAAAAAGTTTCTGACAAATTTGCATTTAAAATTGCTACGCAATATGTGCAGGCGCAGGATTGGTTAGCTAATGATAAACGTGATTATTCTCGCACTACAGGTACACCTAATGGTCAGGTGATTCCGGGTACCCGCGATTCTGACCCCGCTTATGATGGTGTAAACGTTTATGGAGATGAAACGAATTTGATAAGTGCCGGTGGTATTACTTTTAATACATTGGCACAACAAGTTGGACAAGGTTTCATTGCACAAGGGGTACCTAGTTCTGTTATTAATGGTATTGTATCAACTATTCCTGCTAATCAAAATGTTTCTCGTACAGGTTTTGATGAAAAATATGTAATTGCGCCTACCACTTACAATTTCAAAATTTCCGGTCAGGCAGTTTATAAAATTAACAGCCGTACTGATTTAATTGCTGAAGGAAATTGGGGTACAGGTAGTACCGTTTATACCGGTTCAGACAGGTATGCTTTAAAGAACCTGAAGATGGGGCAATATAAAATTGAAATGAAGAACAAAAACTGGTTTTTAAGAGCTTATACAACTCAGGAAAATGCAGGAGATTCTTACAACTCAACCATTGCTGCTCGCTTGTTTAATGAAGCATTGTTACCTAGTGGTGGGGCAACAGGATGGTTTTCACAATACACTCAGAATTATATTAAGTCAAGATTACCGGCTGCTTTAGGCGGAGCTGCTTTAAGTGATGCTGCTGCACAAATTTATGCCCGTGCAACTACCGATGCAGCTTCTGGTAGACCAACAGGTGCCATTTATAATAATCCATTATTCCAAAAAATAGTACAAACTCCCATTTCTAAAGGTGGTGCCTTATTTGTTGATAAAACCGCCTTGTATATGGTTGAAGGACAGTACAATTTAACACATGCATTAGGTTTGGAAAAAACCAAAACCGATTTATTGGTGGGTGGAAACTGGAAACAATATGCTTTAAATTCACAAGGAACTTTATTTGCTGATACTGCCGGTAAAATTTACATCAATGAAGTAGGTGCCTATGCACAATTATCACAACAATTATTCAATGATGTATTAAAGTTAACTGCTTCCGGTCGTTATGATAAAAACAGCAATTTTGATGGAAAATTTACGCCTCGCTTTTCTGCAGTTGTTAAACTGGCCAAAAACCACAATTTGCGTTTCTCTTATCAAACAGCTTATCGTTTCCCATCTACTCAAAACCAATGGATTAATTTGTTAGTAAGTGGGGGTACTCGTTTAATGGGTGGTTTACCACAGTTGCGTAATTATTATAACTTCAACAATAATCCATCCTACACGTTGGCAAGTGTACAAGCTTTTGGTGCTTCCCTTCAAGCAGGTACACCTAACCCCGGATTATTGCAGGTGCAAAATTTTGGAAAATTTAAACCGGAATCCTCTAATTCATTCGAAGTGGGTTATAAAGGCTTAATAGCACAAAAATTATTAATTGATGTTTATGCTTATTGGGCTACGTACCAAGATTTTTTGGGTAGTGTAACTGTAGTACAATCTCAAAATGGTTCACCNTTAGGTTTGTTAGGCTTAAATCCAAATGGTACTTCNGGTAATGCAGCAGCAACACGTACTATTTACAGCATTTCTGTAAATACNCCGGGTAATGTTTCTACAAATGGTTGGGGTGCTTCTGTACAATATTTATTGCCAAGGAATTTCTCTGTAAATGCTAATTTGTATTCTGATCAAATTGGTAGTCTTCCTTCTGGTTTTGTGTCTTACTTCAATACGCCTAAAATCAGAACAAATATTGGGTTTAGCAATTCCGGATTTTTGTTAAACAACCGCTTAGGCTTTAGTTTGATGTACCGTTATCAAGATAGCTTTTACTATGAAGGCACNTTTGGTACCGGCACAGTTCCATCCTTTTCAACTATTGATGGGGTAATTACCTTTAAATTGCCTGCAACCAAATCAATGATTAAAATTGGTGGAACCAATTTGTTGAATCATTACTACACTAATGGTTTTGGTAATGCACAAATTGGTGGGTTGTATTACATTAGTTATGGATATAACGTTTTTTAATACCCTATTAACTTTTAAAAAAAGCTCTTTGAAAAGCTTCAAAGGGCTTTTTTATTGATGAAATAGCCAGTTTTTGGTTTTATACCCGATAATCTTCTATTTTTGCTACTCAAATTTCACTAACCGATAATTTTATGCGATCAATAGCTTTTAGAGAGGCACTAAGAGAGGCCATGCAAGAAGAAATGAGAAGAGATGAAAGAGTGTTTTTAATGGGTGAAGAAGTTGCTGAATATAATGGTGCTTATAAAGTTAGCCAGGGTATGTTAGCAGAATTTGGTGCTAAACGTATCATAGATACACCTATTACCGAATTGGGTTTTGCAGGTGTAGCTGTAGGTGCTGCTCAAAATGGATTAAGGCCGGTTGTTGAGTTTATGACATGGAATTTTGCTGTTTTAGCTTTAGACCAAATTTTAAATACTGCCTCAAAAATGTTAGCCATGAGCGGAGGACAAATTTCCTGCCCCATCGTTTTCAGAGGTCCCAATGGTAGTGCCGGTCAATTAGGGGCGCAACACTCAACCGCTTTCGAAAGTTATTATGCCAATATTCCAGGAATCAAAGTAATTTCTCCTTCTAATGGTTATGATGCAAAAGGTTTGTTGAAACAAGCCATTCGTTATGAAGAGGATCCAGTTATGTTCATGGAAAGTGAGGTGATGTATGGTGATAAATGTGAAGTGCCTGATGAAGAATATTATATTCCCATTGGAAAAGCCGACATCAAAAAATCGGGTACAGATATCACTATCGTTTCATTTAATAAAATGATGAAAGTTGCTTTAGGAGCTGCTGCTGAATTAGAAAAAGAAGGTGTAAATGCNGAAGTAATTGACCTTAGAACTATTCGCCCTTTAGATTGGCAAACCATTTTNGAAAGCGTTAAGAAAACNAACCGATTATTAATTGTGGAAGAGCAATGGCCATTTGCTTCTGTAAGTTCTGAAATTTCNTATCGTATTCAAAAAGAGGGCTTCGATTATTTAGATGCACCTATTCGTAGAATTACAAGTGCTGATGCTCCAATGCACTATGCTCCCAACTTAGCAGCTTTAGCTATTCCTGATGTTGAGCGTACCGTTAAGTTAGCTAAGGAAGTGATGTACATGAAAAAATAAGTGTAAATGTTTCTTAATATAAAATCCCGAAATTTTTCGGGATTTTTTTTGTTTCATTAATTATTGAATCAACTCAGTAAAGGCAGGTTAAATGGCCTAATTTTATGCTTGTATTTGCGGGCATCTTAACCAGATTATAATAATGAAATATTTAGCACTAGTTATTGGAATAGCATTTTTTCAAAAAGTATATGCGCAAACAGTAAATAAACAAGTTGCATTTGGTAATGATACATTGGCGGAAGTAACGGTGCATGCATTTATGTTGAATAATAAATGGAAAGAGGCACCTGCTGCTGTTGCCATTATTAGCCATTCAGATATAGAAAAAACTGCGCCCACTAGTTTACTGCCTGCCATTAACTCCGTTGCCGGGGTAAGAATGGAAGAACGTTCTCCGGGTAGTTATCGTCTTTCCATTAGAGGCAGTACTTTACGTTCTCCATTTGGTGTAAGAAATGTAAAAGTCTATTGGAATAATATTCCCATTTCTGATGGAGGTGGAAATACGTATTTAAATTTAATTGATGTTAGCCAGATTAATAGCATGGAAATTATCAAAGGCCCTTCTTCCAGTGTTTATGGGGCAGGAACAGGCGGTGTATTATTAATGAATTCGCTTCCAAATTTTAGTAATGAGGTGCAGCATCATGTAACAGCAGGTATCACCGGCGGCTCGTATGGTTTGATGGCTGAAAACACAGGTTACACCTATCAAAACAAGCAATTTGCATCTACCTTACAGCAAAGCCATTTACAATCAAACAGTTATCGTCAACAGAGTGCCGTTAGAAGGGATACTTATAATTGGGTCGGAAAATGGCAAACTAATTCGCAAACCTTTGATGTTTTAGCCTATTATACCAATATGTATTACCAAACGCCGGGAGGTTTAACATTGGCTGAAATGCTTAAAAATCCTACTTCTGCAAGGCCACCATCGGGTAATATTCCCGGTGCTGTACAACAAAAATCTGCTATATATGATAAAACAGGTTTGGTAGGAGTGCATCATACATGGAAAATCAGTTCCGCATTTTCTAATGAGGCCACTGTTATGTTAAATCACAATGCCATTACTAATCCGTTTTTAACTAAATATGAAAATAGAGATGAAACCAATACCGGTTTATCCGAACAATTTATTTATCGTTTGCAAAAAAAGCAATTCAATATAACTTGGATCAATGGGGGGGAATGGCTTTATAATCATTCCCGAATTGATGATTATAACAACTTAAATGGTGTTGCAGGAGCAGTTCAATTTAAAGATAACTTATTTGCAAATCAGTGGTATTTATTCTCGCAATTGCAAATCAAATTGTATAAATTAATTTTTAATGCCGGACTCAGTTACAATAATCAATTACTCAGTTATCGCAGATTAACTGATACTACTATGTTGCACGACTTGCGAACACAAAACCAACAGGTAATAACACCGCGTTTTTCGGTAAGTTATGCAATTAATAGCGCTATAACTTGGTACGGCATTGCCGCTAAAGGTTTTTCGCCACCTACTTTGGCCGAGTTTTTTCCGCAGGATAGAATTTTTCATTCCGAATTGAAACCTGAATATGGTTGGAACTTAGAAACAGGATTTAAAGGTAGCTTACTCAATAATGCATTGCAGTTTGATGTGGCAGTCTATCGGTTTCAATTGCAAAATGCCATAGTGATGCGTATTAATGCACAGGGTCAGCAATATTTTGTCAATGCCGGGGGGGCCATGGAAAAAGGAGTGGAGGTAACTGCTCATTATAAAATTTTGCAACAGCCTTTTAAGCTAATAAAAAAATTGTCTGTTTGGGGAAGCTATAGCTATCAGCCCTATCATTTTTATAATTACAAACAAGGAAATACCGAATACTCGGGAAATGCTGTTACGGGAGTGCCCAAAAATAATTTTAGCGGTGGAATTGATGTGGATACTCGCAATGCATACTATTTGCATATCATGCTATTTGCTACAAGTGCTATTCCTTTAAACGATGCCAACTCAGTATTTGCTAGTAGCTATCAAAATTTACAACTGAAAATGGGCAAGAACTTTCAATGGGGAAAATGGCAATTGAATGCATTTGTAGGAGCAGATAATCTACTAAATCAGCAATATAGCCTGGGAAATGATATTAATGCAGCAGGTGGCCGATATTATAATCCTGCTCCATTACGTAATTTTTATGTAGGTTGTCAACTACAGCTTTAGGCGGCTTTAACGGCGGTTCTGTTTAAAACAATTACGAAACACTTATCTTAGCAAAAACTATAAGTAGTTATATGTCACAAATTTTGGTAATAGATGACGAACGTGCTATTAGAAGTGTGCTCAAAGATATTCTTAGTAATGAAGGCTACAAGGTAGAAGAGGCAGTTGATGGAGAAGATGGTTGGAAAAAATTTGTAGCCGGAACTTTCGATGTGGTATTATGCGATATTAAAATGCCCAAAATGGATGGCATTGAGTTTTTATCGAAGGCATTGCTTGAAAAGCCGGAAGTACCCATCATTATTATTAGTGGGCATGGTAATATTGAAACAGCTGTAGATGCTGTGAAGAAAGGTGCCTTTGATTATATTTCAAAACCACCCGATTTAAATAGATTGCTCATAACCATTCGCAATGCTTTGGATAAAACAACCTTAGTAAAGGAAACCAAAGTTTTAAAAAGAAAAATAAGCAAGGTTCAGGAAATTATTGGTGAAAGCGAAGCTATTCAAAAAATTAAAGATACAATTGATAAAGTGGCACCCACCGATGCCCGTGTTTTAATAACCGGCGAAAATGGAAGTGGAAAGGAATTGGTAGCCCGTTGGGTACATGAAAAAAGTAATAGAGCCAATGCACCTCTAATTGAAGTAAACTGTGCAGCTATACCGAGCGAATTAATTGAAAGTGAATTATTTGGTCACGAAAAAGGCTCTTTTACCTCTGCCATTAAACAACGTATTGGCAAATTTGAGCAAGCTAACGGTGGCACCTTGTTTCTCGATGAAATTGGCGATATGAGTCTTCAGGCACAGGCTAAAGTGTTAAGAGCATTGCAAGAAGGAAAAATAACCAGAGTTGGTGGTGATAAAGAAATTAATGTAGATGTTAGGGTAATTGCCGCTACCAATAAAAATTTATTGGAGGAAGTGGAAGCAAAAAATTTCCGATTAGATTTATATCATCGGCTAAGCGTTATTCTAATACACGTACCATCATTAAATGAACGTGTTTCAGATATTCCTTTATTAATTGAAAAATTTTTAGAAGATATTGCCGAGGAATATGGTGAAGCAAAAAAAGTGATTGATAAAAAAGCCATAGAAGCATTACAAAACAAAAAATGGTCGGGTAATATTCGTGAATTACGGAATGTAATTGAAAGGTTAGTCATATTATCGGGTAAAACCATCACTGTTGACGATGTAACCAACTATGCTTTACCGGCTTAATATAAGTTTGGGTTTTGTTTAACAAATCTAAACCAAGCTTTGTAACATTGTTAAAAGCAAAAAACAAAAGAAAATTTAGCTTTATTTAAAACTTACGTATGGGTATAGCACTCTTCATTATTGGTATTATTGGTTGGCATATTGGAATGTATGGCATGTTTCAAAAAGCGGGAATAGAAGCGTGGAAAGCATTTATTCCATTTTACAATACCTGGCTAATTGTAGAAAAATGTAATATAAAAAAATGGTGGTTTTGGTTGCAATTCATTCCTATTGCAGGGCAATTTATTACAATTTGGATAACCATTATTTTTACTATGCACTTTGGTAGGTTTAATTTAATTGAACACACCTTAGTTGTATTCCTACCATTTATTTATTTTCCTTATTTAGGTTTTTCGGCTAATGCAAAGTGGGGTGGTGAAAAAGTTGTAAAGCAATATAAAAAATCAGCTGCACGTGAATGGATTGACGCTGCCGTATTTGCTATAGTAGCGGCAACTATTATTCGCACGTTTATTTTTGAAGCTTACGTAATTCCAACGGGAAGTATGGAAAAAACATTAATGGTGCACGACTTTTTGTTTGTAAACAAAATGGCATANGGGCCTCGTATTCCTGAAACACCTTTATCATTTCCTTTTGTTCATAATACCATGCCATTAAGTGAAACAACTCCTTCATACTTAACCTGGATTAAATTAAAATACATGCGTTTGCCGGGTTATACTCCTATTAAAAGAAATGATGTAGTAGTGTTCAACTTCCCGGAAGGTGATACCATTATTAATTTACCTGGCTATGGTTCCGCACAACCTTATTACGATTTTGTGCGTCGCCAGGGACGTGATGCTGTATGGCAACAATTTGGAGATAATATCATTGTTCACCCAATGGATAAAACAGATAATTATATTAAACGCTGTGTGGGCATGCCGGGCGATACCATTCAAGTAAAAGAAAGTATTCTATACGTAAATGGTCAAAGAGCATTTCAACCCACCTATTCTCAAACCACTTATGTTGTAAAAACAAATGGCCATCCGCTTGATTTTGACATATTGAAATCTCAGTACAATATTGATGTGCGTAACGATGAAAAAACCGAACAACTGCACGAAGATTTACAAAATATGTTTCGCCAAAGTGGTGCTTATTATATGCCCTTAACGCATGATGATGCTACAACTTTACGCAAAGTGCCCAACGTTATTTCGGTTGAACGCTTTGTTATTCCCTTTGATTCATCTGAAGCTACTTACAGTATTTTTCCTTACCAGCTTTCTTTGGGATGGGGAGTAGATAACTATGGTCCTATTTATATTCCCAAAAAAGATGCTACTGTTACGCTAACTCCCAATAATATTGCTTTTTACAGACGGTTAATTCGCGTATATGAACATCATTCTTTAGAAGAAAAAGATGGAAGTTTTATTATTGATGGCAAGCCTGAAAAGCAATATACCTTCCATTACAATTACTACTGGATGATGGGTGATAATAGACACAATAGCCAAGACAGCCGTTTTTGGGGCTTTGTACCCGAACCTAATATTGTAGGAAAAGCCTCACTCATTTGGTTTAGTTGGGATAATGGTCCAAGATGGAAACGAATATTTAAATCGATAAATTAGTTATCTTTATTTTCACTTTTTTAAATCCTTGTATTTAATACAAGGATTTTTTATTGGTAATAATTGCTTGACTAAAATTGTATTACATGCACAAAAAGCACATTGAATTTACCTTTCAGGTTTATGATGATATCAATGAATTACCTGAATCCGATGCCAAATTAGTAGAAAAAGCAAGGCATAATACTGCTTTAGCATATGCACCTTATTCAAAGTTTCGTGTTTCGGCTGCTGCTTTATTAAGCAATGGTGAAATAGTTACGGGAACCAATCAGGAAAATGCCAGTTATCCGGTAAGTATTTGCGCGGAAAGAAGCTTACTGGCTTCTGCTGCTGCGTTATTTCCTGATGCTTATATCACCACAATGGCAATTACTTATGATACAGAAAGGAATGGTAGCCTACAACCTATTTCACCATGTGGTATGTGTCGGCAGGCTATAATAGAGCACCAAAGTCGTTATGGTCATACCATGCGTTTAATTTTAGCTTCCAAATCGGGTGAGATTATTGTTGTAGAAAATGCAACAAACTTATTGCCTTTAGCATTTTCCAATAAGGCTATGTAAAAAAGGAACCCCCGAGGAATCGGGGGTTCGTGAAATATTTTGAAAAATTAACATTATGAAACTCAAATGTATGGCTATAAACTAACAGTTTCATGTTATCTATTGCTGTTTTATTACAATTTA
>JGI24721J44947_10009982_pt1 | contig 12096 bp, 8 predicted proteins | sample YelNatPaOPGAMG01_FD_44947 | JGI IMG/M metagenome (IMG submission 44947)
TGGAGACTTTCGGTTGTTTTTGGGGAAATTCTTTGTGTTTCTGATTCGCTTATGCGGGTGTTGTCAGAAGTATTCTTTTCAGCTGTTTCTGTTTGGTTTTCAAAACGTTTTTTTTGTGGCTGTTTAAGGTCAAGGAAAAATGGCATAACGCCCAATTGGTCATTATAATGTTCGGGGAAATCTTTACCAGCCAAAATATACTCTGCCCATTGAACCTGTTTGCTTGTATAAAGTGTGGGGTGTAACTTGATAATCTGTGCCTTGTTGATTCTATCTTTGCGAANTTCTTCCTTATAGCGACTTGTATTTCTTNTCCTGTAAAGANAAAGGAGTTCTGGAATTGGTTTCCCTTTGAATCCTTTTTCAATCGCATTTACCCAAAATTCCCAATCCTCGTATCCTAAATTGCTTTTGTACCCGCCGACTTTTTCCCAGACAATTTTTCGATATAAGCAAGAATTTNCCANATAGTTCACATTTATTTCCAGCAAAGCAATCCAATTACTAGGGGGATAGACTCGATTTTCTATACCAAAATGAACGANGCCGGAATATACAATCGAAATGTCCTGTTCAGTTTCTAAAATTTTTACAGCCTTTTCGAGGAAAGTAGGTTCAATCATATCGTCTGCATCAAGGGGAAGAATATATTTACCACGAGCTTTGGAAATACCGAAATTGCGAGCAAATGCCACACCTTCGTTTTGTTTCTCGAAATACAGGATTCTTCTCTCCGGATACCTTTGTTGAAGCGATAATGCAACCTCACGGGTGTTGTCGGGGCTACCATCATTAACGATTATACATTCCCAGTCGGTAAATGTTTGTTTGACGACACTTTCGACTGCTTCGGGCAAAAATTCAGNCAAATTGTAGCAGGGAATAATTACNGAAACCAGAGGTGGTTTCGAAGTATCNGCAAGATTTTGGATTTTTGTGTTTGAATCTAATTCCAATACAGCTTTTTCGGGTTTTGAGTATTTTTCGTCGTAGGGAAGTAAATATTCCCAAGTGACTTGTGGAATGTGGAAGTTCGTTATATTTTTTAAAGCAAGCTCAGGCTCATTGCAAAGAAGCTGAAGGTTTGTTTCATTCAAAAGTGCTTCTTTTTTGAAAACTGCACCAACAAACGAGAATTCCTTGCTTAACTTTTTTAGCTCTTCGGTGGCGTCCCGGAATAAGAATTTTACCCTCTCGTACTCATAAAATGCTTTGCTACCAACCCCCTGTTTGACTTTAAAGAACCCATTTGTTACAAAAGAAATATGAGGATTTGGGATTAAAATCGAAAGTGAATATTCAAGATGGCGTGGGAAAAGCTTATTTTCGTCAGTGATTATCGAAATATATTTCCCTTGAGCATAGTTTAAACCAATTTTAAGTTTCTCCAAGAAAGGATAAGAAGTTGATTCAAAAATTTTAACTCTTTTGTCATAGAAATAATTTCTTAAGTAAGTAGTTTCATTTTGGGAACTTAAAAGCACTATGATTTCGATATTTTTAAAGGTTTGATTTAGAACAGAATTTATTGTTGTTATTAAATTTCCTGATACGGAGTTAGCGATTAGAATCACTGAAACCTCGGGAACTGTGGGTAGTGATTTGGTCACGTCGATGTAGCTTTTGAAATAAATATTTTGTGGATAAAATTCTTCGAGCGATGGTTTGTTGGCTTTTTTCTGGTAAAATTGACGGACTTGATAAGTTTCGGTCAGGCAAAGCTGGGTATTTTCGCGTTCCAATCCTTCTGTGTTGTAATAATAAAGTCCAAGCAACAATGGGATATGTTTAAAATTGTATTTTTCCGAAATTCGGAGCCACCATTCGTAATCGCCAGCAACTTTCAGTTTATCGCTAAATAAACCAAATTCCTTATGTAAGGACGAACGCCACATAGGTTGATGTCCGATGTAGGTGTAATTAAGAAGATATTGCCTGTCGAATTCGGGATATGAGGTAAAGCCAGCAACAGTAAACTTTTCGAAGGTTTCATTTTCCTTGTTGGTTACTATTTGGTCTGGGTAAACCAAGGCAATTTCGGGGAATTTCTCGAGTTCATTTGCCAGAATTTCTAATGCAGCGGGATGATGGCGGTCGTCAGTATTTGCATTTGTCAAGTATTTGCCTCGTGCCTGTTTAATACCAACATTCCAAGCAGCGTAAAGCGGTATCCTTTCGGGAGTTCGAATGTAAATAATATTCGGATATTTTCTTTTGTATTCTTCGACAATTGCTTTTTCATTTTGCGATGAATTTGCATCGATTACAATTATTTCCATCCAGTTCTTTTTGAACAAAGACTGATTTATAAGGTCTTCCAAACAACCACGAATAAATTTCTCGGAATTATAAGTTGAAACTAAAGCAGAAACAAGTATTTCGTTCATTTTATTACCCGGTCTTTTTCGTAAACATTTTTGATTATTGTCTCAAAATCTTCGATTAGCGATTCAAACACATTTTTTGCGTGGTTTGTAGTTTTTCGGGTAGAAATAATTTTCTTGTAATTTTCCACAATCCTTTCCAACTCTGGCAGAGTAAATTTTAACCCACTGTGTTCAATAAACTTCTCGAAACTGATTGGTTTGGAAATGGGAAAGTTTGTAATTTTATTTCGTTTAACGAAATTTTGTTCTCTTAACACTAATTGTTTCGCTTGCGTTTCATATCTATCGAAGTTGGTGGCGGTCTTTTGTTTAGGATTGAAGCGAAAAACGGCAATCGGAATGTNCAAAACAGCTGGGGTGGTCAATCTAAAAAATCTGCACCAGAGTTCCATATCCCCTGCATAATCATAATTGATATCGAGTTTTCCCCCAGCTTTCTCCCAAAGTTCACGCCGCCAAAAAGTTGATTCTTGCATAATGTATGGATCTTTCCATTCGTTGTTCAGATATTTGCTGTATGAGTAAAACTTGTTCTTGGTGTTTACAATCAATTCTCCATCGTATGAAAAATGAGTAAATATTCCATTGGTAACCCAAAGAAAATCATTAAAAGAGGCAAAAAAGTCGGCAATAAAGAAAAAAGCACCGGGCAAATAGAGGTCATCGGAATTTAGCCAAGCCATAATATCGCCAGTTGTTCTTGCAAAGCCTTTATTTATAGCATCATATTGTCCTCTATCTGGTTCACTAACCCAAGAGGTTAGGTATTTTTCATACTTTTTAATTATTTCTAAACTATTGTCTTTGCTTCCACCATCGATTATGATGTATTCCAGATTTGGGTAGTTTTGGGAAAGAATGCTATCGATGCACTCTTCGAGAAATTCGCCACCGTTATAATTGGGTGTAACAATTGAAATACGAGGATAGAGTAGATTTTTACGAGAAGTTCTAATGATTTTTTCAGTGTATAATTTAAGCTTTGAGTGTCCGTTTAAAATTATACCTACCAAGACCTTTTTTTGGTTTTTGTGTTCAAAAGTTAGTAGTTTATCAGTAAAGGACGAATTGGTGGATAATGAATCAAAGTTAGCGTTTTCATCGAGATGCTTTTTGAAAAATAATTTTGTATCATTAATAAATTGGTCGAGATTTTGGAGTTGTGTTTCAAAAAATAAAATTAAACGAGAATGTTTTCTTAAGTTACTTTGAATTTTTTCCAAGAAATCTAAAATATCAATGTTATTATTGATTAAGCTATCGTAAGAAATAAAGCCAAAACCAAGTTCAAATTGAAAATTATTAAAAGCATCATCAATAGTATCGTACGAAATTCGGAGTACAGAATTTTCCCTAACAACGCCTAAACTAAATTTGTTTTGAGAATTAAATTCTAGAAGTATTAAATTCAAATAGAGTATAGTTGGTTGTTTAGGCGAAATTAAGCTTTCACTATCTAAAATGAGCAAAATTGAATCTGCTAGTTTTTTGTTCGATAAGCGAAGTTTATTAAAAAACAAATTAAAAAAATCGTCAAAACTAATATTTTTAGAATTAATTATCTTCCTTAAATGGTGAACATCCAAACCACTAAAATGACTTAAAACCGATTGCGTGGGCAAAAAAAATTTAGAATTTTCGAGATATGCATTTAAGTCGTGAAATTCATTATCAATATCCTCTCTTTTAAAACTACCATCATTGTTTAACAAGGACTTGTACAAATTTTCGTAATTCCTTGCTTGCAAGTCGGAGTTAAAACGTTTTTGTGCCTCAAGCGAAATTTCATACTTGTCGATTTTTTCATGTTCACCCCAAAAGTTTATTCCTTCCAAAATTTGTTCGAGTTCAAAAGGTTTTGCCAGCCATCCGTTTTCTTTATGTTGGACGATGTCGGGTATTCCGCCAACCTCGAAAGCAACAACAGGAGTACCACAACAGATTGATTCTATGCAAGTATTGGGAAGATTATCTTCCATTGAAAGAGAAAGAAAAACATCAGCCATCGAATACACCATTGCCAATACAAAGGGATTTTCGATATTGCCAAAGTGTTTAACAGGAACCCTGCTTTGAAGTTGTAAATTTCCTGTATTACCAAAAGTATAAATCTCAACAGGTTTGCCGTTAATTTTTTCAGGAAAATGTTTAACAATTTCTGGAAAAAATGGAAACCTTTCCTTTTGTTGCTGTAAGCTGCACCAAATAGAATTACGAAACTATTAAAAGGTATTTTAAAATATTCTCTTATTTTTTCAGGTTCGTAATAATGGAAAATACCAATTGGAAAACCATTTGGAATTACATATACAGGCTTATTCCTTAAAAGTTCGCTTTTTTTGGCTTTTTCTGCGAGCCAATTACTGGGTGCAACAAGTGTTATATCTAACTCATCGTAAAATCTTTTCTTAATTTCAAATTGGTATCTGCTTAAATCCATTTCTGAGTGAGAATTGAGTTGCGGGCATTTGCCACATTTAGTTACAAATTTCTCGCAATTTGAAGTATAATGGCATCCGCCAGTAAATGGGTTTTCATCGTGCATTGTCCAAACAATTTTTTTGCCACGAAAAACCTCAATATCTTCCCGAAAATCTACGATTGAGGAAACCCAATGAAAATTAATTATATCGGCATTTCTAATGTTCTCATCGCTTTTCAAATCAGCAATACCTTCAATACCTGTAAAAATTTCGAGGTCTTTTGGTCTTTGAGGATATTTTTTATACAAAAAATCATTCCAAAGCCTATAATAATCATCCCACTTCCAATTTTTAGCAATTTCTTTTCTTTTAAATGTAAATACTTCGGGATACTTGTTCTTTTTGTAAAGAACCAAAAATTTCGAATTTATACCACGATTAAGTAAACCAAAGTGCAGACGAAGTGCAGCAGTAGCCGCCCCACCTTCATCCCAGACACAAAGATGAACAACCTTTGGCTTACCTTCTGCATTCGTATCTTTAATTTTTGTCGCTTCATTTTCTGCAATAAAAATAGATTTTTCTTTTTCTTTTGGATTAATTACTTCAACAAACAAAGAGTNGGGCTTTCTAATTTTAGATTCAGTTTGATAAACCATTGTTTCAATCGGTTGAAAAATCAAGCTAAGCAGTTTTGCATCCTCGTCATTGGGATTTGTTTGCAACACAATGCTAAGGTATTCCCTGAGGTAGCTAAAGTTTCCACTTTTCAATGCAGAAATAATCTCGTCGAAATTATCCATAATTTAATTCCCTGTCTTTTGGAAAATTCCAATCATAGTGTGCCCACGGATTTTGTTGGGAAATGTTTTGGCAGCGAATTGCAATGCTTCAATAAGCTTTTGGTTTCTGAAAGCCTTTTGAACAAGGTTGTTAAACCAATCGATGTGGTATTCTTGAATAGGTTCGAAGATGATTTGAACTAACGACATAGGGAAAAAGGAACTGATTCTTTCAAATACAGATGGAGTCCAACGAGTTAAATGATGTGGTGGCATATCGAAAATGTTGAAAAGGTCAAGGGAAATGAAAGATTCTTGGTTTGGTACACTGAAAATTAATTTCCCGTTGGGTTTTAGAAGTTTTAAGCAAGAGTTGATAAATGACTTAACATTTGCAATGTGTTCTAATGTTTGAAAAGCGCATACGTAGTCAAATTTTTTGGGGAAACGCTCGGCAAAATCCTCAATTTCAAGAACATAAATATTCAATTTTTTGGCTTGAGCATCCTGTGATGAAATTGAAGACTTTTCCAATCCTGCAACACGACAATTTTTCTCGATAAGTTTTTTCAAGAAACTACCTTTGCCACAGCCAATTTCAAGCACTTCCGAGTTTGGTGGAATTAAATCAAAAGCAATTTGATGTTCCCATTTCCAATCCATATAATACCAAGGAATTTTCGATAGGCTTTCGTAATATTTTGCATCACCTTCGAGATTGGTAGGAAAGAAAAACATTAAACCTGTATCGGGGCAAAGGTTAAGATAAATTTTGTTAATATTGTTGAAAAGGTACCTTACGTCAATAGAATAATCTTGCAGATAGATTTCGATTATTCGACCTACATCAAATGTATGTAAAAGAATTGAACTTTTTTTGGTGATTGGGCTTGGTACAGAAATAAAAGAGTGTAAATTATCCGAACTGGGAATGAATTGGTTTTTCTTAAAAGCGTTGTTATAAGATTTTTCAAGCCTTGCTCTTGCAATTAGATTTTCCTCTACTTTACTTGGGAAGTTCCAATGGTCTTTGTCTGATAATTTTACATCGTAGAAAGTATCTTTTTGGGTGNNGTGAACCCCTGTACCGTCAGTTCCAATGTTTTTGGTTAGGCTTTCCCTGGGATGTAAAGATAAACCGCCNTTTAAATAAACACTTAAATACCAANAAATTGCCCAGGTATTTATTTTGCCTTGTAAATTTTGAACTAAGTGAGACCAATAGTCATAAGAATTATTCAAATTAAAGTCAAATATTTGCTCCTTTGTTAAAAGATTAATTTGTTTGGCTGGATTTTTTTCAAATTTTTCCCAAGCCCTTTTCCAAGTTGCCCATCCCCAGATGGTAGCTGGTTTTAAAAAGAAGACATCAGGTAGTCCATCAGGTTCAACAGGAAACATATATCCCGAAATGTGCATCGCTTTTTCATTGTTTTCGTAAAAGTTCAGAGCCAAGTTCATAAATTTTAAAAAATAAGGACTCGTAACTATATCGTCTTCAAGGACAATGATTTTTCCATATTCATTAACAATTCTTGTTACTCCATCAATTATATTATTTGCAAGTCCCCAGTTTCTATCTCTTTCTATTATTTCAACTTTTTTAAAACCTTTAATTGTTTTTAAATATTCTCTAACTTCTTTAACTTTCGGCTCGTCTTTTTCGGTTTTGGGACCATCGGAAAATATAAAAAGTTCACTCTCTTGTGCAAATAAATTTTTTTGCAAAGCTTCTACTGTCTGTTTTGTATGCCAAAGCCGGTTGTAAGTAAAAAGAACAATAGGAGCTTTTGCAGGATTTTTTATATGTATTATCTGCCTATCTTCATCAGCAATTTGATTTAATCCACCTATTGGACTCAATTTATTTGAATAACCAATCTTAGTTGAAGGATTTATAAAAATACTTGTAGTCCAAGAATAATCATTTATAGGTCCAAAGCCATTAAAATCTACTTCAATCCAATTTAATTTATTTCGTAGATGAAGAAGTGTTTGGGGGTACCAGTCGGAATTGTCGAAAATCAACATATCCCCGCCAAAAGATTTTATATGCTCGAGGACTTTTTGAATACACTTTGCTCGCCATCTTCCATCAATAACGTAAACATCAAACTTTCTATTGAAATTAGTTAATGTATTAACATAATCGAACTCGTTCTGTTTTAACAGATAACTTACATTAGAATCTATCATAGGTTTAATTTTTTCATACCATTCTTTATCGTGTTCAACCGAAACTATTTCCTTTGCTCGCTTCATCCAAAACAACGTTGAATATCCGCTTCCGAATTCCAAAATAGAACATTGAGAAAAGTCAAGACTATTTAAATATTCGATTGCAGGATAGGTTAACCAGGGTATAGGATTGTGGTTTTTGTTGATACATTCATTTTTCTCGATGGTCAAAAGTTGACCAAATTCCAAAGCTAAAATTTCAAAGTTTTTGATTTGTTTTATATTGGTCAGCAAATTATTTTGTGTTGTTGGTATATTAAATTCTTTTGCAAATTCATTTTCGATGAAAAAACAAGTGTTATAGGTTTTGGCAAAAAAAGTATATCCTAACTTCTGTAGAAATATAAAAATTGGATTCTGGTAGATTTCTTGNAACGAAGAATTCAANATTTCAACTAATANGATTNTAGGTCTATATTTTTCCCAATTGTTGCTTTTTAAAACCTCGAAATCTTTGCCTNCTACATCTATATTTAGAAAATCGATTTNCTGTCCTTTTGGTAAATAATTGTCTAAAATTTTGGAAAGAGGGNAAACATTTACTGGAACTGTATTTGTGATAAAATACTCTCCCCTAAGTCCGTGCCTTGATTGGGCTAATTTTGGATCGAAGGTATTTAGTNCAGGTTCGTTGAAAATATAAAATGTTAGAACTTCTTCTTTTTCGCCAATTGCTATTTCAAGATTAATATCACGAGGTCGAAATTGATTAAATAAATTAGCGGTTCCAGGATTAGGGTCAATGTTAATTCCTCTCCACCCCCTACGGTAAAATATATATGTATTTGAAAATCGAAAAGGATGATGTGCTCCTACATCGATGTAGAAACCATTTTGTTCATTGACGAAAATTCTATTCAGAATTAAATCTTCACCTTCTTGTGAAAATGATGGTTGCAAATATGAAGATTCCGCACCCATTCTTATTACCTTCTTTTCGACATAGGAAATTTACTTTACAAGAAAAGTAAGAATGTAAATTTTATGCCAGAAATCTCAAAAAATTTTTCTTACTTAAAATACTTCTGAAAAATGCGGGCGGAGGTTTGGCGGATGACATTTTCTTCGTTGTAATAACCGCTTTCGATTTTGTTCTTCACATTTAGCATTTTTTGGGCGTTGGGGGAAATGTCGAGCTTATCGGTTGGCTTCGCAGTTTGGGTTGTTTTTTGGTTCTGTTGAACATTGGGCTTAGGTTCTGTTTTAACTCCTGCAGAGGAAATGCGTTGAATATTACCTTTGTCGATACCTTTTATGTTCATAGCTCCCTCTTCTTGTATAATAGTAATTTCTTTTGTTTATTCAAATCTTTAACTTTATCGGAATGCAATTTCATATTTTTTTCTATAATTTCCAAATTAATTTTTTCTTGGTCCATAATTTTTTTTATTCTGTTAAGCCAGCGGTTATGGTTGCTGCGAAAATGAACATCGAGAGTTTCATCTTTTGTAATTTCTGAGAAAAGGCTAAACAAAGGTTCTCTGGCATTTAGAATTTGAATTATTTTATCTATTTTCTTTTCAAAGTCCTCAGAGTTGTTAAGCAAATCTGTTATCGAAATTGTGGACTTTTCGATTTCGGAAATTACCTTTTCAACTTGTTCAGGACTAAACTTTTGCGTTTGCAACATTTTTATCCTCGAGTGTGGAGGCTACATATCGAGCAATTTTCAAAGCNANTTCGGGCGGAATTTGTTGAACAACTTCCTTTGTTTTTGTGTTGATAAGTTTAAAAATCATCTTTTTAGTAACTTCGTCGCGAGTGAATTGAACCATCATAGATTCATCGGCAATAATTTCTTGCAATCGTCGAGCAATCTTATCGTAATCCACTTTTTTATTAGGTTCTTTAATGTCCTGTTGGCTAATATTCTTCACAAAATTGTTGAAATTTTCCAAGCCTTTCTGATTGGATTGAGCTTGATTAGAAGGTTCAACAGGTTTGTTAGCATTAACCGATAATCGGTATTCAGGCAAATTAGTTTGCAATTCGTTAACTGGTGGTCCTTCAATTGGGGTAATCATATCTGCCTCCCCTATTTATGACTAATAATTTGAGTAATAAAGATTTAACAAAGAATTTGCAGAGTTTGAAAATGTTGTGTATTGGGCTTGTGCTTTAAGATATGCTTCGAGGCTTCGGAAGTATTCGTTCTTGTAGCTTTCGGCTTGCATTTCGATTTTGGCTTCGAGGTCGGTAATTCGCTTTTGCATTTCATATATTTGTTTTTGCACGTTTTGAGTTTTGTTTGTGATGTAATTAGTATCGCCCGAAAGTAGTCCAACGACATTTTTAAGTTTATATACGAAACTATCGGAGGATGTAAACAAATCGGCAACTTTTTTGTAGTCGGATTTCAATGCTTCGGTCAGCTTGGAAGTATCGGAAATCGAAAGGGTGCCGTCGGAGTTCGTTTTAATACCAATTTCGCTTAAATATTGGGGATTGCCATTTTGGGCTGATGTTACTGCTTGAGAAGGGATTACACGGAGATTTGAAATCAGATTTCTCAACAGTGGTTCATCTTTTAACAAGTTTTTGTTGCTGTCAAGATATTGCAGAATTTCATTGTAAGAACTAATTAAGGGATTAATAAGGTTTTGAACTGCCGAAGCGTCAACTTCAGTTGTAAGGGTAATAGGCTGGGCATTTGAGTCTTGAACTTTTAGTAAGTTGATTGTCAAGCCTTGGATTACATCGGAAAGGGAGTTTGAGCTTCGAGTTACGAGAATGCCGTTGATTTCGGCTTCCGAGTTGAGTTCATCGACAGCGGCGATTTTGTAATGTGCATACTGGTTTCCGCTTTGGGTTGGTGTTCTTACGCTTGCGTTAGGGTCAACATTACCGAATCCAAGAGCGTTAAGCACCCCGCTACCATTATCATCGAAAGTGATTTTGTTATCCGCCCCGGTGTCTTTGGCTGTAATTGTGAGCCTAACGGTAGAGCTTGTATCTTTTACAACCGAAGCTGTTGCGTTAATGTCGGTTGTGTTATTTATAGCAGTTGCAATTAATTTCAGAGCATCTTCGTTTGATGTTCCGGAATTAATTGTAACTGAAACAGTCTTGCCATTAATAATGAATGTCAGGTTGGAGCCAGAGACCGAAAAAGTATTGGATGCGGTCATCTGGTCGGAGATTAACAAGTCGTTGCTTGCCAGACGATTCACTTTGATTGTATTGATACCCAGCAAGGCTTCGCCAGTGGCAGAAGCAGAAACCACCGATGAGTCCGAAGATGTAACTTTTCGAGTAACGAAGAATGATGAGGCGCTTGCAGATGTAAATTTATCGATTTGGGACATCAAGGAGTTAATTTTAGAGCGGAGCCCGGAGAAGAAAGAACTTTTCTTTTCGAGGTTGCTTTTTCGTTCTTTCAACTGGTCAAGTTTGCCCGATTGAGTGCGTTTGTATGCTTCGACCAGCAAATCTGCTTGGGTTTGAGCAGTAGACGAAGTTGTTTGTAGCAAAGAATTTAAAGAATCACTTAACGAATTCAAGCTGGAGGTCAAATCTGCCATAAATCCCTCCTATTTTTCAATTTCAAATGCCTGGTTCCAAGCATTACGAAGTTCTTGCATAATAAATATTGCATCTTGGTATCGCTTTTGGAACACAAGGCGTTGGACATATTCGTAAAGTCTGTATAATCGAGTTGCAGTTTCTTCGTAGTCGAAATTCAATGCAGACATAAGTTCAGCCAAAACTCTGTTCATCTTGCTAACATCCTGCTTTTTGGCGCTGACAATGAATAAATCATACATTTTCAGGATAACTTTTTCTTTCGACCAAGATAAAACTTCTTGTTCGATATATTGTGGAATAAAGCCTTCTTTTTTTACACCATATGCCTTTGCTAAAGCAGGATTTTGTGCAGTTGCTGCCATATCAACCTTCGAAAATTGTGAAATAAAAATTGTGAACAAAATTTATACCAAAGCCAGAAGGTTCCCTTCCTGGGAACCTCCTGGTAGTAAGATATGAAATTTCAATATTTGTTTTCATACCTTTCAGCCCGGGCTATTACCTAAAAAGCTGCAAGAAGGCTTGTGGCTGTTGATTTGCCTGTGTCAAGGAAATCAACGAGGCTTGCAGCAAGAATTGTTGTTTAATCAACTCAAGCTGCTCTTGAGCAACATCAGCATCCTCGATGCGGGAGATTGCAGCATTATAATTAGTAATCTGGGACTTAAGCAAATCTTCGTGTGAACCAATTCTGTTCTGGATTGCACCGAGATATGCTGCGACCTTGTTCACGTTGTCGAT
>JGI24721J44947_10009990_pt1 | contig 12091 bp, 10 predicted proteins | sample YelNatPaOPGAMG01_FD_44947 | JGI IMG/M metagenome (IMG submission 44947)
AGCCGGNCATTAAAAAATCTTTGGCGATAGCATAATGTCTATCCGGAGGCACTACTATACTTACCGCCTGCACTTTGCCTAAAAGTTCATGGTAATCTGCCTGGGCTGCTACTTTCAGTTTTTCCGCCCATTCTCTGGCTCGCTCCAGAACTATATCTACCAAACCAACAATCTCCACTTCCGGAAGAGAGGCATATTTTTCTACGTGATATTTTCCTAAGTAACCTATACCCACGACGCCGACGCGCAATTTGGCCATTTTAACTACCAATTAATTCTTAAATACCCATTAGACATAAATTGTTTTCATCGGCCTGCTTGATTACTTCGTCTTTATTCATTACGATAGTTTTTCCTGCCTCAACGGCCAAAGCCGTCGCCCCAGACTTAATAAGTGTTTTTATAGTCTGCAGGCCCACTACAGGAAGGTCTAAGCGCATGTCTTGATGGGGTTTAGCCATCTTAATTACCATTACATCTCCCCTGCCCAATTTAGCTCCGCGGCGAATGGTTTGGTCTGTACCTTCTATGGTCTCCACCGCCAAGACCATTTCATTCTTAACTACTATGGTTTGCCCCAAGTCAAGGCCACCTATTTGGCGAGCAATTTTTTGGCCAAAGATTAGATCTTTTTTTTCCCGTTCGCGGGGCTGTCTCTTAGTCCAAACTCCTCGAGGGGCTATATATTCGGCTAAAAAAGGAAGGGGGCTTATAACTTTTATTCCTTCACTTTCAATCTCTTCCGCGACAGCACGCAAAATGGTATCATCCTGTCGATGAGGTAGGCGCAGCAACACTTTTAAGGCGCGTAAGTCAGGTTTAGCCTGCGAAAAAAAATGAGTCTTGGGCACGCCGCCAATTAAAACTGCCTTTTTTACCTTTTCTTGATGAAGTAAATCTATAGTCTTGCCCAACTCTCCAATATTAACCCAATGAATACTATCGACAAAATTTTCCAAATCTTTCCGCGTTTCTTCGTAGAAAGCTATGGCTACTAAACGGTGTCCCCGTGCTCGAATATTCTTTGCTAAAAGAAGAGGCAATTTTCCGTTGCCAGCAATAAGCCCGAGATGCTGAATCACCGACATATTCCCCTTTTGGAGTTCTGGATAAAATCCAGCAAGTGTCTTATTTCCGGCAAGTCCGGAACTTCTTTTTTAACTTTCTCGACGGCTTTAGTAAGCGTTAAATGGGAACGAAAGATGATTCGGTAAGCATGCTTTAAGGCATTCATGGTAGCTTCAGGGAAATTATGCCGCTTTAAACCTACTGTATTTAAACCAAAAAGTTTAGCCCGATTTCCCGAAGCGCACATATAGGGAGGAATGTCTTGGGGGACTGCTGAAGCTCCCCCTACCAGCGCATAACAACCTACGCGCACAAATTGGTGAATGGCCACCAGACCTCCTACTATGGCAAAATCTTCTACAATTATATGGCCGGCCAGAGTTGCGGCATTGGCCATGATTACCTGATTTCCTATCCGGCAATCATGAGCAATATGGGAGTAAGCCATAATAAAATTATTATTTCCCAAAACCGTTTCGCCCCCTCCTTCCGCAGTGGCCCGGTTAATGGTGACGAATTCTCTAATGACGTTGTCATGGCCAATAATCACCCGCGTCGGTTCCCCGCGATAACGCATATGCTGGGGAGCTTGGCCAATAGAAACGTAAGGGAAAACATGACACCTCTCGCCAATTTCTGTCCACCCATCAATGACCACATGGGCCTCAATAATCGTGCCTTGACCAATGCGCACATTCTCCCCGATTAGACTATAAGGGCCAATTTTTACTCCTGGCCCTAAGACTGCCCGCGGATGAACAATTGCTGTGGGATGGATCTCCAATTTTCTCTCCTCGTTTTAAAAATAAAAGAGGTAAAAATATTACTTTGCCCCCTTTTTTTCTTTTATTATATTTTCTAAATCAAGTATTCTCTTTTCTAAGGCGGAAATGGTGCGTTTCATTTCCGGAAGTTTTGAAAAAACTGCTTGGGCGCGCAACCAGTCTCGATGGGGGATGGCCGGGGTACCAGAAACTATTTGCCCCGCCGGAACATCTTGGGCCACACCTGATTGCGCACCCACTTTTACATCATCACCAATATTAATATGGCCAACTACGCCGACTTGGCCCCCTAAAGCAACGCGATTACCAATTTTAGTGCTTCCGGCAATTCCCACTTGGGCTACTAATAAGGTATCTTCGCCAACCACTACATTATGGGCTACATGGACTAAATTATCCGTCTTCACTCCTCTTTTAATCCAGGTTTTCCCCATAGTAGCCCGATCTACGGTACAATTAGCCCCAATTTCCACATCGTCATCCACTTGCACTATACCCACTTGAGGAATTTTTACATGCCGATTTCCTTCCTGGACAAACCCAAACCCATCACTCCCAATAATCGTCCCGGCATGGATAATCACCCTTCTTCCAATAAGGCACCGTTCCATGACCACAACATTGGGATAAAGGATTGAATCTTCCCCTATTTGCGCTTTAGGCCCGATATAAACTCCTGGATAAAGCACTACCCGGTCCCCTATCTGGCTTTCTTCCCCCACATAAACATAAGGATAGATGGATACATCTTTGCCAATTTCTGCTCCCCGGCAAATACAGGCTCGGGAATCTATACCCAAGGGCGAATAAGGCTTATAAGAAAAAAAGGCCTGTACTTTGACAAAGGCTAAATAAGGGTTCGGAGTGCGGATGACTGGTTTGGGATAAGGAGGAAGTTGGCTTGGCGCTATTATGGCTGATGCTAAAGTCTTTTCTATCCTGGAGATATTCTTCATCTCGGCCAGAAAAGATATTTCTCCTTCTTGGGCTTCCTCCAAGCTGGCGATGCCGTAGATCTCCAAGTTTGGGTCGCCATCTAAACTCCCCCCCACTAAGGCAGCCAGCTCACCCAGGGTAGTTTTTTTTCTTGTTTCCGATGGGCTATCCAAATTCATTTTTGCTTTTGTTGGTCAAATCTTTTTATAACTTCCTCAGTTAAATCCAAAGTACTGGATATATAGAGAATCGTGGGCTGATTCTTTTCTAAAATTATAGTATATTTTCCTTCTTCCCCAATTTTTTTGATAACCGTTTCTAAATCTCTTAAGATTTTTTCCGTAAGNTCGCGGTCTTTNCGCCGGAGTTCATCTTGATAGTCTGTCTGCAAACGCTGAAAATCCCGCAGTTTTGTCTGGTATTCCCGCTCCTTTTCGCGCCGCACCGATTCGCTCATAACCAGGCCTCTTTTTTCCAATTCTTCCTTAAGCTTTTCCAGCTCTTTCTGCTTGCCGGCCAAAATCTTCTGTACTTTTTCCACTTCCGCTGTCATCTGCTTCTTAGCCTCTTTCCCGGCCTCACAAAAATTAAGGGCTTTTTGCATATCCACATAAGCAATTTTAAATGGTTCTGCTCCCCAGAGCGGAAAAGCCCAAAATAAAATTAAGCTTATCAACCAAAAACTTACCGTTAATCTTTTCATGTTTATTTCTCCCTTTAAAATTTTACTTTTTTAGAAAAATGTGCCCACTGTAAAATCTAAAGAATGTCTTTTTTCTCCTTCTTGAGGACTAATATTATACCCCCATTCCAAACGGAGTGGCCCCAGAGGAGAAAGCCAACGTAACCCTACGCCGGCGCTCGTTCTAAGTTTATCCATTCTATAGGACTCACCTACGTCAAAAGCATTGCCGGCATCAAAGAATATAACTCCTCGGAGTTTAATTTCCGAAGCCAGGGGGAAAGTTAATTCAAAATTAAAAAGAAGTTCCTTATCCCCACCGATGACCTCGCCATTTGGGGCTTTAGGTCCTATCGAAAAAGCTTTAAAGCCGCGGATAGAATTGATTCCCCCCAGGCGATAACGCTCAAATAAAGGAATGGGATGATCTCCATGTCCTTGAATGTACCCTATCCGCCCTCGCCCCATAAAGGTTAATTTCCAAAAAGGAGTAAAAAACCAGGTTGAATTTAAGCCATACCTAGTGAAATAATTAGTCCCCCCTAAAGGTCCGCCAGCGTATTCAATGGAAATAGTATTATCCGAGCCTTTGGTCGGCTCCAAGTAGTGGTCCCGAGTGTCTCGTCGCAGAGCAGCACCAATACTGCTGGTAGTTGATGTTCCCTTGGCTTCTTGAATGAGATAAGAAGCCGTATCCAAAACGTCGCTGATTTCAACCTGTTCATATTTATAAGACAGATAGCCGCGTACTTCTTCAAAGAGGGGAAAACCAAAACGAACTCCGCCACCAGATCTTTGGACCGTGTAATCATCGTATTCGCGGCGCGTGCGATAAAGATCGCCTCCGGCGGAGATACGCGTGTCAAATAACCANGGCTCGGTAAANGAAATNTTATAATACTGAGAAATNGAACCTAATTGGGCAGACAAAACAAGCCTCTGGCCCCGGCCAAACAAGTTTATTTGGGAAATTTGCAGCATGGTCATCAACTGATCAATAGAACTATAACCCACGCCCACGCTAAAAGCTCCCGTGGGTTGTTCTTCTACTTGTACAGTTAATTCCATTTTATCTTCCCCGCTGCCTTTTTTAGGAGTTAAATTTACTTCTTTGAAGAATCCCAGGCGTTGTAAATTTTCGCGGCTTTTATTTAAAGCCTTTATGCTGAATAAATCTCCTTCCACTGCTTTAAGCTCTCGGCGGATGACTTTATCGCGGGTTTTCGTGTTGCCCTGGATATTGATGCGCTCAAAATAAACCTTACTCCCTTTTTGAATATGAAACGATAGATCCACATATTTCTTCTCCGGCTGCAATACGGTCTGGGGACTAACTTCTACGAAAGCATATCCTTGATCAGCATAATAATCTGTCAGCTTGGAAATACTTTCGCGAACTTTTTCCGCATTAAAAATCTCCCCTGGAAATATATGGAGAAATTTAAGAAGCTCTTCCTTGGGGGAGATCAAATCACCAGATATATCCACTTTTCCCGCTCTAAATTGAGGTCCCTCTTCCACGGGAATAACAATATCAATATGGTCCTTAGCATAAATAACTTGGGGCTTGCCCACTTTGGCTTGGTAGAATCCTTTCTGCAAATAAAAAGCTAATACGGCATCCAGATCCCGTTCTAAAGTTTCCTCCTTATAAGTTCCTGATTTCGTAAACCAAGAAAAAAAACCTTTTTCTTTGGTCTCGGGAAGAAGTTTCTTCAATCGTTCATCGGAAAAATGTTTATTCCCAGAAAATTTTATACTCTTAATGCGGATCTTTTGGCCTTCTGTGATGCGGTAGTGGACAATAACTTCTCCCTTTTTGGGCGTCTCTAATTCATAATTCACTTCGGCAGCTAAATAAGCTTCATCTCGGTATTTTTTTTGAATTTTTTGTAAGTTTTCCTGTACCGCATTTAGATTGAGTACCGTCCGTGGTTTCAAATCTATGACTTCCTGGAGTTCACTTGTTTTTATTGCTTTATTGCCGGTAAATTTAATTTCTTTAATGACCGGTTTCTCTTCCACAATGAAAACTACGGCTTGACCTCGGCCCCAGGGTCTTTTTTCCACTTTCACGTCTTGAAAGTAACCAAGTTGATAAATAGCTTTTAGATCATCCCTTACGGCCCGCGGGGAAAAAATGTCTCCTTCTTTAATCTTGATCTGCGCTCTAATGGCACTTTCTTCAATGGCCTGATTGCCCGCCACCAGTACTTTCTCAACAATTTCTCTCTTTAAAATTTTTACGCGCAATTCCCGAGCTAATTTTTTACCTATTTCCTCCAGGGGTTGCGTTTCTTTACCCTCCGCAAATGCGCTGCCTAATATTTTTTCTTGAAGAATATCAATGATGCGGGCATCTAAGCTGAGGCTCCCGTTTATCTTGGTAAGTGAACCTATGATCAAATAATCCAGTTCTACTTGGCGGCCCACTTCTTTGGCCAACTCTTCGTCATCTTTAAGTAGATGACCTTCTTGCCAAATTTTTTTTACTTTTTCCTCTTCATAGAGAATAATTTGCTCTTCCTTTTTTAACTCTTGGCCAAGAATTTTTTGTATCTCCGCCGGCCAATCCTTCACTTTTTCNGGATCGGGAGCATATATGCGGAAGGGAAAAAGGCCAATCTTTACTATCTCTTGAGCTTGCACCTTCTTGCCCATCCATCCCATGAGGATTAAGAAAAAAAACAGAATGTAAGCTACCAACTGTTTGGGCATCGAAACCTTTTCTTCCTTTAGCCGAAATAGTTTTTAGCAAAATTTTTATTATAATTCTTTTGGGGAGATGCATAATCTCTCCCTTCCCCTATGATCAAAGCTTATCCCCCAAAATTATTTCTTATTGTAGAGTACCCCATCTACCAAAAGAACCCGCCGACCCATGCGGGCAGCAAGGGCTGGATTATGCGTAACCACGACAATAGTGATGCCCTTTTCTTGGTTAATATGCATAAGAAGATTGTGGACTTCTTCGCCGGTCTTCGTATCCAAATTTCCGGTGGGTTCATCAGCCAGAATTACTTCTGGGTTTAGCATTAACGCCCGCGCCACGGCCACGCGCTGCTGTTCTCCTCCAGAGAGTTCTCCAGGTTTATGGAGGAGCCGATGTCCTAAACCTAACTGGGTTAAAATNTCTTCCCCCCGGCGGGCGGCTTCTTTATAGTTCATTCCTTGAATCAAAGCAGGCATAATAGTGTTTTCCAAGGCGGTGAATTCGGGCAGGAGATGATGAAATTGAAAAACAAAGCCGATATGGCGATTGCGGATTTCCGCTAATTCCACTTCGTTCAAAGATCCTAAATCCGCCCCTTGGAAAAAAACCTTCCCCGCCGTTGGCCGATCTAAGGCCCCCAGAATATGCAGGAGGGTACTTTTCCCTGCTCCAGAAGCTCCTTCAATCGCCAGTGTCTCTCCTTGGTTAATCACCAAATCAATTCCTTTGAGGACTTCAATCGCTTTCCCGCTCTTGCCCAATACAAAAGACTTCTTTAATCCTTGAACGGCAAAAAGCGGCGGCTTTTGGTCCTCCTTCTGGAAATTCAGATTAGGCCCTCCTTCCGCGGGCTTTCTTGAAATACGCCCTGAGCTCGCAGCTTATCTTCCAAACGTAAAAGCAAAGTTTCTCTCAAGAACTCTCTAATTTGGGAATGAGTCTCTACAATTTTTATAAAATCTTCTTTGGCCAGACGCAACAATTCAGTTGGTTGTAATACTCTCACCGATGCATTTCGCGGTCTGCCCGTGAGCAAAGCAATCTCACCAAAGAAATCCCCTTCTTTTAACTTGGCTAAGCCCACCAACCCCCCTTGGGGGTTCCGCGTATAAACCTCTACCTCCCCTTTTTTAATTATAAAAAGAGAATCACCCGCAGTCCCTTCTTCCAAAACAATAGCGCCGGGGGGATATTCTTCCAAGGTAAATTTGGGCAATAATTGTTTTCTCTCTTCCTTAGAAAGGGAACGAAATAGAGTGGAAGTGGCTAATAAAGTATCTAAAATTCTTTCTTTATAAAATTTTAAAAGCACTTGGGCTACCGGAGGAAATTCTTTTACTACTTCTTCCATAGCTTCCTTAGATATCTCTAAAATTTCGGTATCCACCTTAGCTACTACGCTCGCTCTCCGCCGCGAATTGGTAAAAAAAGCGAATTCTCCGAAAAAATCTCCTTCTTGCAAGAAGGCCAAATGAATTTTATTACCCTGATTATTAACCCGAAAAACTTCTACTTGGCCATGGCTGATAATGAAAATTGCTTCGCCAACTTCCCCCTCGCGACAAATGGTGGCCCCAGCAGGAAATTGCTTAATCTCTATTTTGTCCATCACCCGCGTTAATTCTTCCTTACTCAAATCAGCGAAAAGAGGAATAAAGGGCCAATGAATTTTGCCAATTTTATAATCGCTACTTAGCCCTTTATCTCGCGCTTCCAGTTCGGCAGCCAAGCGATCTCTTTGGACGTAAAGCTGAGCTAAATGATCATGAATTTCCTGTTGCGTCGGATCCAAGCGCAAAATTAATTTATTGACGGCAATAGCTTGCACTAAAAACCCTTTCTGCGTATATTTTGCGGAGGCTTGGCGATAGGCCTTCAGGGCTTCTTGCCGCCTACCCATCTTCTCCAATAAATCCCCAATTTTGACTAAAAGATAATAATTATTCGGTTCTTGGGCGGCTTTGCGCTGTAATTCGGCCAGATCTTTTTCTAATTTTCCGGGGGAGAATAATTTACCAAATACCTTGCTCATTTCCTTTCCTTTAAGGTAAAAGGTTTTTATTCATACCGCAGAGCCTCGGCTGGATCAAGCTTAGCTGCTTGGTATGATGGATAAATGGTAGCTAAAAAGCTAATACTGATAGCTGAAAAGGCCACCAGGAAAAAATCAAAGAAGTTCATCTTTACGGGCAAACGAGAAATATAATAAATGTCACTGGGCAAGGAAATAAACTGATATTTGGCCAGGAGAAGGCAGATAGTATATCCGGNTATTAAGCCGAAAATTGTACCCGCTAATCCGATAATGAGTCCTTCGAAGATAAAAATGCGTCTAATCGATTTAGCAGTTGCCCCCATGGATTTCAAAATAGCAATATCTTTTGTTTTTTCCATAACCACCATAATCAAAGAACTCACTATGCCGAAGGCCGCTACTAAAACAATCAATACCAGAATGATAAACATCACCGTTTTTTCTAATTTAAGAGCAGCAAACAGGCTTTTATTCATCTGCATCCAATCTTTGGTCCAGAAAGGGAAACCCAATACTTTTCTTATTCTTTCGGCCACGCTTTTCACGTCGTATATGTCTTCTACTTTTATCTCCACTCCCGTAACCGCATCACCCAAAGCCAAAAATTTTTGGGCACTTTTTAAAGAAATATAGGCTAAGGAAGTGTCATATTCATACATCCCCGTATCGAATATGCCCACTACCCGAAATTTTTTCATAGGTGGACCAATGCCCATAGGGCTGAGGGCGCCTAAAGGAGATACTATAACTACTTGATCACCCAAGAAAATACCCAAATTATTGGCCAATTCTTTACCAATGAATATGCCAGGATTAGCAGTCGTTTCATCTTCTTTTTGTAAAGCTTCCAAGGACCCCTGTTTCAAAGTTTGGCCAATATTGATTACTTTACTTGCGGCTTCCGGGTCAATTCCCCGCAACACTATTCCATGAGCATTATTTTCCGAAGTGATCATCGCCTGACTAAAAATAAAAGGGGCACAAGCCACAATCCCTTTTAAGCCTTGGATTTTTTCTATAACCTCCTTATAAGCCCGCATGGGAGAATTGTGCTGCATAACTATTAAATGGGCATTAGTACCTAAGATCTTAGTTTTTAAATCTTCCACAAATCCGCCCATAACCGACAAGACCACGATCAAGGCCATTACTCCTAAACCTACTCCTGCCATAGAAAGAATGGTGATTAAAGAGATAAAAATCTGTTTTCTCTTGGCCCGCAAATAGCGCAGACTTATAAAAAATTCATAACGCATGGATAACCTTTTCCCAGTTATAACTCCCGAAAAAAGACTTTATTTTTTCTCCGGCCGCATATGCGGGAATAGGATGACATCACGGATAGAAGGACTATCAGTAAAAACCATAACTAAGCGATCAACCCCAATTCCTTCACCAGCGGCCGGGGGCATCCCATACTCTAAGGCCCGCAGAAAATCTTCATCAATCAAACCCACCCCTTCTTCTTGTTCCAGTCTTGTCCTTACTTGGGCTTCCATCCTGGCCCGTTGGTCTTCCGGGTCGTTTAGCTCGGAAAAGGCATTAGCAATCTCGCGGCCATATATATATAGTTCAAACCTATCCACTACTTCCGGATTGGAGTCATTTCTCCGCGCCAAAGGAGAATCTTCGATTGGGTATTCGGTTATAAACGTAGGCTGAATAAGGTGGGGTTCAACTTCTTTTTCAAATATTTCCACCAACATTTTGCCCAAAGGCTCTCCCCCGCGGAATTCAATCCCTAATTCTTTTCCATAGCGAAAAACGCGCTCGGCATCCTGCCATTCCTCCTTCTTGAGCCGCCCATAAGTTGCCAAAGCCTCCTTAAAAGTAAGCCGCCTCCAAGGCGGGGTAAAATCTAAAGTCACCCCTTGATATTCAAAGGTTAGTCCTTGCTTAATTTCTTGCGCTAAAGAAGAAAACATCGCTTCGGTCAATTCCATAAAATCGTGGTAAGTAGCATAGGCTTGGTAAAATTCTAACATCGTAAATTCGGGATTGTGCTGCGTAGAAAGACCTTCATTACGAAAATTGCGGTTAATTTCAAAAACTTTGTCAAAACCCCCTACCAGAAGGCGCTTGAGATAAAGCTCGGGAGCTACGCGCAAATAAAGTTCCATATTTAAAGCATTATGAAAAGTCTTGAAAGGGCGGGCCGTAGCTCCTCCCGGAATGGGCTGCATCATCGGCGTTTCAACTTCTATAAACCCCCGCGCGGTCAAAAAGTTTCTTAAAAAGGTAACTATTTTACTGCGCGTAAGAAAGACTTCTTTGGTCCGCGGAGTTACTATTAAGTCCACATACCGCTGCCTGTATTTAGTCTCTTGATCTGTAAGCCCATGCCATTTTTCCGGCAGCGGACGTAAAGATTTTGCTAAGAGCTGAATCTCTTCGACCATTAAGGTAAGCTCTCCCGTTTTTGTCCTAAAAAGCTTACCGCGCCAACCGACAATATCGCCGATATCCAAATGTTTAAGAATGAGCAAGCTTTCTGGAGTAATATGATCATGACGCATATACCCCTGGATTCTTCCGGTACTATCCTGGATATGGCCAAAAGCTGCCTTGCCGAAATTATTTAGCCGCATAAGACGCCCGGCCAAAGAAAAATGATCATTAAGCTTTTGTAAATCCTCGGCACTCAAATGGCTGTAAGAGGTAAAGACCTCGCCAATTGAGTGACTGATGCGAAAAGAATTCGGATAGATGGAGATCCCTTTTTGCCTTAATTCTTCAGCCTTTTTCTTCCTCTGCTTAAATAATTCTTTTTGTTCTTCCACTTTAGCTTCTTTTTATCAACCTCATTGATCAAATTTAGTAAATAACATTCGGTTTTTAAAAATATCTTAATTTATCCCTGTAGTCAAGCTAAGAAAAAACCCACGTGGATCAGTTTTTAAATTCCAGCTTAATTCAGGCATGAGGGAGAGAGGCTCATTTTAATGAGCCCTGCTTGCTTTCATCTGCAAAACTGAAGTATCTTTCCTCAGCGACGGATAAAATAAAAATTGCGGTAAATTTGGGGATAACCAGAAGACTGGTAGGTGCTCAAAATGGAAAATGCTTAAAACATTATAAAGAGAGGACAGATCTCTAAAAAATTTTCTTAAAAAATCAGGAATAATCTTTTATTACCAAAGGAAGGGAAAGAAAGAGTTATCATAAGAAATCCTCTCTGGTAAAAAGCGATTCAAGCTCAAATCCATATTTTCTAATGTTTTCCCTTCCGCCCTCATTCCGGTCCACGATGGCTAAAACTTTTACAACCTGCAGTTTCTCTTCCATTGCCCTTTCGATGGCTTTGACCGTGCTGCCACCCGTGGTTACCACATCTTCCACGATGGCCACCCTACTGCCTTCCTCAAGATTATCGATACCTTCAATCCAAAGACTACGTCCATGTTTCTTAGGTTCTTTTCTTATTATAAAGGCATTTATGGGATCTCCTTCCATATAACTTATTAAAGATATGGCCGTGGCGATGGGATCAGCCCCCATCGTCAATCCCCCCACCCCTTTTATCTTCTCAGGAGCAGATTTTATCAAACTGTAAAAAAGCTTGCCTACCAAATACCCCCCTTCAGGGTGCAGAGTAACCGGACGGCAATCTATATAAAAATCGCTCTCTTTTCCAGAAGTTAATATTACTTTCCCCTTCCTATAGGCTTTTTCTTTTAAAAGACCCAATAATTTTTTCCGCAAATCCATAATTTCCCCCTTAGATAGAGTGTCCGCCAGAGTCTTCCCTNATTGCCCAGGTTCTTACCAACTATTTTCCAAATGGGAATTAAAGGGACTAAATGTTTTACTACTTCTCTCGAAAAAGGTTTCAACTTGGGCAACGGGATGGTTAGCTAAATTTCAGTTTTTTT
>JGI24721J44947_10009993_pt1 | contig 12090 bp, 13 predicted proteins | sample YelNatPaOPGAMG01_FD_44947 | JGI IMG/M metagenome (IMG submission 44947)
CCTCCTCATGGCCTGCTGTCTAGCGGCCACAGGTCCAAAGCCCGGCATCCTTGGCCCCTCACGGTCTGACCCAGCTGGATTGGCCGCTAGACGACCGGGCTTTTCGATATTGTATGTTTTGAGGTTTGTTTTAAACATAATTTGGGTTTTTGATATTGTTTATGTGATGGTTGATATATCCGGCTTTCATAATCACATGTCGGGTTGAGGGTTTATAAGGTTGTTAGATGCCCTAGGTGCGGCTTCTTACAACTGACCACTGCGTCGAGGTCTGTTAGATGCTTTGGCTGTGGGCTCTCGTGGTCNCTCGAGCCTGACTCGATACTCTTCTCGAGCAAGGATTTGGAGGTGGCGAGAAACTTTCTCCTGAGATTAAAGCGTGGTGAGAGTATCGGGTTCAGGAAGGCCTCAGAGGCCGATTGATGATGTGGTCATAAAGATTTAAGGCTGGATTNGAAGTGTTTTAATGAATGCTTCTGGGAGCGCATGTCTCGATCTCGGGCTCGATTGATAAGGCTGTTGATAGGGCTGTCGAACTCGGGTGTACGACTTTTCAGATCTTCACGAGGAACCCGAGAGGCTGGGAGGCCAAGCCCTTAACGAAGAAAGAGGTTGAGGAGTTTAGGAGGAAGTTTGAGGAGAGGGGGTTTAAGGTCGCGGTAGCGCATATGCCATACTTGCCAAATATCTCATCCCCAGATAAGACGGCTCATAAGAGATCAACGAAATCCCTCATCCAGGAGCTCAGGAGATCTGGCGAGCTTGGTCTCCANTATCTCGTCGTCCATGTTGGAAGTCATATGGGTAAAGGGGTTGAAGTTGGAATAAGGCAGGCCGCGGAGGCCGTGAACACGGCCCTCTCACAGGTCGAGAACGATGTCATGNTCCTCCTCGAGAACATGGCCGGCCAGAGGAATAGCGTAGGCTCAACATTTGAGAACATTAGAAGCATACTTGACTTGGTCAAGGACGGTGATAGGGTTGGNGTATGCCTNGATACGTGCCATGCATTCGCAGCCGGATACGATCTCAGGGCTAGGGAGGCGATAGATGAGACGCTGAAGAGGTTTGACGAGATAATAGGCCTCGATAAGCTCAAGGTAATNCANGTAAATGATTCTAAAGGAGATTTNGGGAGTGGGATAGATCGGCATGAACATATCGGCATGGGGAAGATAGGCGAGAGGGGGTTCTTCGAGCTCTTTCACCACCCAGTAATCAGGCCCCTCCCGCTGATACTCGAAACCCCCGTCGATTCTCGCGGGAACTTCGCGACAAACATGGCCAAGCTAAAGGAGCTATACCTGAAGGAGAGGCTCTAGTAAGATGAGCGCGATCAGGAGGATCTTGGAATGGGTTAGAAGGAAGATATTCTCGATAACATTCCTCAAGTTCGGCGTAGTGGGCGCCAGCGGCGTGGTCGTTAATTATGGTGTTTCATATGCATGCTATATCGCCGGGCTGAGCGATATAATTTCGCTTGCCATAGGGGTGGAGACAGCAATAATTAGCAACTTCATCTGGAACGATCTCTGGACATTCAGGAACAGGAGAACACTGAAGCTCCACCTAAGAATACTATACTTCCATGTATCGAGGTTGTTGGGCTTCCTCGCAACCATGGCTTCCCACTACCTCTTCGCATACNTCCTCGGCATACCGATCGCAATATCATACATACTCGCAATAGGTGTTGGAACGCTGACGAACTTCTTTACAAGTGATCTTTTTGTTTGGCCTGAATTGCCGCTTGAAGCCCGAGTATCCGACTCATGACGCCAATCCTATCCAAGGCCAGCAATACTAGGTAGCCCGCGACAGAGCCTGGGATCGAGCTTAACGCCCAGCCTGACCAGAAGACTGGGAGGAAGCGCCAGAGCCCGTACTGCTCCACTGCGCCGAGGAGCCGCGGATCCCCGATGATCGGGGCTATCACGGCGAGCGATAGTGTCCCGCCTATCAGCACCGTTCCTATGGGCTCTGCGAGGGCTGCNAGATACCTTATCGCCGGCCTCTTGGATCTGCGGGTCACGAGGTAGACGAGGCCGACCACGACCCCTCCCGGGATTCCTCCCGGGAAGGCGTAAATGGTCCCGATTCCGAGGATATTTCTTACGATGCCTATCAGGATGGCGGCGGCCGCCGCCCACCATGGCCCAAGCATCACCCCGGCGAGAGCATTTATCAGGTGCTGGCCGGGATAAGCCTTCGTAGTGAAGAACGGGAACCAGAGCAAGGGTGCTATGATGATGCCGAGAGACACGATCACGATGAAGAGCGAGATCCTCTTCGTTGCCGAGACGCTCAAGACCGCTCCCTCGCGAAAACATTGTTATAACCATTATTTTAACCATTATTTGGTCCCAGGCTCTCGAGATGGGGGAAAGCATGAACTTTGACAAGCTCCTTGGTAGAAGGGTTCTCATATGCGGCGAGGTGGGCGTCGGCAAGACAAGGCTATTGACAAGCTTTCTCAGTTTTCTTGTTGAGAGAGGGTTAAAGGACGAGGTAACAGTGATAGATCTAGCGCCAGAGTATGGCGGTGTCGGGAGATCCATGGAATCATACTATCCCATGGTTCGGGAGCTAAGATACCTGAGGCCCAGCAGGGTTTATCCACCGAGGCTTCTCGGCAGAGATGCGCACGAGGTCCTTCATTACGCAGAGATGAATCTAATAGAGGCGAGAAGGCTCCTCGAAGATTATGCTCGAAGATTCACAAGAATACTCCTGATCAACGACCTGACAATCTATCTTCATGTGGGCGACCCAGATGATATATTGCATCTCTTCGATCTATGCGAGACGTTTGCAGCGACTGCCTATGAAGGCGCGTCACTCGAGGATGATAAGGGCTCCGGGGTGACAATACGGGAAAGGCATGGGCTTTTGAGAATCAAAGAGTACATGGACTTCATCATTAATCTCTAAAGCTTAAAGCCTTGGATCGTTGGACTTATCCTTGATGATACCGAGAGCCTTGACTATCGCTGGTTCCGACTCAGGTGGTGGCGCTGGTATACAAGCTGATCTTAAGACCTTCGCAGCACTCGGAGTCCATGGGATGAGCGCGATAACCTCGATAACAGCACAGAACACGGTTGAAGTAACAATGGTCTATGACTTGCCCGTGGAGCTGATAAGGGAACAGATAAGNGTCGTGGTCAGGGATATCGGCGTTGANGCAGTCAAGACGGGGATGCTTCACACGCCCGAGATCATAGGCGCTGTCGCGTCTGAGCTAAGGGGCATCAGCACGCCAATCGTCGTTGATCCCGTGATGATCGCGAAGAGCGGTGCGCGTCTCCTGAGAGAGGATGCCGTCAAGACGCTGGTCGAGGAGCTCATACCACTCGCATACGTCATCACGCCTAATGCGCTCGAAGCTGAAGCATTATCCGGGATCAGGATCAGGGATCTAGAGTCTCAGAAGAAGGCGGCGAAGATCATCTCGGAGCTCGGGGCGAGGGGCGTGGTTGTCAAGGGAGGGCATATCGAGGGGGAGAGGGCCGCCGACGTCCTCTACTTCGAGGGCGAGTTCAGGATCTATGAGGCTGAGAGGATCGAGGCGAGGACGACGCATGGAACTGGGTGCACGTTTGCCTCCGCCATAGCCGCCGAGCTCGCCAAGAGGAGGAGCATATTCGAGGCAGTGGAGAACGCGAAGAGGTTTGTAACGGATGCCATCAAGTATGGCTTTCAGGTTGGTGCTGGGAGCGGCCCCGTAAACCCTGTTGGGAAGCTTCTGAGGGATGCTGAGAGATTTAGGGTCTTAGAGGNTATGAGAGAGGCTGTTAGGAGAATTGAGAAGAATAGGATCTTCATGGAGGCTATACCGGAATGTCAGATGAATCTCTGCATGGCTATCCCGGGCGCGAGGGATCTCGAGGATGTGGCTGGAGTCCCTGGAAGGATCGTGAGGCACCCGGATGGACCGAGGGCCTCTGACCACCCATGGTTCTCAGCCTCGCGGCATGTTGCGAGAGCCTTGTTAAAGGCGCTTGAATATGATCCAGAAATGAGGGCGGCGATGAATATGAGATATAATCCGAAGTTTATAGATGCAGCAAGGAGGCTCGGCTGGATAGTCAGCTACTATGATAGGAGGCTGGAGCCGGAGGATGTTAAGAGGATTGAGGGCGGCACGATACCATGGGGCGTCGGGGAAGCAATTAAGAATGCTGGGGGAAAGGTCCCGGATATCGTTTATCATGAGGGCGACTGGGGCAAGGAGCCCATGATAATAATCTTTGGGAGAGATGCTTTCGAGGTCGTGGAGAAGGCTGAAAAGCTGCTGAGGGTGGTTCTTGAGGAAGGAGAAGAATAAGCCTTGAATGAGCACGGGAAGATTCTCCGAGAGGCTGTCAAAGTGCCTAGATGCAAGGCTGAGGAGCTCAGGAGAAAACTTATCGTAATGGGGGCTCTGGATAGGGCTCTAAAGCCCTTCGAGGAAAATGGATTTGTCTTCTTTCCCTTGAAGAAGGCTGAAGGAGCGCGCAGGCTTTTGGAAGAGCTTGGCGGTGAGCTACTCAAGCATTATTTGAGATGAGGGCGAGAAAGCCAAGATCCCTTAAAGAGCATCTCGCCGAAAGCTTCCAAACAGCATCCTCGACAAGCTTCCATCATCCTATGACATCGTAGGAGACCTGATACTCGTTGATCTGGATGAGGACTTAAGGAATTATGCTCGTGAAATAGGTGAGGCGCTACTACGCCTACATCCTAGGGCTAGGATGGTCTTGACAAAAGGCGAGACTATCGGCGATTATAGGATAAGGAATATTGAGGTTATCGCGGGCTCGGGCAGCACAGAGACGATTTACAGGGAGCATGGATGTGTCTATAAGCTCGACTTAAGGAAGGTCTTCTTTAACCCTAGACTCTCTGGGGAGAGACTTCGTGTCGCTAGGCAGGTCGCGGCCGGTGAGAGGGTACTAGATATGTTCGCGGGCGTAGGCCCATTTTCGATACTCATAGCAAAACTCCAGCCATCCGTGAGGATCGTCGCTGTGGAGATCAACCCTGATGCATACAAGTATCTCCTCGAGAACCTGAGGCTGAATAGAGTTGAGGATCGAGTGAAGCCCATTCTCGGCGATGCCCGGAAGGTGCTCGAGAATTCTCGCGAAGAGTATGATCGCGTAATAATGGACCTGCCATATCGTTCCCTAGAGTTTCTCGATGTGGGGCTTAGAGTCTGCAAGAACCGCGGAATCGTACACCTCTATACGGTCTCCCGGTCTCTCGAGGAAGCATCTCGTGCCATGGTGGATAGGGTGGCGGAGCTGAAACATGTAGTGGAAATAGAGTTTAGCAGAGAGGTCATGGAAGTTGCCCCGAGGAGGAGCATCTTCGCCTTAGATCTGAGAAAAGTAGAGTAAAAGAGGTCTAAGAAAAGGGAGAAGGAAATTGCTCTGGGAAGTCTTTCTACGGCCTTGCGAGTATTATTCACCCGGAAAAATAATTGTTAAAAATTGTTGATGAAAGAAGTTATCAGGAAGCTTAAACGGTATATAACTTGAGGTAGCTGGGATGGGGGTTAAAATCAGGGAGATAATCCCGGAGGCCGCGGTTGAGACTGTTACCTTAGAGTCTCTTGGCGGCAAGGCAATAGCTCTCGACGCGTATAATGCGCTCTACCAGTTCATCACAATTATCCGCGGCCAGGACGGGAGACCTCTCATGGATAGGCATGGGAGGATCACGAGCCATCTAAGTGGATTGTTCTTCAGGACGATAAACCTCCTCAAGATCGGGATAAAGCCGATCTTCGTCTACGATGGAAGGCCTCCAGAGCTGAAAAGGGCGACTGTCGAGGAGAGAAGTGAGAGGAGGCTGGAGGCGCAGAAGCTCTATGAGCAGGCTCTCGCTGAGGGCAGGCTCGAAGAGGCCCAGAAATACGCTAAGCAGGCCGCGACCCTCAACGAGTTCATAGTCGAGAGTTCGAAAAAGCTCCTGAACCTTATGGGGATCCCCGTAGTGCAGGCCCCGAGCGAGGGGGAGGCCCAAGCAGCATATATAGCGATGAGGGGAGATGCTTATGCATCCGGCTCACAGGATTTCGACTCACTCCTTTTCGGGTCGCCGAGGCTCGTGAGGAACCTATCAATCGTGGGGAGAAGAAAGCTTCCCGGGAGAAAGGAGTATGTGGAGGTTGAGCCTGAGCTAATATATCTCGATAAGCTGCTTCAGGGACTTGGAATAACTAGGGAGCAGCTGATAGATATTGCGATACTCGTTGGAACCGATTACTGTGAGGGGGTTAAGGGTGTTGGACCAAAGACCGCGCTGAAGCTAATAAAGACCTATGGATCGGCTGAGAAGGCTTTAAAGGCCATCGGGAAAACCCTTGAGGTGGATCCCGAGGAGATTAGGCGCATATTCCTAAACCCGGATGTCACAGGAGATTACAGGGTCGAATGGAGGGAAATCGATTACGAGGGCGTTAAGAAAATGCTCTGTGACGAGCACGATTTCTCTGAGGAAAGAGTTGAAAAAGCCTTGAAGGAGCTTGAGGAAGCTCTCAAGAAGACTAAGGGTGTCACGAGCCTTGATCAATGGTTTTAGGCTTTCTCCGGGCCTCTAAGCCTCACTAGTAGCTCGACAACCCTCCTCTCCTCATCGAGGCTGAGAACCCTAACTTTATCTCTTATCTCGAGCTTCATCAGCATATTCCTCAGCTCGGGTAGGCTGACATCAAAGCCCCTCTTCCTAAGCTCCTCTAGGAGGTTCGACTCCATCGCCTTCCCGCCAAGCTTCTCCAAAACCTCTATTATCCTCGAGTAGATCTCGCTCCCAGGCCTAACTAGTTTCCTATTCGTCCGTGAGGCAGTATCCTTCGATCCTCTCATAATAATCGCCCCGGAAGACCCTATACCTCATCATGACCCCCTATAGGTCTAAGAATAAGGAACTTGCTTTTATTTCTTGGGCTCTATCCTGAAACCTGAAAAATGAGAAATAAACAAGGAAGAGAGGCTATTCAAATGCATGTGGCTGAACAAGGCATCCACGCCGATCTCACCGTAGCACATCGTTTAAATAATGCCGAATAATATTTGATAATGCCAGTAACCCCCGAGCCCCGAAAAGGGGAGGGGGTAATGGCCGGAGACCCGGCCAAGGGCTAAACCTCCCAAAAGGGAGGGATGTAGCCCAAACCTCCCCACACCAAATGGGGAGGAGGTCAGAATCCCTTCCGGACATGTTCTCCTCCCCCTCCTCATCCTATCATCGTCAGCTGCTCTTTCCTGTATCTAATCACTTCGCTCATCCGCTCATACTCCTTCAGGAGCTGCGGCGTTATGCTGGGCTTAACTATCTCTAGGGCCTGCTCAAAGTCCTGTCTCGTCACATACTCGGCGTCTAGATTTCTCCTAAGCGCGTTCATCGCCGCCTCCCTGCATAGGGCCGCCAAATCAGCCCCACTATACATCTCAGTCCTCATGGCCAGCTCCTTGAGCGAGACATCCGGGGCGAGCGGCATTTTCCTCGTGTATATTTTCAAGATCTGATATCTCGACTTCTCATCTGGTGGAGGCACATAGATTAGCTTATCAAATCTCCCGGGTCTTAGTATTGCAGGGTCGAGCAGGTCAGGCCTATTCGTCGCTCCTATGACTATTACATCNGTCAGCTCCTCGATACCATCCATCTCCGCAAGGATCTGGCTTGTCACCCTGCTGGAGACGCCGGATGAATCCTCCACAAGATCCTTCCTCGTTACGACGGATTCTATCTCGTCGAAGAAAATTATGCATGGCGCCGCCTGCCTAGCCTTCCTAAATATCTCCCTAACGGCCTTCTCCGACTCCCCAACCCACTTGTTNAAGATCTCGGGCCCCTTAACCGAGATGAAGTTGGCCTCGGCTTCCGTAGCGACAGCCTTCGCGAGCATCGTCTTACCGCATCCAGGCGGCCCATATAACAGGATCCCCTTTGGCGGCTTTATCCCCATTCTCTCGAACTTCTCCGGATACTTCAGCGGCCACTCTATCGACTCCACAAGCTGGCGCTTTACATCCTCNAGCCCGCCGATATCCTCCCAGCGGACATTCGGTATCTCGATCTCTATCTCCCTGAGTGCCGTCGGCGTTATCTCCTTGAAAGCGTCTAGGAAGTCCTTCATGGTAACCACGAGCTTGTCCAGTATCTCNGGNGGTATCCTCTCCTCCGAGAAATCTATGCTCGGTAGAATCCTCCTGATGGCCTTCATAGCTGCCTCTCTGCAGAGGGCAGCTAGATCAGCGCCTGTATAACCCTTGGTNATCTCAGCGAGCCTATCGAGATCAACATCCTCTGCCAGCGGCATGCCCCGAGTATGTATCTGGAGTATCTCCCTCCTAGCATTCCTATCCGGAATCCCTATCTCGATCTCACGGTCGAATCTCCCAGGTCTCCTGAGGGCCGGGTCAAGGGCGTTAGGTCTATTCGTCGCCCCTATNACTATTACTTGGCCCCTGCTCTCGAGGCCGTCCATCAGGGCTAGAAGCTGGGCTACAACCCTTTTCTCAACCTCACCGGTAACTTCACTCCTCTTTGGAGCAATGGCGTCAATTTCATCGATGAATATTATTGATGGAGCATTCTCCTCGGCCTTTCTAAATATCTCCCTAAGCCTCGCCTCACTCTCGCCATAATACTTGTTCATTATCTCCGGGCCATTCACGAGTATGAAGTTNGCCTCGGCCTCCGTGGCCACAGCCTTAGCTAGGAGCGTCTTACCACATCCGGGCGGGCCATAAAGGAGAACCCCTTTCGGCGGTTCTATCCCCAGCTTCTGGAATAACTCTGGATAGCGGAGCGGCAGCTCTATCATCTCCCTTATCCTCTGTATTTGCTCATGCAATCCTCCTATGTCCTCATAGGTGACGGTGGTCTTCAGGACCTTCTCCTGCATCGCTCTCGAGTGTATTATGAGCCTTGTTCTCGGGGTTATCTTGACGACGCCCTGAGGCTTGGTCTGCAAGACCGCGAACGTGAAAAGATTTCCGAAGAACATTACAGGGATCACGTTTTTCTGCACTATTGGGTACTCGATCAGCCTGCTCTTAACAAGCCTTGTGAAGTTCTCATCAGGCTTTATCGAGGAGTTCACCGGGGCGAGGACAACGAGCTGGGCCTCACTAACCTTGGCCTCGCGGATCGTGACCCACTCATTCAAGGATACCCCGGCATTATTCCTGATATAGCCATCAATCCTGATCGCGTCCTTCTCATCCTCCATGTAGCCGAGCCAGAGGGTCGCCGCGGTAACCTTCCTCCCAATAATCTCCACGACATCCCCTGTCTGGAACCCCGCCGAGGCCCCGACTTCCCGGTCAATTCTCGCTATCCCATATCCTACATCTCTTTGGCGGGCCTCAACTACTCTCAGGCGCAGCTCGCGTGGACTCATTTATTCCGCATCATCAACGGATGCTCAGCTACTATTTAAGTCACATTAGCGCCCTGCGGGAGCTGAAAGTTAAAGTCCGCGTCGATTCCGAGCAGGCTCCTAATCCTCTCCTGAAGCATCGCAATCTGCTCCTCGGCAATCTCATCGGGGGCCATTACAGTCCTCCAAGGCTTGGACAACGCCTCCTTGACGAATATCTCCTCGGGATTGAGTCCCAAGAGCCTAGCGAACTCCTTGAGCATGTCTAGCTTCCCGAGGCTAGTCTTCGGCCTGATGGACAGTCCGGCTGAAGCGTAGATGCCCCTCAAAAACTCGACGCCCTTCATCTTAATATCGTGATACGTGCTTACCGTGTGGCCCATCATATATTCGATGTAGTCCGCTGGAACCCCGAGGGCCGCGAGCTGAGTCCGGAAGAACTTCCTCAGCGAATGCGGCCTGAGGTCATACATGCTGCCGCCAACCCTGCTGCATAGACCCGCCTTGACATAGAGGTTGTGGATTATTTCATATATCTGGCCCTCCGTCAGCGGCCTAACCTCCCTACTATAAGCCCGTATCAACGGCGATTCATCCGTTATTGTCTCCGGCGGGATCTTCTCCGTCCCCTTCCTCCGCTGCTCCAGATAGAGCTTCAGATACTCGACGGCCTCCGCGCCGATGAAGGTGTCATAATCATGGTATTTGCCCTTCGTTATCGCCGCCTCCACATGGATGTGGACTGGAACTATGCCTTTCTCAAGATCGTGCTTGACATGCCTATACTTCAGCCTAGCCAATGTCCCTATCCTGAAGCCTCCCAATGCCAGCATCGAGACTATAACCTTGCCCCGGAGATCCGCGATGTCCAAGATCTTCTGAAGCTCCTCGGGCGTTGGCGCCCGGTCATGATAGGTCACCATTGTTCTCCCGATCTTGGGGATGTTGAGGATTATGCCATTCACCTCGAAGAAGGTTTTGACGGCTGACCGCGCGAGGCTCAGGCTGTTCCGCGTGAGGCCGTGGGCCTCAAGCTCGCCGAGCCATACGTCCGCCGCCTTCTCCATCTCCGCGATCGCCTTCTCATCCCTCAGCCCATCCTCCCTGAAGCATTGGCTGATCAGCTGATCCGGCGCCTTCCCCATCCAATTACAAAACCTCGCGATGAAGTATGCATAGCTGCAGAAGGTCTTCAGGCTCTTAGTCCGCCGCCGATAAAGATACTCGGCCAAGCTCAGCATCGACTTGTTCTCCAAGGCGATTGGGACGAGGCCCGGCTTCCCCAATACAAGCCCCCTGATGACATAATCCACGAGCGCCTCCGTCAACTTCGATGGCGGCGCATTCACATAGGCAATCACAGGCCTCTTGATTCTCCCGCCCGAAAATACCACGAGTAGTCTGCCATCCCTCGCAGACTGCAACAGCTCATAGCGATCCGCGGATTTTACAACCACAGCATCGGCTGGAATATTCGCGGGCTCAACCATTTTTCCTATCACCTCCACGATGGCGAAAGAGCTATATAATAATTTCTGGCAAAACTTGTTAGGGGTAACACGCCTTGGTCAGGCTCAGCAGATCCATAAGCATCGACGCCAAGCTCCTCGAGGAAGCCAAGAGATTCCTCAAGACCCACCCCGAGTTCAGGAACTTCAGCCATTTGGTGGAGTATGCTCTCAGGAAGTTCCTCGAGGAGGAGGCTAAGAAGGGCGCCTAGCATATCCTCACCCTCCTCATCTCTAGGATGCAGCTTTTCACTATGATGAGGCTCGAGTATGGGGTGTTCTTCTCATGCTCGGATGCGGCCACACCTCTATCCCACACGATCCATATGGCCTCGTCATCCTCATATGCGAGCCATCCGACGGTCTCGCGGACAACCGGCCTCGGGCTCGATGGAGACATGTTCCTATACAGGGCATGGTCTAGATACTTGACGTAAACCAATGACCCGTCACCTCTAATCCTCCGCAAGGGCCTTCTCAAGCCCTCCCGCGGGAACCCTGATGGCGGGTCTCAGGCCTGTGATGGCGAGTGTTGCCTCCGCAGCTTCCTCTTCCGTGTAACCACGCCTTAAGAAGCGCTCGAATATCCGCTCCGCATCAACCGGAGAATATTTCCTACCGTTGCGGTAATGCCTGCGGCAGTAGGCCCTGCGGGGCGCGGCGCGCAGATGACCGCCACAGTTGGGGCACATCGCGTATTTCCGCGGAACCCACGCTTGGCAACGTTTGCAAAACTTATAATGTTTATAGCGATAATGTCCGTTGTTATTAGCCGCCACAGCCTTTCACCTCCTTCTTCGGAGCAAAATACTCGCAGTTCCGGGCATAGCGCGCGGTAGGCGTTACAACGATCCAGTCCGGGTGTTTGGTGCATTTTAGGGCCGCCCAGTGAATGCATTCCTCGCAGATTGGCTCGCTATACTCTAGCGGCGGCTCACCCGTAACCTTAGCAACTGGGCTAGCCCCCGGGGATATCGCCTGCCGGGCCACCCCCTCCACACCGGTGATCAGTTGATCAGATGGGTGGGGGGTGGAATTCCGGCTTTCTACGCCTTGGAGAGGCTGTTTTTCGAACTGATCAATCTGATCAACGGGCTGATCAGTTCCAAGCCGGAGCTGGATTGGGGGTCTGATCATCTGTTGATCATGGGGTTGATCAGATTGATCAGATCCAGTTTTCGGCGGAATTACGGCTTGAGGAGCCGG
>JGI24721J44947_10009995_pt1 | contig 12088 bp, 10 predicted proteins | sample YelNatPaOPGAMG01_FD_44947 | JGI IMG/M metagenome (IMG submission 44947)
TCAATAAAAGAAAAACTAAAATCGCTGCTTTTGAACCGGTTCTAAAAAGCAAAAATAAGGAAACAAGAAAAATAAAAATGCTTAAAAATTTTTTACCCTGCTTTTCTTTTATAATTCCATCCAGAAAAAAAGGCATTATTCCGGTAAGATATGCGGCAAAAAAATTGGGATTGCCAAAGGTTGAAGGGACATCACTGCCAAACACCATAAGCCCTTTTGGAAAATCAATGCCTAATGCCTGTAAAATTCCTATTGATAAAAATGGTAATGAAGTAAATAAAATTAAATCCCTCATAAAATTTTTATTTAAAAAAATAAAATTAGAAAAAAACAAAAAATAAAAAAAAGATAAAATTACTATGTTTATTTTTATAAAGCCGGCAAATTTGTATTTTGAAAATAAAATTGCCAAAAAACACCATAAAATAAAAAATAAAGGGATTAATGTTATTTTTTTTAATTTAATCTCATTTTTATTAAATAACAAAAAAACTAAAAAAAATGCAAAAAGGGTAAATAAAATTTCTTTTGGGGCTAAAATGCTGTATGAAAAAGGATAATATAAAAGCGGTAAAAAAATAAAAAAATAAATTAAGCCCTGCTTAAGAATTTTTTCTNTAATCATTTACCCCCTAACTTATCCCATACNGGAATATAAAGGAATCTTACTGTTAATTTTGGTTTCCCCTGATAGCCAAAAAATGCAATTTCTACTTTTGTATTCCCTAAAATCCAGTAAATATAGACATTACTCGGTCTCCCATCCTCAAATTGTCCTCTTTTTAGATACTTTAATCTTTTTGAAAAATCAAGTTTGTCAATTTCATTTTTTGTAAATGTTGGTGGTCCAAACAATTCTTTAAAGACCTTTAAAAGCCCCTGATATCTTCCATACATTATTTCATCTTCGTTTGGTATTTTTACCTGCTGTCTTAAAAACTCGCGTGAAGTCCCAAATTCAAATTTTATGGCATAAAGTTTTTCAGTAAAAATACCCAAACTCATAAAATTTGCATGTGGTATTTCAGTTTTAAAATCAACCTGGCTAACCATTAAAGAATCAACAAAATCAGGGTCGTTACTTTGTTTTGCATATTTAAAATTTTTCATAATGTCTTTTACTTTCATATCCCATGTAAGTCCCTGTAAATTAAATGTCTGAAGCCCGATACCTGAAAATGCATTTCTGTCTTCATTAATATATTTATTTGTATATTCTTTTACTGTTTCAACTTTATTATACATTTCTATTTTTTTTATTATTGTATAAGTTATTAAGCCGATTATCCCGATTATTGTAAAAACAGTTATCCAGAATTTTCTTAATTTTTTTTGGTACTCAATAAGTTTTTTATCATCCAGCGTTTTCTTTTTTAATGGCAATGGAACACCGCATTGCCTGCAAAATGCTGCCTCATCTCTATTTTCTGTTCCACATGCTTTACAGATTTTTGCCATTTTTCTCACTCCTTAAATTTATTTTTCTTTTTTTATTTTTCTTATTGCATATCGTGTAATTTTTCCTGTAACATCACCTTTTGACGTGATTTGATAAAGATATACACCATCTTCCACATTTTTTACATCCCAGTAAGAATTATTGTATATCTTTCCATTTTTCTTTTCTTCAATTGAATAGATATTTTTTCCTGATTCTGTGAAAATTTTTATGGAAACATTGCCACCTTCTGGTAAATAATAATTAAAAATTATTCTTTCTGTGGCTGGTTCATAAAAAGCAAAAATTTCAGATGAAATATTCAATATCTTTTCTGCGTCATCTTCTTTTAATTCAACATCGTAAATAATCTGNGGCGGTAAATTTTTTGCAAGGACCTTTATTTTTACCTTTCCAACNGGCAAATTATCAATTTTATAATTTCCATCCTTATCAGATATTGCAACGCCAAGNGTTGTATTGTCTTCTTTTATAACCTCTATTGTTGCACCGGGTAATGGCATAATTCCATTTGACTGTGTTATTGTGCCTTTTAATGAAACCTTTGTTTTTATCCTTATTGCAAAATGTGTTGCAATTTTTCCAACAACACCTTCTTTATCAACTGATACAATATGAAAATAATAAATGCCATCATTTAAACCCTGAAAATTCACACTCGTATCCATTGTTTTGTTATTTTTTGGTGTTGGTATGGTATCTTCAAAATTATCAAGTACATAATAATAACCAATTATTTCATTAACGTATTTAACCGGTTTCCATTGCAATTTAACATTTTTATCTCTGTACCATTTATCCTGTTCAGGATGCGTGGTTGAAAATACAGATGGCGGCGGCGGAGCCATAGCCACATTTATCTGAAAATGACTCGCCTCTTCTGATAAATTACCTGCTGTATCTTTTGCAATTATGTGAAAATACCAGACACCGTCTGGCACATCAACAAAAGATGCCATTGTNCCTTTTGTCCAGCTCGCAGTTGCAATATCAGGCATTATGTTTTTCATTTGATTGAAAACATAATAATAACCCTCTATGCCTGCTGGGTCAGATGGAGTGGTCCAGGAAAAAGAAGGCGCATTATTGTTATACCACTGATTAACATCGTTGTGCGTAATTGAACTCACAACAGGTGGTTTTGGTTTTGTCGTGTCTATGTTAATTCTAAAATGGGTTGCCTCTTCTGATATGTTCCCTGCTTCATCTTTTGAAACAATGTGGAAATACCAGGTTCCATCTGTTACATTGTTAAAATCAATTTCATTATCTGTAAACCAGTTTCCAATTTTTGCATCCGGAACTGTTGTTGCAATCTGGTCAAAAATATAGTAATAGCCAGTAATTCGGGTTGCATCCTGTGGTGTATTCCATGTAAGTTTTACATTTTTATGATTATACCACTGGTCCTGCATTGGATGGGTAGCAGAAAAAATAACAGGTGGTAAAGCAATTTTATCACATATTGCCATAATCTGCTTGTTNCCACTTTCCCTCTCATTCCCAACTTTATCAACAGCCCTTACAGTATAATAATAAATTATGCCGTCTTCTAAATCCTTTGAATCATCAATGAACTTTGGGTCANGCGTTTCTCCATCAACATTTATCTGCATACCCAACTGTCCGCTTGATGTTGATCTNTAAATTCTGTAAAAATCAAGTCCGCTAACTGAATCAAGTGCCTTATTCCATTCAAGCAAAATTTTTCCACCTGCAATTGGCTTTGCAACTATTTGATTAATAATAGTAGGCGGTGAAATATCAATGGTTGTTTTAATTTTCTCATCTTCAAAAAAATCAGACCAATTTCCGGCATTATCGCGTGCTTTTATTCTAAAATAATATGTTATACCATCCTCGCCTTTAAAAATTCCTGAATTTGCTTTTGTTTCAATGAGCCAGGGCTTCCATTTTCCTTTTTCTCCTTCTTTGTATTCAATGGTAAAACAATTTACACCTGACTCTTTATCAAAACCACTCCATTTTACATCAAATGAATCAGTTGCCATAAATTCTGGCAAGTCCTCAATGTGGGCTTCTGGTGGATTTGTTTCTATTTTAAATTTATAATGCGATGCTTTTGTTCCAGTATTGCCTGCCTGGTCCTTTAAAACAATATGGAAATACCATTCGCCATCTTCTAATTTTTCAGGTATTGTTATTGTTGTTTCATTTGTAAATCTGCCGGTCTTTTTGTCAGGTATTGTCTCCGGCTCTTTGTCAACAATATAATAAAAACCTTCTGGNCCTGACAGGTCATTGACCTTATCAACCACAAAAACCGGATTTGTATTTGCATAGAATTTTTCCGGATTTGGATGCGTGGTTGAAATTATTTCAGGCGGTTCTGCTTTTAAATCAATTCTTATTGTAAAAATTGACGGCTCATCATTTATGTTTCCAGCATTATCCTCACCAATTAAATGAAAATAATAAATTCCTTCTTCTACTATGTTAAATTCAACTTCTCTTTTATCTGTTTTTGTTGCAAAACCTAAATTTATTTTAAATTGCTTTTCATTTGATAAAAGATAATAAAAATTCTTTATTTTTGATAAGTCCTGTGGCACAGACCAGGAAAGTTTGACAAGTGAACTGTTATACCATTTATTTTCATCAGGATGAGTTATAGAACTTATTTTAGGCAATTCAACTTTTGTATCAATCTTTATTTTAAAATGTTCTGCTTCAAAACCAATATTACCTGCATAGTCCTTTGAAATTATATGAAAATACCAGACCCCATCTTCCATCTGTGGTAAAACAATCTGGTTTGTTTTTGTCCATTCGCCTGTTTCTTTTGAAGGAATTGTGTTATGTTTATTATCAATTACATAATAATAACCTTCTATGCCGGATAAATCATCCGGTGTTTCCCAATGAAGTTCTGGATTTGGATTGTTATACCACTGTTCCTGNTCCTTATGCGTTTTTGAATAAACCTTTGGCGGTTTTGCCACAGTATCTATGTTAAATTTATAATGAGAGGCNTTTACTCCGATATTCCCTGCTTTATCTTTTGTTACAACATGTAAATACCACTCGCCATCTTTTAAATCACCGGAAAAAATTACATCCTTATCAATCCATATAGATGTCGAGTTTGGTATTGTTTTTTCTTTTTCATCAATTACATAATAATAGCCCTCCACTCCTGATAAATCATCAGGTGGAAATAATTTGAATTGTGCCCTTTTTATGTTATACCATTTATTCGGGTCAGGATGGGATATACATGATATATTTGGTGGCAGGGCGAGTGTGTCAACTTTTACTTTAAAATTTGCAATTTCTTTTGATATGTTGCCTGCAAAGTCCTTTGATTTTGCATGAACAAACCAAATTCCATCATTTTTTATTTCCAGTTCTACATCTCCGCTCTGACTCCATAACCAGTTTTCTTCAGGTATTTCTGGTTTTTGAACAGTATCCAGGCAGTAAAAGAACCCTTCTATGCCTGACAAATCATGCGGTTTTCCAAAATGAATACTTACCTTTTTCTGGTTATACCAGCTTTCATTATCAGGATGTGTGCTTGAGTTAATTATGGGCGGCAGGGCAATTGTATCAACATTGAATCTAAAATGGCTTGCCTTTGTGCCAACATTACCTGCTTTATCCTTTGAAACAATGTGAAAATATTTAACGCCATCTTCATTTATTTTTATTGAAACATCTCTGTGGTTAATAAATTTACCTGTTTTTTCATTTGGTATTGTATTTGGCAAATCATCAACGATGTAATAATATCCATCTATACCTGACAGGTCATCCGGGGCTTCCCATTTAAAAATAGCATTATTATTGTTATACCATTTTTCACTTTCAGGATGTGTTGGGGAAACAACATCAGGCGGTAAGGCGGTTGTATCAACACGAACTGTAAAATGAGAAACAGTTGTGCTTATATTTCCTGCTTTATCTTCTATGACAAGATGCAGATACCAGATACCGTCTTCTGGTATTTTAATTAAAGCACCTTCCTTTGCCGTTACATTGCATTTGGTTATATCAGGAACTGTTTCTGGATTTTTATCAATTGTGTAGTAGTACTGTTTAACTTCTGGATGCAATCCCCAATTAACTTCGCAATTATGACTTGAATACCATTTATTCTGGTCAGGATGTGTTTTTGATGAAATCACAGGTGTGATTGCAGCACCTGTTGTAAATGAATATTCATCCAAAATTCCTGAAAAACTACCAATATCGGAATATGTAAGAATTCTAAAATAATAGGTCGTCATTGCTTTTAAATTGTTGAGTGTAATTTTATGATTTGTTGTTTTAACTTCATTTATGATATTATTGCCAAAATTTTTATCAATGCCGTATTCTATTATTGTTTTTGATTCTCTNTCTGTTTTCCATGTTATAACAGCACTATGGGATGTTATCTCGCTTACTTCCACATCAAAAGCACGCGGTGGTGGTATATTGCTCGCGGTTGTTTTAAAAATACGTCCCTTTGGCGAAGAGCCAAAATAAAGATAGCCATTAAAAGAAATCAATGCCCTTATATCTTCTTCATCTGTTTGAAATGCGAGTTCCCACTTTCTGCCATCTGATGTTTTAAAAACTCTGCCGCTGTCCCCGGTCCCGAGATAGAGTGTATTTGCAAAAACATTTAATTTAAAAAAATTCGTTTCTTTTTCTGAAAAGAAATTTTCAACCCAGTTTGTTCCATCTTCTGACATAAAAACAAGTGCGCCATTTGCTTTTGAAGTTGCAGCATAAAGTTTATTTTTAAATACGCAAAAACTATTTACAAATGTCTGATTGGTATCAAAAACCTTTTGCCAGTTTATTCCATCAGAAGTTCTAAATATGATTCCATTCGGATAGGTTCCTGCATAAAGGTAGTCCCTGAAAACGCCAAAAGAAACAATCGCAAGTTCGGTTGTTGTATGGGAAATAACCCAGTTTGTTCCATTGTAGGAATAAATTTTTCCTTCAGTTGAAGTGCCAACAAATAATTTTCCTTTAAAGACCTCAAGGCAATGGACCCTTGCTTCGCCGCTATTAAATGCAAGCCCCCAGGTTTTACCATCCAATGATTCATAAATTGAACCATTGCAATTCGTACCGCAGTAAAGTTTTGGTGTTCCTAAATCACTGTAAAATTTCANNCAATAGATTTGCGGTGTATAATCGCCAAGGTCTTCAGAAGTAAAGTCCTTTGTTTTACCAACAGGTGGGTTAAAATAAGGNGAGAAAACATTGGTTATATTTATTTTTTCCCANGCTCCAACATCGCCNGTTGATGTTCTTAATATGACATCTTTGTTTGTTGCTGCATACAAATAGCCATTGAATTCCTCAAAATCATAAATTATCGGAATCATTGAATTTTCATAAACAGGGATAAATGACTCTTTTGGAACATAACGTAAATAAAGTGGAATTGCCGCTTTTATGTTTTTAATAACTTCATTTTTATTTGCACCGCTTACGACAAGCCCCGGAAGCCCAAGGCATTCACCAATGTATCTCCCATCCATCTCTTTTATAATTACATCAAAATTTAAAACTATTTCCTTTTTTTCTTCTTTCATATCCTTTTTATAACTCCCTGTTCATCACAGTAATTTGGATATTTTGGGCATAAAAGGCAATCTTTCCAAATTTTCTGTGGCAACTTTTTCCTTGAAATTTTTTTAAATCCATTTTTTATAAAAAATTTTGGNATTTTTGTCAAAGCAAAAATNTTTCTTATACCAATTTTTTTTGCTTCTTTNATTGCTTCATTTAAAAGCAATTTTCCTAATCCATTGGANCTATATTTTTTTTCTATTACAAANGACCTTATTTCTGCTAAATCATTCCAGTAAATATGCAATGCAATTATACCTATAACCTTTTTTTTATATTCAACAACCTTAAAATCCCGTAAATTTTCATAAATATCGTTTAAAGGTCTTATAATAATATCTGCTTCCTGCCCATATTTTTTCAATATATTTCTGATTTTATAAGCATCGGTTATTTTTGCATTTCTTATATTAAATTTCATTTTATTTAATAAATTCCATTCCTTTTTCTAACGCAATAAAATTTTTGTTATAAATTTCTTCTTTTCTTCCTTTTAACATTTCTTTCATAACATTTAAAACACTTTCTTTTTTAAATAATGGTTTTAATTTTAAAAAAGCCCCAAAAATGACAATATTCATTGCCTGAATAAAATCAATTTCTTTTGCAATTTTACTTGCAGGTATTAAATAAAAATTTTTATTCTTTTTTTCTGTATTTATTAAAAGTGATGAATTTGCAATAACAAGCGTATTTTCAGTTATTTTTGATGAGTACTGGTCAAGAGCACGCTGATCGAAAACAAATAAGGTGTCAGGCGTTTCAACAACAGGTGAATAAATTTCATCATCAGATATAACCACATTACAGAATGAAAAACCACCTCTTTTTTCAGCCCCATAGGATGGCAACCAGGCAACATTTTTATTCTCGTAAAATCCAACTTTTGCTAAAAAAACACCAAGTGTTAAAACACCCTGTCCACCACTCCCTGCAATTATAATTTTTTCTTTCATTTTTATTTAATATCCTTTATTTTCATAATTGGGAAATATTTTGAAACTTCTTCATCAATCCATTTATTTGCCTCAACCGGTTCTTTTCTCCAGTTTGCCGGGCAGCCAGATAAAACTTCAACCATAGTAAAACCAACATTTTCAATTTGATAAGTAAATGCTTTTTTAATTGCATTTTTTGTTTTTATAATGGATGCGGCATCAGTTACTTTTACTCTTTCTAAATATTTTACACCAGGAAGTGGGGTTAAAAGTTCAAGCATTTTTATGGGATAGCCATAATTTTTTGCATCCCTCCCAAAAGGTGAAGTTGTTGTCTTTTGATTTAAAAGCGTTGTTGGCGCTAGCTGACCACCTGTCATTCCATAATTTGTATTATTTATAAAAATAACTGTTATATTTTCTCCCCTGTTTGCAGTATGTATTATTTCTGCCATTCCAATTGAAGCCAGATCTCCATCTCCCTGATAGGAAAAAACAACCCTGTCCGGTAAGACCCTTTTTATTGCAGTTGCAACAGCAGGTGTTCTGCCATGGGCTGCCTCTGTGACATCAAAATCCCAAAAATCATAAGCAAAAACCGCACAGCCAACAGGTGCAACGCCAATTATTTTTTCTCGCAAATTTAATTCATCAACAATTTCACCAATTATTTTATGAACCGTGCTGTGCCCGCAACCAGGACAGTAAGAAAAATTTACATCTGTAATTGAGTTTGGTTTTTTATAAATTAATTTTTCCTGCATTTTATTTTACCTTCTTTATAATAAAATTAAGTAATTCTTCTGCAGTTGGAACACCACCACCTGGTCTTCCATAAAATTCAATTTTTTTTGAGTCCTCCACAGCAATTTTTACATCATCAAGCATCTGCCCTAAATTCATTTCAAAAACAAAAATTTTTTTAACATTTTTTGCAATTTCTTTTAATTCCTCATAAGGAAACGGGAAAAGAGTTATTGGCCTGAATAAACCAATTTTTAAGTCATTTGCGATTTTTATTGTTTCTTTNGAAATCCTTGCAACTGTGCCAAATGCAACAATCAAATAATCCGTATCTTTGTTTATTGAAAATTTTTCATACCTTTTTTCTGTTTTATAAATTAAATCATATTTTTCTTTTAAATGAAAATTATGCTTTTCAAGTTCTCCTGGCTTCATAAGCAGGGATAAAATTCTCTGCCCTTTTCTTCCTTTTGCACCTGTTAGAGCCCATTTTTTTTCAGTATTCAAATACTGGGATTTTCTTCTTTTTAAATCAATGCTTTCCATTATTTGTCCCAAAAGCCCATCTGTTAAAATCATAACTGGATTTCTGTATTTATCAGCAAGNTCAAATGCTTCAAAAGTAAAATCATACATTTCCTGAGTATTATNNGGGGCTAAAACAATTAGTCGGTAATCGCCATGCCCTGGCTTTACTGCCTGATAATAATCTGATTGGGATGGAGATATATTTCCAAGTCCTGGCCCACCGCGCTGCACATTTACAATAACACCTGGCAATTCACAACCAGCCATATAAGAGATTCCTTCCTGCATCAAAGAAATGCCCGGGGATGAAGAAGTTGTCATAGCTCGCGCACCTGCAACTGCTGCACCAAAAACTAAATTAATTGATATCAATTCGCTTTCTGCCTGCAAAAATACGCCACCAACTTCGGGCATACGTTTTGACATATATTCTGGTATTTCATTTTGTGGTGTTATTGGATAACCAGCATAAAACCTGCAACCAGCATCAATCGCTGCTTCAACAATGGCGTGATTGCCTTTTATTAAAATTTTGTTACTTTCTGACATTTTCTTCCTCTTTTATTTCATATACTTCTATGGCTGCATCAGGACATACAATTGCACAAAGCGTGCAGGCATTGCATTTGCCTGAATTTGCGAATTCAACAACAATATGACCATACTTATTAACTTTTTCACTTTTTTTTATTTCTTTTACCTTGCACTGCTCTATGCAAAGTAAACAACCCTTGCATCTGTCTTCATTAATTTTAATTCTTCCTTTTCTCATATAAACTCCTGGTTTTAAAGTATAAGGTATTATAATAAAAATCAAAAAATTTTGCAAGAAAAGGTTTGCTTCACAAAATAATAATTTTTCACTCTTATAAATCAAAAATTACTAATTTTAAAAATTTTTTTTAATAAATTTTTCTTTTTTTAAACACAAAGAAATTTCTATGCATTATTAAAAAAATTAAACTTTTATTTTTGATAAATTAAATAACCTCCTCAAAACTAACAACTTTATAACCTGTTATATTTTCAAGCATATAATTTAAAAACCAAGGGTTTTCTTTTTTAAATTTTTCAACCGCTTCCTGAAAATTCTTACCTTCAGCGTAGCCAAGCCCCTGGCAATTTTCAATATCAACACCGTCCATATCTTGAGTAAAACCATCGGATGTAATTAATAAGTATTTATTCATATACCTTTATTCCTCCTATTTCTTATTTTTTAAATGCCATAAGAAAAATTAATTTTTTCATTTTTATCTAATTATTACAACTTTTAACGTTTCTTTTAAATTATTAATATTTATTCTTATCAAATAAATCCCTGCGCCTACTTTTTTCCCATTAAAATTTGTTCCATCCCATATTATTACATTTGAAAGTTTTTTAGAAATCTCTTTTACAAGTAAGCCATTTCGTGTATAAACGCATATCTTACCTTCAAGCCCAAAGAACTCGTTTGGGATTATAATATTAATTTGTTCATTTTTTGATAAATTTACTAAATTTTTTTGCAATATTATTTTTCTTACAATTAAATTAGCTATATGGGTTTGAACTGGAGTTGGTGTATTAACTTGCGTGGATGTAATTGTATTAACTATTGTATTTGTATTAGTTGGAGTATTTGTATTAGTATTTGTTGAAGTTGTTGAAACAGTATCTGTAACAGTATTTGTTTTTGTAAAAGTTGGTGTTGATGTATATATCATTGTTGTAGTAATTGTTTCTGTTATAAAAGCAGTATTTGTGAAAGTTGGTGTTAAACTGCTCTGCTCTAAAAAAGCAGGACATAAAATATTATAACCTGTGTTCGTTGTTAATTGTTCAACATTTGTCCCATTTGCTTCCATCAAATATATTTGATAATAACCTGATTTATTATTTATAAAAACTATTTTATTACCATCTGATGAATAGCAAGGGTCATCATTATCGCCCACCAAAGATGAAATCGATGTTCTGCTATTTCCACTATAATCCATTACAAATAAATTATCACTTTGCCCTTGCGTTGTTTTTGAAATAAAAATTATTAAATTTTGTATTGGACTAGTTCGTGGATACCAATCAGGAACTGAATTATTTGTAATTTTATTTTTAGTCCCGTTATCAATATTCATTATATAAATTTCATCTGTATTCGGATCATTTATCCTGCTTCTACTTGTAAATACGATTTGATTTCCTTCACGAGTATAATCAGGTGCCCATTCTTCACTTGTCGACATATCCTGAGTCATATTTATTGGATTACTTCCGTCAGAATTCATAACAAATATGTCGCCATAGCCATCATCTTTATTTGACTTAAATGCTATTTTAGTTCCATCAGGAGAAAAAACCGGATCATAATTACTTGCATTGACAAAAGCACCAGTAGAAAGGCAAACAACAGAAAAAGTATTAAGGTCCATTTTATAAATCATATTGTTACCATTTCGATTACTATAAAAAACAATGTATTTTCCACCAGGTGAAACCTTTGGATTTAATTCATTATAAGAATTGTTTGAAATATTTGTTTTAGTATTAGAAAAAAAATCATGTATATATATTTGATAATTTCCAGTTTCATTGGAANAATATATTAGCTTACCNGTAAATGAAAAACCTGATATTATAAAAAATAATAAAAATATTGTAATTATTAAAATTTTTTTCATTAGTTATAAGCTCCATTATAAAAATTAAAAATGTTTTTTTATTAATAAGAAAAATCAAATTGTTAATCTATTACTTTAACAATTAAACCATAATTAAAAACTAAAAATCATAATAAACAATTCAGAATTAATCTTATTTAAGCGTTGTTAAATAAGGTGTT
>JGI24721J44947_10010012_pt1 | contig 12074 bp, 12 predicted proteins | sample YelNatPaOPGAMG01_FD_44947 | JGI IMG/M metagenome (IMG submission 44947)
GAAGGATTGACTTCGTATCTGTGCCTGTGCCTCTCGTAAATTTCACTTGATCTGTAAAGCCGGCTTGCAATTGTTCCATCTTTTATGAGAACTTTTTTTGATCCAAGCCTCATTGTTCCTCCCATGTTCTTCACCCTGTACTGTTCAGGCAAAAGATCTATGACAGGATTTTTTGTGTTATCCTGAAATTCCGAACTGTTTGCATCCTCCAGGCCCAGCACATTTTTGGCAAACTCTATGACGGATACCTGAAAACCAAGACAGATGCCAAGGTATGGAATCCTGTTCTCTCTGGCGTACCTTGCAGCCTCTATCTTGCCTGTTACGCCTCTGTAGCCAAAGCCACCGGGGACAAGTATTCCGTCAACTTCTCCAAGAAGTCCTGTGGACTTCAGCAGATCGTCCGAATTTATCCATTTCAGCCTCACACTTATTCCTGTGTTGCCTGTTACATGGGAAAATGCCTCCTTATGGCTTATATAAGCATCCTGAAGTTCTATGTATTTTCCCACCACTGCAATATCTACAGTTTCATTTGGATTCCTGAGATTTTCCAGAAAACCTGTCCATGGTTCACTGAAGTTCTCAAGTTTCAGCGAGAATTTCTTTTCTATATATTTCTCAAGTTTCTGATTGTGCATATCTCCGGAAGGAAATATGTGTTCGGTATGTCATTTATCCCTATAATTCCACTTTCCGGTACATCGGTAAAGAGTGAAAGCCTCCTCTTGGTCTGTTCCTGAAGTGGATTTTTTGATCTGCAGAACAGCAGATCAGGTTGAATACCAATCTCTCTGAGTTCCTTAACGCTGTGCTGGGTAGGTTTTGTCTTCTGCTCCTCCACAGCCCCAAGTTCCGGAACAAGTGTTACATGCCCGAACAGCACCGAATTTTCACCCTCTTCCTGTTTCAGCTGCCTTAAAGCTTCCAGGAATGGCATGGATTCTATATCTCCGACCGTTCCACCAACCTCAATCATAACTATGTCCACATCGGTGGAATTACCGATTATCCTGATACGCCGTTTTATTTCGTTTGTTATGTGTGGTATTATCTGTACCGTGCTTCCAAGATAATCCCCCTTCTTTCCCTCTCAATGACCTCTTTATAGATCTTCCCTGTGGTGATGTTGTTATCTCCGCTGAGGTTTATGTCAAGAAATCGCTCATAATTCCCCAGATCCAGATCAACCTCACTCCCGTCGTCCAGAACAAAAACCTCACCATGCTGATATGGATTCATTGTGCCAGCATCGTAATTCAGGTAAGGGTCTATTTTAATAGCGGTAACCCTCAGTCCATTTGATTTCAAAAGATGTGAGAGACTTGAGGTAATGGTTCCTTTTCCAAGTCCGGAGAGAACTCCCCCGGTTATAATTATGTATCGCACTATGGATAAGCTTTTTTTTATTAATTAATTTTCGTTGAGATTCTTTTTACAATTATGACCTGCCTTTTCACGATTGGCCTAATGTTTAACCATGCAGATTGTGAAAAATGCATACAGTTATACTTATTGGATCAGTACGGATTCCCATCTCACCATTTTTTTATTTCACCAGTTCCCTGAGGTATTTTCACATGGACTTCAGAGATATTTCCTGAGAGAAGATGGTATTGCTTCAAATGTGGTTGGATGTGGTTCACACGACATGGCCAGTGCTTTGGCGGTCATTCCGTTTTCAATAGCTGCTGTGAAATAAGCCACCAAATCTGCACCATCATGGGCAAAGGTCTGGAAACCGAGGATTCTTCCCCCGTCCTTTTCAATAACTATTTTGAACCATCCGTCCCTCTGCCTGAAAATCTGAGATTGTGCATCTCCTTCCAGACTTTGTGAAACAACTTCATAGTCAATCCCCATATTTATCACATCTGCTTCTGTATATCCGACGCTCCCCAGTTCAGGATAGGAGAAGAGAGTAAATGGTATTGCGTTGAAATTCATCACATAATTCTGTTTCCCCTCTATGTTTCTGGCAGCAATTACGCTCTCCTTTACCGCTGCATGGAAAAGCATTGATCTTCCAATTACATCGCCGGTTGCAAATATGTTCTGTCTGCTTGTTCTCATATGTGAATCAACAACTATTGAATTATTCAGAGTTTTTACTGTGGTTTTCTCAAGACCTATACCTTTAATATGCGGTCTTCGTCCGGTTGCCATTACAACCTCTTCTGCTGACAGTATCTTTTCCTCATCACCATCCATTAATTTTACAATCTTCATTTTCCCGCTCTTAGAAATTTCCTTAACCTTTCCATTGAAAATAACACTTACATGCTTTCCTGACATCAGCCTTAAGGCTTCATCCGAAATGGCCTTATCCATGCCCGGAAGAAGCCTGTCATGTGACTGTATTATTGTAAGTTCTATCCCGAATGGTGCCAGCATGTCTGCAATTTCGACACTTATATATCCTCCACCTATGAGTATTATTGAACCGGGGAGTTGACCTATGGACGATTTATACGCAAAAATATTGTCACTTGTAAGAGCCAGGCTGCTGCCTGGCAAATCTGGAATGAAAGGATCTGCACCAGTTCCAATAACTATGTTTCCGGACGAGGCGGTAAAAGACTGTTCACCACTCACCTCCAGAGTACTGTCGGAAAGAAATGAGGTGGTCCCTTTCACAAAGTCCACGTTTGCCTCATGATCCCTGATCTCCCTGTAATGATTATCGTATCGGATTTTCTGCACGGAATCCTTGAATGACTGAACATCTGACCACATATCAGGAAGTTTTATGCTTCCATTATAAGCGCTGATTACCGCATAGTCCATGAGGCTTTTTCTTACTGTCTTTGAAGGAATACAGCCAGAGAAAAGACAGTTACCTCCGAGATTTCCCTTTGGATCAACCATCAGAATTTTATGGCCGGATTCCGCAAGCTGAAATGCACCAGGATAACTGGCACCACCGCCACCCATAAAAATTACATCATATTTCCTTTCCTGCATTTATGAAAATAGCGTTATTGTATATATCACTATAATAAGCTGAGTGTCTTTTACTTTTCATGCACCCCTATATTTTCACCTTGTTGAATAAAATCTTTCCTGATCCATTTAATGGGTACCTGAATAACAATTTATAGTCTCTGAAAATGTCTGCCTATGAGAATACTTGTCTTTTCAGATATACATGCAAACTTTGAGGCACTTAAGGCCGTTATTGCGAAGGAAAAATTCGATTACTCCATATTTCTTGGAGATGCCGTTGATTATGGACCTCAACCGTCTGAAACCCTTGATCTTGTGAGGGAAAATAGTGATGTGAAGGATCATGGGAAATCACGACAGGGCAGTTGCTTATGATGAGGATTGCCAGTGTGCCCTGGAAATGCATGATCTGAGCGAATACACAAGGGAGAATATATCAAAAAAGCTTCTTTCAAAGGAAGATATTGGCCACCTGAAGGAATTCAGGGAGAACCAGGTGATTGAGATTGACAACCTGAGGATATATTCCGCCCATGCTTCACCGTATAACAATTTGTATGGCTATCTATTTTCAACTGAAGCTGAAATGGTATGGAAGGACAAAAAACTGAAGGAATATAATTACATAATGGTAGGCCACACCCATTATATGATGATGTACAGGAACAGGATATTGAACCCTGGAAGTTCAGGTCAGCCCAGAGACGGACTGTGGATGCCCATGTACATGATCTTTAACACCGACAGCATGGAATATACTTTCCACAGGTTCAAATATGACTACAGAAAGAATGTGAGTAGGCTTGAGGAGATAGTTAAGGATGAAAAATACCTGGAAAGATTGAAATCCTTTTACATCCCTTCCAGATAGAAGGATTATGGAAAGCCCTTAAAAATGCAGGAACAGGATGGAATAAAATCCATAAAGATTGGATTCGTGTATCTCAAAGATGACGATCCCAAAAAAGCAACCATGAAGAAACTTGAAAGATTCGGTATGGCAAGCATAACCAGGCTGGGTTCTGCCAGAGGGATGGTTATCCTAACCCCTTATGCAGGCAGGATTCTTCTTCCGTCTGATTCTAACCTGGTCAGGAATAGAGGCCTTTGCCTTATAGAAGGTTCATGGAAAAGGCACGACAGGTTTGAAAACATAACAGGACACTATGCAAGGTCCCTTCCAAAACTGCTTGCCGCAAATCCCGTGAACTACGGAAAGGTACAGATTCTCTCCTCAGTGGAGGCTCTGGCGGCTGCCCTTTACATAACCGGATACCGGGAACAGGCAGAGTCTGTGCTTTCAAAATTCAACTGGGGGCTTACATTCCTGCAGCTAAATCATGAACCACTTGAACTTTACAGTAAAGCAATAACAGAACAAGATATGAAAAGGATGGAAAATGAGTTTTTCTGATGGCATGTTCTCATGCTGATCTTTCCCATACATTTCCCCTGATCACGTAGGTTCCTTTCGTGTATTGATACAGAATATCTCCTATGGATTTCCGGAAATTTTCAGGAATAAGGGAGAGCTTTCCATCTTCCCATGGCAGAATATGAATGCCTTCAACATGTGAAAGGTTTTCCGGCACTGGCTCACCAGAAATAAACAATTTCAGGAAGCCCATCTCATCCGGATCAATTCTCATTCTAACTTTTTCTGCCTTTTCTAATATGAGTTTCCCATCCTCTATGCCGTAGCCTAATTCACCTGTTCTTCCACCTGCATATTTTATAAAGATCAGAATGCCCATACATTTTGTGCACTCCCCGCAGGGCATTATCCTCCCATTGCTGTAATGGCAGGAATGGCATGATCTCTGCTGCAGATATAGATCGTGATACCTGTTCACCAGTATCTTCTCAACAACAGAACCAAAAATTGGATAGACTGCACTCCACAGGGATGAATTGATTCCCTTGGCCTGAAGATATCCCGATGTCATGTTGTTGAAATCCCATGTCTGGTCAAAAACTCCATAATAGTGCTTTATCCCCTTATACTTTGGCATTTCCCTGGGATCATCCAGCTCATCCCCCAGAAGAAGGCCGCTTATGGAATATGACCTGATCATGGGAATAAACGAGAAGACATATACGGGAAATGTGAAGAGCTGTATGGGGTAGTCGTCAGCCCTTTTGTTTACAACAGCAAAATCAAGTATCTTCAACCTGATCTGTGCCCATCTGTAGAAACGATCTATATTGGACCATACTTTTTTGACATTTTAAAATTTGCAGAATAATATTCATATGAAGTCTTTGCCGTAAGCCAGTGACCACCGGATTCATTGAAAAAGAAGGCGTAGGTATCTGCACCTGATTCTCTCAACATACCATAGGTGAGAAGGCTCTCCTTTCCTCCGGAAGACAGGACAGCAATCCTGTTTCCTGGTTTAAAAACAACCGGTGATTCCTTATTTTTATGTATTGGTGCAATTACCTCTGTTGCCCCGTTTGCATTTTCTTCAGTGATATCTGCCTCCTTTGGCAGGTACTCCTTTTTTATAAATTCGTAACGCCTTCTGCAGAGCTTGTTTACGAAAACCTCCCTGTTGTTTATCCTCACATACTTCCCTATTATTTCCAGATCATTATCTGAAACTGGAAATTCGAGATACAGTGAACCTGCAAAATACGTGAAATTAATGGCAGCCATGGTAAGCAGCATTCCTGCCATATTTTCATCCGCTTCCACAGGATCGGAATATGTGAAAATAAGTTCGAAACTTTCTTCGGTTACACCCTGTGAAAATGAAACAGTCCCCCTTATGGATTTACCACGGTATTGCAAGGGTTTAACCCGTATGGAGTCAAAGCATCTCACCCTTTCAGTATATTTCAATAAATCACTTACATTGAATGAGAGGCTATTTCCCTTGCAACTGAATCCAGTGGTTCAAGTGGATTGAATACNGGTATGCCGAATTTCCCCTGAAGGCAGCTTATTGATTCCTTTATTTCTGAACTGTCCATATTTTCGCTGTTTATTGATATGGCTATAACCTTCCTGTTTGAAAGGTTTTCAAGTATGTTTATGTATTTTTCAAGTGGAGGTATTGGAAAATCCTCGAACCCATCGAAAGCCTTTCTCTTGGGGGCGTGCTGGAGAATTATGGCATCAGGCCTGCAGGCACCTATTATTTCAAAGCTGCCGGGATATGCGGGATGCAGTACCGAACCCTGCCCCTCAAGGAACATATAATCAGGCTTTTCTTTCACCCACGCTTCATGTGTGACCCATTCAAGGTTTCCGGGGATGAAATCGTTTATCATTGAATCNACCACCACCGTGTATGNGAAACCCTGCATCCATGAGGTCTGCCCTGTTCCAATCATGACNGATCTTTTTCCAGCCTGGTTCATGGCCTGATTAAGGAATACNGAAGTTGTCCTCTTTCCTATTGCACTGTCTGTACCCAGAACTGCAATCTTTGTNGCCTTAACCTCCCTTATGGAACCTGTGAATGGCATCTTCATATCCCTGAACATCTTCCTGACATCAATTATATCTGTACCATTACTTCTTGAAAGCGAAGAGAATTCCGGATCGTCGCTTATGAACTCGTGAAGGCCGCTTACGACAGTCATTCCTTCATTTATTGCCTCCCTGATATATCTCCTGTATTCATCTGGTATGTAACCGCCATCTGTTGCAATTCCCACAATGAAGACCTTTGACCCCAGAGATTTCCCTTCCTCAACTGATCTCACTATGGGGATTCCTTTGGGTTTCCCTGATAGTATCTGGCCTGCATCCTCTCCAGCGTATCGTGAATCAATTACTGATGTGATATTGTACCTTTTGCTGTATCTCACGAGCCCGTTTGCCGTTTTTCCATATGTTGACCCAAATACATTTTCTGCAAGCACTACTGCGTTATCCATGATCTGCCCCTCCCTGTAAGTACCACAACTACCTCTCCTCTGTAGCCCAACCTCTTCATGACCTTGTCAGCTGCAGCCATTGCCGATGCCGATGCCGGAAGAACTGAAAGTTTTTCAGCCCTTTCTATCATTCTTGAATAATTGACCATCTCTGAATCGGAAACGTATGTTGCAATGCCGTTGCTTCTGTATATTGATTCCAGTGCCTTCTGGCCATCGTATGAACGGAATGAGACAAGCGGCTCTGAAACTGATGTTTCAGTAATCATTGAAGGATCAAGATCCACAACTTTCCTTCTTTTTCTTTTCCAGGAAGCCACTATTGGGTTTCCGTTTGAAGTGCTTGATGCAATAAGTCTGGGGACACTGCTGATCTCACCACTGTGGTACAGTTTCTCAAACCCGGAAAATATTCCCGCAAGTGTTGTTCCGTTCCCAACTGGGACTGAAAGGAACTCCGGGCTGTGCCCGAGCTGCGACAATATCTCATAGGCAATGTTCTCATAACCCATTATGTCAAGTTCAGAATTCTTAGATCCGGGACTTGAGTCGTACCAGCTCTCATCATTGGATCTATCTCTCATGTAATCAACAAGTTCCTCGTATTTATAGGGCATTTCAAGTATTGAAGAACCGTTGGATCTCATTTCTTCCACCCTCTCGCCGGAATAAAATTCAGGTATTGCTATGACGGATTTCAACCCATACCTGTTTGCGAAATACGAGATTGATGCACCGTAATTTCCGCAGGTTGCCAGAGATATTGTATCATATCCGCCTTCTCTGGCTTTCAGAGCATGCAGCATAGAGATCCTGTCTTTTTGGGTTCCCGTGAGACTTGCACCCTCGAATTTGATAAAAAGGCCGTTCATTTTCAAACGTTTTTCAAGGTTGTGCGCTCTAAAAAAAGGTGTGTTACCAGGAGGTTTTTCCTCTTCAGATATTTCTTCCATTTCATTTCACCCAGGTTTCTAACCTGGTATTATTTATGCTAAGCAATCACGACTATATAAATGTTTTTTATTAAAAAAATAATCCGAAATATGTAGGGGACTGGGATTTTAGCCGGAAAATAANTTTAATTATAAATACATATTATTANAACTATATTNTATCTTTTATATACTTATTATTTCCAATTTTCTCTCGTCTGAAATCTTCTTTATGAGATCTCTTGCTTGTGCCTTTGTTCCCTTCTTATCCATGAGAAAACCTTTGCATCCTGGAGTTTTCTCCACTGCCTGAAGGATCATGTCCTCGGTAATTGAATCAAGGGCATATTTTGGGATCATATGGCCCATATTTATGTTATTTTTCAGGAAGTATTCAGTTATTTTTGGCATATAGTGGCCTCCCCCAATTCCCACAAATGTGTCATAGTCCCTGTCTTCACGATCAAAGATCGCACCTCTTACAACCTCAAGTGCCTCCGGATCTCTCCACTGTTTTTCTGTGGTGCCGATCTCAATGTAATAATTCATCTTGTTCAGTAAAGGGCCATGATGTGTGGCTTCGAAGGTTATTTCAAAATTGTCCCCTNTGAAATTATCCTTAAGAAACCTCAGTGATGCCGACATGGCAGCTGGATATGATAATGTAAGAGTTCCCGGTTTTCCTCCAAGCAATGCCCCCGAGAAGTTTCCTGTTGGATGAACNGTTATGGATTTTATATCAGCCTTTGAGGAATGCCTTGAGAGAAATATGACNCCTTTTGCCTCCATCCTGTTATCACTCAGAAACTGTTCAATATTGTCCAGATAAAGGTGTCTTTCATCAAAGACAGCGAGCATGAAGTTCCCGTGTACCATTATATTATGAGAACCTGAATTGGTGAATGCCTCTTTTTCAAGAATGTAGTCAAGCATTGATTTGCTTGCCTCATCCGATTTTGATGCAACTAAAAGATCCGGCAGCATTGACCATAATCACATCAAGATTTAAAAGGGAGGTGCTGACTTTCAATGAATTGGAAGATGGGAACTTTTTCACGCAGGATTACCAAACGTTCTTGCCCATTAAATTCTTGCTTCTATCATATCGTGGTAAATATTATCGGCCTTCAACATGACCCTTTTCCTTCTTTCCACAATATTGGAGAATTTCTTTTTCATGCTGCTTCCCTCCATATCTGAAAGTATCGCTTCGTAACTGGCATATGTGTCAGTTTCAGCCTTGGAGATGTAAAGAAGTATATTCTGCAGGCTGTTGGGGTCAATATTCTCAGCGCTTATAAGATGCCTGGTTGCCTGAATGTCATACAGTTTTCTCAATGTTTTATTTTCGTTATTTATAACATATTTGTTATTCAAAAAATTGTATATATCTCTGGAAAACTGATCTCTGCTTTTTGCAAATGCCTCAAGAAACATTCTTATGTTTGACAGGTTTGTATCCAGCATCAGATCATAGTACTTCTTCGCCCATTTGTCCTCTTCAATTGCCAGAACATCCAGTTTTGACCTGATCGATTCCATGGATGCCATACATTAACATATGAAATCATGGTAATAAGACATTTCCATTATCTCATAGCATTCTGCTGGAATCGGAATGAGTAGAGACTGAAAGCTTTATGGAAACTATTTGCTGGTTGGAGGAAAATCATTGAACGCAGTGTAAAGAATTTAAGGCGAATCAAAATACTGATCCATATGGATTTAGACATTGGAAAAATAGAGGATAAACTGAAAAAGTACTGGGAAGAGGAAAATATCTACCAGTTTAAGATTGATCCTCTGGGGAGGGACAAAAACTTCTCAATTGACACTCCACCTCCAACAGTTTCAGGAAAGATGCATATGGGGCACGCCTTCTCCTATCCACATCAGGATTTTATAGCAAGGTACAAAAGAATGAGGGGGTATTCCGTATTCTATCCATGGGGATTTGATGATAATGGCCTTCCCACGGAACGATACACTGAAAAACTTATGGGAATAAGAGCTGAAAAGGTAAATCTTGAAGATTTCATAAAGGCATGCCAGGAGGCAAGCTCCAGGTCTGAATCAGAACTTATGGCCACCTGGAGAAATCTTGGAATCAGTGCAGATTTTAAAAATCACTACACGACCATGTCCCGGGAATCCAGAAAGATATCACAAACCATGTTTCTGGATCTTCTTCATAAAAATAGGGCATATCGGGAGGAGGCCCCGACCATAAGGTGCCCATCCTGCAGAACATCAATCTCCCAGATTGAACTCAAGGACGGAATAGTTTCAACCGATTTTGTCTATATAAAATTCGATCTTGCCGATGGGGGAAATATAATAATTGCCACTACCAGACCGGAAATGATGGGCGCATGCGTGGCTATTTTCGTCAACGGATCAGATGAGAGATACAAACCTTTCCTCAATAAAAAGGCAATTGTGCCAATATATGGAACTGAGGTTCCAGTGATGGCCGATGATGCTATCCAGGCAGACAAGGGAACCGGTGCTGAGATGATGTGCACATTTGGAGACCAGAACGATCTTGCGTTGTGGAGAAAATACCAGCTTCCCCTGAAAATAGTTCTGGATAACGCGGGAAGGATGAATGAGGCGGCTGGAGAATTCAAAGGTTTGCCTATAAATGAGGCAAGGAAAGCAGTTGTTTCAAAACTGAAGGAACAGGGAAGGGTTGAAAAAATAGAGAGGATCAAGCATTCCGTCAACCTGCATGAAAGATGTGATACACCTATAGAAATCGGTATAAGTACACAGTGGTTTGTCAGATACCTTGATCTTAAGGATAAGTTCAGGGAAAGATCCGATGAGGTTAAATGGCTGCCGGAGCATATGAAGATAAGGCTTTATAACTGGATTGACGGATTGAAATGGGACTGGTGCATTTCCAGGCAGAGGTTCTATGGAGTTCCGTTTCCGGTCTGGTACTGCAAAAACTGTGGAGACATGGTTCTTGCAGACATTGAAGAACTGCCGGTGGATCCGAGACTTGAAAAAAATGGAAGAAAATGTTCAAGATGTTGTTCATCTGATCTGGAACCGGAAAGGGACGTTATGGATACATGGGCTACTTCTTCCCTCTCTCCAAGGCTTGCTCTTGTTCCCGCCGGATATTTTCAAAGTCTTTACCCCATGGATATCAGGTTCCAGGGACATGATATCATATCCGTATGGGCATTTGTTACAATAGTCAGGTCAGAAATCCATGACAGTTTGAGTCCCTGGAAAAGGATATTCATAAGCGGCAATGTTTATGATCCTCTTGGCCAGAAGATGAGCAAAAGCAAAGGGAAACGTACTTGAACCTGCCAATTTCATTGAACAATATGGTGCCGATGCCCTGAGGTTCTGGGCTTCCAGTTCAGTTCCAGGGGATGACATAAAGATAAAGGAACAGGATTTTGTGAGAGGAAGAAGGACTGTGATCAAGCTGTTCAATGCCTTCAAACTCCTTGAACTTATCAGGTCGGATAAACCTCTGAAGAAATTGAATACACCTCCATCAAATATGGCAAATGCATGGATACTGGCGAAGCTTAACAGTGTTGTGAAAGATGTTACTGATCTCATGGACCAGTATCTCTTTTCAAGGGCGAGGACTCAGCTTGACAACTTCTTCTGGAACACATTCTGTGACAACTATCTTGAGATCATAAAGGGATATGGCAACACCGACACTGATCCTGCACTGCAGGATGAGACTGTATCCGTTTCATACCATGTTTTCCTTGACNTTCTGAGAATGTATGCACCANTAATGCCNTTCATAACAGAGGAACTGTACCTTTCATACCCTGAACATGGAAAAAGCATACATGTGGATTTATGGCCTTCTTTCTCTGAGGAATTCANATTCCAGGAGGCNGAAGGAAAGATGGATTATATAATTGAGGTCATTGGAAAGATAAGAAACCTCAAAACAGGAAACAAGATGTCAATGAACACTCCGCTGGAAAGAGTCNTCATAAACGGCAATTCCAGAATTATTGAAGAAGGAAGAGATATTATAATGGGAATGATGAAAATCGGCAGCATAATTTCTGAGGATTCACCGGAAATTCTTGTTTCCTTGGATGAAAAGCAGGAAAATAAATAACTTTTTATTTTATTACTGATGAAAGAGTATTCCATGATAAGACCTGACAAAAAAATATTGAGGATAGGTTCAGTGGTGCTTGTTGCAGCCATTATAATGCTTGGAAGCGGAATTTTTTTGTATTTTTCAAACACAAACTCCACCCTTGATTTGACTGTTCTACCTGCAACACCTCACGTTGTTTCACAGAAGAA
>JGI24721J44947_10010016_pt1 | contig 12069 bp, 9 predicted proteins | sample YelNatPaOPGAMG01_FD_44947 | JGI IMG/M metagenome (IMG submission 44947)
GTGGAGAGTGTTGTGAGGAGGGTTAAAGCTTTGAGCAAGCCTAGATCCCCTATAATAGATGTGAGCGAGGTTGTCAGGAAGTATTACGGCAGGCCTGTTAAGGCCCTCAAAATAACTACAGTGATTCCTGAAGCGGTGCGTGAGTATAGGGAGGAAGTCGCTAAGATAGAGGGGATCACGGAGTTTCTCGAGGCTGATATCAGGTTTTCCATGCGTTACATACTAGATAAGGACGTCCCNCCATGTAGTTGGTATGAAGCCGAGGTTGAGGAAATACCATCGGGTAGTTACAGGGTGAGGAACGCNTACGTCTTGAGNGGGGAGCTGCGGANGCTAGATGAGTCTAAGCCTCCTAGACTTAAGGTACTCGCGTTCGACATAGAGGTCTACAGCCCTCTAGGCTCCCTAATGCCGGAGAGGAACCCGGTGATAATCATAGCCGTAGCTAACGACGAGGGCGAGGTTAAGGTAATGACTAAGGAAGACGGGGGTAGTGACGCGTCGTTGATTGAAGAATTCGTTAAGTACGTTAACGAGTACGACCCGGACGTGATAGTAGGGTATAACTCCAACATGTTTGACTGGCAGTACCTCCTCCAGAGGTCTCAGATACTTAAGGTAAGGCTAGACGTCGGGAGGGTTAAGGGAGGGATCCCGCGTCAATCAGCTTACGGCCACATATCGGTTCCGGGAAGGCTACACGTAGACTTATACAACTTCGCTGAGGAGATACCTGAAGTCAAGATAAAGTCTCTTGACGAGGTCGCCGACTATCTAGGGGTGATGAAGAAGTCTGAGAGGGTTTTAATACCGTGGTATGAGATACCTANGTACTGGGATAACAAAGAATTAAGGGATGTCTTGATTAAGTACGCGAGAGACGACGTCGTCTCAACACTGCTACTAGCTAAGGAATTCCTCCCGTTCGCGATCCAACTATCTAACCTGACCGGACTCCCCCTAGATCAGGTCGGGGCTGCTTCCGTAGGTTACAGGCTTGAGTGGTACTTGATGCGTGAGGCAGTTAAGTACGGGGAACTCATACCTAACAGGGTTGAGAGACCTTACGAGCCTTATAAAGGCGCGATAGTGCTTGAGCCTGTTAAGGGGGTTCATGAAGGGGTGGTGGTGCTGGACTTCACGTCNATGTACCCAAACCTAATGATTAAGTATAACGTGAGTCCNGACACCTTCGTCACGGGGGAATGCGATGAGACTCAGTGCTACCTAATCGAGGAGCTAGGTTATAAGTTTCTTAAGGANCCGCCAGGNTTCTACAAGAACGTCCTCACAACNCTACTTAAGCTAAGGAGTGAGATAAGNTCCTTAATGAAGAAGCTAGATCCTGAAAGCCCTGAGTATAGGGTCCTAGACGAGAGGCAGAGAGCTCTTAAGATCCTCGCTAACGCTTCCTACGGGTACATGGGCTGGGTTGGGGCTAGATGGTATTTTAAGGAGGGTGCCGAGAGCATAACAGCCTTAGGGAGGAAAACAATATCTAGAGCTATCGACTTGGCTAGGAAGATGGGCTTAAGAGTAGTGTACGGCGACACGGACTCCCTATTCGTTAGCTACGTGAAAGACTTAGTGAACGAGTTCATTAATAAAGTATACGATGAGTTAGGCCTTGAGATTAAGGTGGATAAGATATATAAGAGAGTGTTCTTCACGGAAGCTAAGAAAAGGTATGTAGGGTTAACGGAGGACGGCAAGATAGACATAGTGGGTTTTGAAGCCGTGAGGGGTGACTGGACCGACATAGCTAAGGACGTTCAAGAAGAGGTAGCTAAGATCGTCTTAACCACCAAGAACGTTAACGAAGCGGTAAACTATGTCAGGAAGGTGATAGAGGAACTGAGAGCTAACAAGATAAGCTTAGAGAAATTAATTATATGGAAGACCCTCACCAAGAAAGCCGAGGAGTATGAGGTGGAGGCACCGCACGTTGCCGCAGCTAAGAGGCTGGAGAAGCTGGGGGTAAAGGTGGATGTGGGTAATAAGATTGGTTACGTGATAGTTAAGGGGTCGGGTAGCGTGTCTTCCAGAGCGAGACCCTACATAGAAGCCAAACCTCAAGATATTGACGTCGAGTACTACGTGGCCCACCAGATAATACCTGCAGCACTAAGAATACTGTCATATTTTGGCGTCACGGAGAAGCAATTAACAGCTCCTAGAGGAAAAACGCTCGCGGATTTCCTTGGTAAGAGATAGCGTCCTTACTGGAGGAGCTCGTCGAAAGTTAAGATAACTAGGTCTGCAGGCTTCTTCGTTATAGTCGCTACCCTGAAACACAGTATGAACTTTATGTTTTTGACTGCGGCCGCGTCAATAAGTCTGGGCGTGGCTATGCCGTCCATAACCACCGCGTAAACAGGCTTCTCAGTGCCTAATATGTAGTCAACCAAGTCTTTCACAGGTATTCTGTCCAGCTCGTTCCAGTTCTCGTCGTACACGATGGCCTCTAACGTGCCCTTCAAGCTGTTTATCGCTTCGAGAACTTTATTAGGTATCATGTAGGTCTCCAAGACCTCAACAGTCTTAGGAACGACCTCGGTTTCAGGGACTTGAATACTGGTCGCCTCAACAGCTTCCGTCTCAGCAGCCGCTGTTTTGGCTTGCACTGCCTCAGCCGTTATCGACTGCAGGAATGTCTGTAACGGTACCATGTTCTTTAAGGCTTTCTGGATTTCCTTACCCGTGAGTTCCTCAACCTCACGCCCGCTAGGTGCTCTAGCCACCGCGTCCACTCTGATCACGTTAGCTAAGTTCTTAGCTATCATAGCGCCTACGCGATCCCCGTCAACAAACACTATNACCTTCTTCTTGTTTTTAGCTAGGTCTACGAGACTCTTCGGTACCTCACCCTTAGCCCCCTCAATAGCTATCACGTTTTTATAACCGTATTTGAGAAGGTTTATTACGTCCGCTCTACCCTCAACTATTATGAGGGTGTCTGAAGTCTCTACTTCAGGCCCTGCCGGCAGTTTCTCAGGTCCGTACTCAATGATCTCACCNATTTTTACNGCCTCACTAACCTCTGCTAGAACCTCNTTGATGTCTATAGNCCTTTCCTGCATTATGTCTCTCAATATTTCCTTAGCTCTCTCCACTATCTTCTTAAGCTTTTCCTGCCTTAAGTCAACTATCTCCACCACCTTAATCTTAGTTGCGTAAGGACCCACCCTATCAACAGTCTCTATTAAGGCAGCTATCAAAGCTGTCTCAACCTTATCCAGGTTTGAAGGTATTATTACCTCCCCGACGGTCTTGCCGTTAGATTGCTTNACCTCGACAGTTATCCTGCCTATCCTCCCCTTATCTTGGAGCTCCCTCAAATCNTACTCAGGGCTGAACAAACCCTCCGTCTGACCGAAGATAGCGCCAATGATGTCGGGCTTCTCCACAGCCCCCGCAACCTCTATCCTCGCCCTAATTACGTATTTCACTACAGCACCACCTAACTTAAGCATCACTAATATAAACTAGTTTAAACCGATAATAAGCGTGTTTAGCGAGCTGAGCTCCAGCGAATTACCGCCTTGAGGGTTTTCATGCTCTGTATTTAATAATTGAAAGAATTCTTTAAGGGATTTGAGTAGGGTGCTTTAAGTGAGTGAGGAATTCTTAGATGAGAGAGCGAGAACCCATGTAGTGAGTTTCTGCAGNGAGAGATGCTCGGAGTACTCCTTCAANACTAGAGAGGAATTCAGGGAGTGCGTNGACTCATGCGTTAAAGAAATCCTTAGTAAGAGAAAACCCTCCTAAAGCGGTAAGAGGTAGTTAGATCGCTGCGTGCTACTCAAAGAAGCCNCCCTTACATCGTGCTCGGGGAGCGTTGCTTTCAGCTTTCACGGCGTTAATATTTAATAAGGTTCATACACACAACAATTAGTGAGTGGTTTGAGCCCGCTACAGTGTGAGATAGCCGCGAAGGAGTTGATGCCCGCGCTTAGGGCAGCTCTAGCCATAACTATGGTGAGGGAATATGGGTTAAGCGTTTATAGAACAGCGAAGTTACTCAACATAGCCCCGGCCGCGGTCTCTAACTACTTAGCTGAGAGGAGATCTAACAAGAAGTTAGTCAGGAAGCTCCTGGAGGANAAGGAGTACGCGGCATACGTGAAGGAGTATTCGATTAAGATAATCAGGAATGAGGTCAAGGTTGATGAGGTAATGTGCTTTTTCTGTAAACTCCTTTATGGGTAGAGAATTAAGGTTTTAAGCGGGGACTTCATCGACTGCGTCAGACGTGGTTCTATTTTAAACCACTTAGCTATATCTTAAGGGGGTGTTGCGTGAAGGCAGCGATCATAGCTGGCGGATTAGCTAAGAGGTTAAGACCCTTGACAGAGGAGATCCCTAAATCCCTTGTTGAGGTTGCCGGGAAACCCATTATTGAGTGGCAGCTTGAATGGCTTAAGGCTAACAACATAAACACTGTGGTCATCTTAGCTGGTTACAGGTATGAGAAACTCATCGAGTTCCTCGGATCCGGCAGGAAATTCGGTGTTAGCGTGACGTACGTCGTGGAAGACACGCCTCTAGGTACTGGGGGCGCGATCAAGAACGCCGAACCATACCTAAGCAATGAGGTATTCGTTGCTTTAAACGGGGACGTACTGACGGATATCCCAATAATCAAGTTAGTTAAGGTTTTGGAAGAACGCCATAGTGCGGTAGCCTCNATAGCTCTAGTTCCTCTGAGGTCACCTTANGGTGTGGTGAGGATATCTGGTGATGGGAGGATCGAGAGCTTCGTGGAGAAACCGAGCATAGAGGATTACTTAATAAACGCNGGGGTATACGTTATGAGGAGCGAGATTTTCAGGTACTTGCCTGACGTAGGTGATATAGAGAAAACAGCGTTTCCTCAGCTAGCTAGGGAGGGCAGGCTTTACGGAATCAAGTTCGTGAATAATTACTGGAGATCGATCGATACNGTAAAGGATGTGGAGGAGGTAACTAACGACATAAAATCCGGGAGACTNAAGTTTTAAGGAACGTGATGGCGGGGTGAAAACCTTGGATGAGGAGCCGCACCTACTCCTGGAAGTGCTTGAGTTAAGCGACGTTAACTCCCTCCTTCAAGTTATCGAGAAGCATAAGGACTTAGACGGGGTTTACCTAGGCGGGTACGTTGAGGGGGTTGATGAGAGATTCATGAAACTGATTTCAGGTCTTTCTGCCTTGAGGACTCAAGCAAGCGTGGTTTTCAAAGTCAAGGATAGAGATGTTTTAGAAGGGTTAGATCGTGTGGCTGAGAAAATAACTAACGTTGAGTTCGTAGCTGTCTTAAGCGATCTCAGCATCTTAGGGTCTGTTAAGCTTGAGAAGCTGAACGTGGGGTTTGAGGTCCTTAACCCATACCCTAACATCAGCAAGCTCCGAGAGCTAGGTGTGAAGTACTTGGTGATCCCCATGGCTTTACTGAGGAGTAGAATAGCTAAGGAAGCTGAAGCNAAGAACGTCAGGATAATAACAACAAACGTTAACTCCCCTGAAAACTACATAAAATCAAGGAGCTTCAAAGTCTACGCGGTAGTCTCGGAGAAGCCTTCTATAAAGAGGGAAGCCGAGAGTCTAGGGATTTAANAGGTTAAACCACGAGCACTCATGAAGAGATATTGCGGTTCAGATACCCACGAAGATCTTCATCTCCTCGGCGGGCATGACTTTCATCATTCAATTATATCTTTTAACGAGTAATTATAAGTTGTTATCACTGTTCGTCGAAGATCACGTGCTTGATTAACCCCTNACCAGCGGTGCTACCAGCAGTAAGCTAACGAAAACCTCTATCAGGGCTGCTAGTATGAGTATTAAGATTATTATAGGTATCTTACGTATTACGTCCTTAAACGTTTCCCTGACTTTAGCCGGGTTTCTCCGCGAGTTAGTTAGTATCGTTATGCCTAGGTGTGTTCCTAGTACGGCCGAGTAAATTAGCGCCGGGATTTCTAAGACCCCGTGAGGGAGTATGAGGAGGACCCCTCTCATCACGTCTTCTTGTGCTGAGAGGACTAATCCCACTACAAACCCGTTGACTGACATAACGCCTGCAGGACCTATTAAAGAAACACCGAAAACTATGTTCAGTAACGCTACCCTCATGTTGTTAGCGAATATAGTTAAACTTAGTAAGAGCAAGGACCTCATATCCGAGGTGTTGTAGTACTCTGTTAACGGGCTGAACTGCTCCTTAAGAATTTCCCTGACTATAGGACCTAGTTGTTGCGACGCGTAAAACCCTGCCACAACCGAGGCTAGGAAAAGTGCGGAGATTATTAACCATATAATCAGCTTAACCATCCCTCACACCTAGATTAAGATTCTCTTAAGAAGGTTTAAATTCCTCACACTTTAAGCTAATTATAAGAAAGTCAGAGAGTTGTATTGGGGAAGGAACTGACTGAGGTAGTTAGTGAGNGTGTTGCCGGATTCGACGCGAGGCAATACTTAAGAGATTACGTGATAGAGTGGTTTAAGAGTAGGTTCGAGGAGTTCACACCACCTCAGCTAATGGCCATACCGAGAATAAAAGAGGGCAGGAACGTGCTCATATCTTCCCCTACCGGGACAGGCAAGACCCTAGCGGTTTTCCTGCCAATAATAGATGAGTTACTGAGGTACGCTGAAGCAGGCTCGCTAGAAGATTACGTGTACGTCGTTTACGTATCACCTCTTAGAGCCTTAAACAACGACATGAAGAAAAACCTGATTCAGCCTCTCTTTGAGATACGTGAATACGCGCTCAACACCCGAGGATTAAACCTTCCTGAGATCAGGGTCGGTGTCAGGACCAGCGACACCTCACAGACAGAGAAAGCTAGGATGCTTGTTAAGCCCCCGCACATACTCATAACAACCCCTGAATCACTAGCTATCTCGATAACAGCCCCTAGGTTCAGGGAGAAGTTAAGAAACGTTAGGTGGGTTGTGGTAGACGAGATTCACGAGTTAGCGTCGAGTAAGAGAGGCGCTCTGCTAACCCTAACCATAGAGAGGTTGGAGGAGTTAGTGGGTAGGAGGATTCAGAGGGTAGGTTTAAGCGCCACGATCTCGCCGTTAGAGGANGTCGCNAAGTTCCTCACAGGCTACGACGACGCCGGCAACCCCAGAGATTGCGTAGTGATTGACGCGAGGTTCGTTAAGCCGGTGGAACTCCACGTCATCACGCCTAAAGTCAACATAGTTACTGCNGGGGCTGAAGAACTTAATGAGTCCATATATGAGGAGCTGAGAAAGATAGTTGATTCCCATAGAACGACCCTGGTATTCACTAATACTAGGAGTTCTACGGAGAGAGTGGTTCATAAGCTGAAGAAGGTTCTGGCCGGCAACGGTGTCGAGGATCTGGATGAGATAGAAGCGCATCACAGTTCCTTAAGCCGTGATGTTAGGCTGGAGGTAGAGAATAAGCTGAAGGAGGGTAAGTTGAGGGTAGTCGTCAGCTCCACTTCGCTTGAGTTAGGGATTGACATAGGGTATATCGACGCGGTCGTGTTACTAAGCAGCCCTAAAAGCGTTACGAGACTCTTGCAGAGGGTTGGTCGTTCAGGTCATAACGTGCGTGACGTGAGTAAGGGCTACTTAATAGCTGTAGACAGGGATGACTTAATAGAGATCTCGGTCTTAACACACCTAGCCAGGCTTAGGAAGCTGGACAACGTACACATACCTATGAAACCCTTAGACATACTTGCTCAAGTACTCGTCGGCATGTCACTCGAGAAGAAGTGGGGGTTTGAGGAAGCCTATAGAGTCGTTAAGAGAGCGTATAATTACTCGAGACTCACGTACGAGGAATTCCTTAACGTGTTAAAGTATTTGGCGGGAAGGTATGAGGACGTTCCAGACAACCTACCGGTCTATTCCAAGATCTGGTTAGACGATGAGGAGAAAGTCTTCGGCAAGAAGAAATCGGCTAGGATGATCTACTACCTAAACGCTGGAGCAATACCGGATGAAACAAAGATGAGGGTTTTCCTAGAAGGACGTAANTATATAGGTGACTTAGAAGAGGAGTTCGTTAGTTATCTTGAGCCGGGCGACGTCTTCGTTCTAGGGGGTAGGACATACATGTTCATTAAGAGCGAAGGACTTAAAGTCATCGTTAAGGATGCTGAGAAACAAAGACCTACGGTACCCTCATGGTTCTCTGAGGCACTCCCCCTAACATACGACTCAGCGCTTGAGGTAGGTGCTTTCAGAGGCTTAGTTAGTGAGCTAATTTCCAAACACGGCGTGAGGAAAGCGTCTAAACTCATCGCGTCTATGTACCAGTTAGGGGAGAAAGAAGCTAAGTACATAACGCAGTATGTGTGGGAACAGATTAAGGTGTGCGGTGTCGTACCAACTAATAAGAAGCTCCTCATAGAACTCTGGAGTGAGGGGGGATCGCAGAACCTGATCTTCCATTACCTCTTCGGTAGGAGAGTGAATCAAGCTTTGTCTAGAGCTTACGCACACATCTTCAGCAACGAGTTAGGAGTCCCGGTGAGGGTTACCGTATCAGATAATGGCTTCATGCTAACACTCCTGGCAAACACGATCGACGATATCTCGGTAGTTAAGGAGTTAGTGGGTAGGTTGAGTAGCGCTAGACTCAGAGAAACGCTAGTCAAAGCTCTTAGAAGGAGTGAGATTCTTAAGAGGAAGTTCAGGCACGTAGCTGAGAGATCCCTAGCTCTCCTAAAAGTTTACAGAGGTATTGAAACAAGCGTTAATAGGAGGGAGATAAACTCCGAGACGTTGCTGAAGGTCTCTGAGAGGATTCCGGGCTACCCCCTACTACTCGAAGCATACAGGGAGGTTTTAGAAGACTCTATGGACATACAGCACGCTGAGGAAGTCCTTAAGAAGATAGAGTCAGGTGAGGCAACCCTGGAATTCATAAATTCACCTGAAGTGCCCTGCCCCTTCAGCCACAACCTAATAGTCCAAGGCTATAGCGACGTAGTCTTAATGGAGGATAGGAGGAGAATACTCAGCATGCTATACGATAAGATAGTAGCTAAGATGAGGGATAAGAGTAAGCGGTAGCCAACGTAGACGTGAGTGAAAGCGTTTGGAGTAACTTACTCAGGGTTTCTTCCAAACGTACTTCTTACTGATCAAGTAGTTGGCTATGAAGCCTACTATAATACCTAGTGCTTGAGAAAGTAATGATTCCTTTAATAGGAGGTAGTAAGCAAGTTGTGAGACCGTGTACTGTGCTAGGGTGCCTACAACTGTTGAGACATGGTATTTAAGGAATCTCCACCAACGCTTTCCAAACCTCCTCTTCCTGAACGTCCATAGATCGTTCCAGACGAAGTTGTTGATTAGTGAGGCCTCAATACCTATCATTGAGGCTATGAAGTGCGGTATTGATAGCATGTAGGCCAGCAACCACACAACGCCTAGGTTAACGAAAACCCCTGAAGCACCGACCACCGCGAACTTATAGTAGTCGGGCATGATCATGAGTAGTTGCCTCACGTAGCTAAGTATTTCTTTTTTGCTTAGCTTGGACTCCCCCCTAATCCTTGATTGGAAAACGTACGGTACCTCACATATCTTCAGGTTGTCGTGCTGGGATATTATCTCGAGAAGTATTTTATAGCCGCTAGGCACAGCTACCTCAGCTCCTTCTATGAGCTCCCTCCTAGCTAGGAAGAAACCTGAGAGAGGGTCTTTAACTCTTCTTGCTTGAGGCACTAATATTCTAGCCATGTAAGTAGCTCCTAAGGAAATAACGCGTCTAATCAGCGGGAATCCCGCGGTACCACCGCCTCTCACATACCTGGAAGCAATAACTATATCGCACCTACCCGCGTTTCGCAGAAGTTCCTTGATTACTTCAGGAGGGTGCTGTAGGTCCGCGTCCATCACCACCACGTAATCACCGCTACATACCTTAACACCGTCTAGAATAGCCGAGGATAGCCCGAGCTTACCGGCTCTCCTAACCAGCTTCACCGGATACTTACTCGAGAGCTCCATAACGCGCTCAGCCGTCCCGTCAGGAGAGTTATCGTCGACCACAACTACCTCATAATCAACCCCGCTTAAAGACTCGTTAATCCTGCTCAATAACTCGTCAATATTCTCCCTCTCATTATACGTAGGGACAACAACCGAAACAATAGGTCTAGGAACCGTCACGCGACCCTCCTTACTAACATTATCGCGAGCCAAAAACATAAATCTTCTGAAGAACTACTCAAACCTCCTAACCATAAGGATGTCTTGAGTTCCTAGGCAGGGAAAGCTAGGTCTTCTCTTTCGTCTTTCTAGCCCACGGGATTCTCAGTCCTAAGACAATTACGTCTTTGTTGAATATCGCTGAAGCCACGTATATTAGGAGAGCGCACGTACCCACTGAAACGATTATCGAGTATAGCATCAGGGTTGTCTCGCCGGACATTAGTGAGACCGCATACATGTACGGTAGCGTAGCTATCGTTAAGCCTGCTAAGACTGCTGAGGCGGGGTTTGGCGGGAGGCCCATGAACATGGCCATGAATCCCACGCCCATGAAGACGAACATGACCGGCGCTGCCAACCCGCCGGCTATTCTTTCATCGCTGACTAGAGACCCTATCACCACGCCTATAGCTCCCGAGAATATTAATCCGAGAACTATGGCTAAGCCAATNACCCCCAGCATCTCCGGGCCTAGGAACGCCGTTATCGTGGTTATTGGAGGGGCTTGCTCAGCGCTTGCCGTGCTAGAGATCCCTCCGAGGAACATCGTGAGTAAGCCGATCATGTATACCGCCCCGAACAGTATTGACGCTATTGAAGCTCCGAGTATCTTAGCTAACACGATATCCCTCCTGCGGATGGGTTGAGCTAGTAGCATCTCGAAAGCTTTCTCAACTTTCTCGATAGCCACTATTTGTGAGGCGTACGTAGTGTTTATTCCTAGGATTATGCTAACGAGTAGCGGGGTGAGTGACGTGAAGGCTGTAATCGATAAAAACTCTTCCTGACTTACCTNCTTATTATAGAATGATATGCTACCGCTCACGAGAACAGGTTTCTGAGGCTGTAGACTCACGTTGTAGGTAGCGCTTATGGCTAGAGGCAACAACCTCTCCACAGCGCTTGAAATAGTCGTCAGCAATCCTGCTCTTGCCTGAGCGCCTGTTAGCGAGAAGACCGCTACCTTGACACTACCCCTCAGCATGATCGGCTTATTAGGTGAGGTAGCGTTCTCCGTGAAGCCTGTCGGTATAACCACACCTACCCCCGCGTCTGACACGGCCTTATCCAGTGATTCGTATACGCGGACCCTGCCCCCCATAGTAGTATTGAGTAGCTTAACTAACTCCTCAACCAATCTCGTCTTCTCTTCTAAAACCAACCCGACGTTCGATTCTATAACCTCCTTCATAGCTGACTCCACAGCCCTCCCAGTTATGTTGCCTAGNAACCCGTAAACACTCACTATCAGTACTAACCCTATTATGAAGCCAGGGTTCTTGATGAAGGCCTTAACCTCTCTCTTAATTAATTGTGTGAGCGTCACTCAACAACACCTCGCGTTGNCTTCATTTTCATGAAGACTTCCTCCAAGTTTAGAGCGTTCAGAGATTTCTTTAACTGCTCCGGGGTTCCCTCAGCTATTAACCTCCCTTTATAGAGTATGCCGACCCTGTGACTTAAGTACTCTACCTCAAGCATGTTATGGCTGCTGAGTAGTACCGTGGTCCCGTACCGCTTATTGTAGTGCCTGATTAAGTCTCTAACGTAGAGGGATCTCTCGACGTCAAGACCTGTTGTCGGCTCGTCAAGTATCAGTAGCTTAGGCTTGGAAGCTAGGACCGTGCTGACCGCGAGTATTCTCTTCATNCCCTTACTATACGTCCTGACAGGTTTCCTCAGGTAGCTACCTAAATCAGCTATCTTGACAGCTTCCTCCACCGCCTCCTCCAACTCCCTACCGTCAAACCTGAGTGAGAGCATGAACTTCACGAAATCAAGACCTGATAAGTCACGGTAAGCACCTGCTTCCTCAGGTAGGTAATTAATCATGGACCTAACACGTAGTGGATCCCTCACGACGTCCACGCCATACAC
>JGI24721J44947_10010029_pt1 | contig 12061 bp, 11 predicted proteins | sample YelNatPaOPGAMG01_FD_44947 | JGI IMG/M metagenome (IMG submission 44947)
CGAAGTCGCATTCTTTTCCTACGATGTATTGCGTATACGTAGCGTCCATAGCTCATCCTCAGGCAAGGATGCGTCACTTGTCCTGAACCCCAGCATACCGAAAGCCTCTGGACGGTGTCGGTTGCGGTGTCTCGAATCGGTAGAGAAGCATCGAAAGGCGTCAGGCAGCATGCGTACACATAATCGCGAGCTCTTCCGGTTGGTACGTTCGCTGTACTTGCATCTATTGGGTATTTCTATCCAATGTCAGGCAGCATTGCAGCTCAGTATCGTCATCTCGACTGTACTTGCATCCATTGGGGAACTCTATGCGATATACGGCAGCATTGCAGCCCAGTATCGTCATCCCTGGAATATTTGTACATTTCTCCCTTCCGTAGCAGGCGCATTCGCATACGCCCAACACCAGCTCGAGTACGCAAAACCGGACTGCAATCGTGCAGTGGTGCACACCCTTTGAAAGCTTCGCACGCTCTTGAAACAGTCTTGTGTAGCGCTCTGATGCAGAAGGTTCCCAACGTCGAATTCTGGCATCCCGCGTTCCACTAGTCCTTGTAGACTATGCTCCGCTTCGCCAGATACGTCGCTTCCGCTTTCGATAGCGCGTCTCGATAAACATGAAAGCACCCAAGGCAGTGATGATGACGCCTCCGATAAACGTCCCGATCACGATACCGACNATTGCACCNGTTGGCAGACCGTTCCCGAGACTACCCGAAGCGCCGACGTAGTTCTGTATTGGTGAGGTGACTGCCNGAAGCGTTGCGTTCGCATACAATACGCCCAGGCTTCGCAGCGTCTGCTGAAGCATCAGAGCGACGTCAGCTCGCTCCATGGTACTGGCGAGGTCGCGAGACTCCGGGGTGTAAACCTGCAGAACAAGAAATACTGAACCATTCGCATTGCGGACGAGCGATTGGTTCACTTGCACCCCAGCCGCGTCCACAGCGTTCGAGAGCCAGCGCGAAGCATTTGTTGGATACCAGAGAGAGATGTGCTTCCCGTGAATCCCGAGAAGCTCGACAAGCATGTCGCGCAACCGCTGTTGTTGTGACTCCACCAGCACCCGTGGAATACCGCGCACCATGTAAACCGCCTGCACATGGACGCCAGCGCGGCTACTCGGAACAGGGGTCACAATCGGACAAGTTCGCAATCCACTCGGTTCCATGTGCCGATAGAAGTTGAAAACATATTCTGGTTCGAGTTCGGGGTGGAAGATACGGATCTGGTCCCGGAGGATCAGATCCGGCCGCAGAACACCCTGCTCGAAGATAGGGTTCGGGTCCGTATATTTTGTGGCATCAAACAGATTATCACAGAGAACTGCCGTCCAGTTCTGGGCGTAGGTGTAGTTCTGAAGCACTTGAGCCACCGTCTTCTCAGTCGGCGTTGTGATCGAAAACCCGGTCCAGAACTGCGAGCTATTCGCGCCCAACAAGGTGAGGTTGAGGCCCGTGTCCGGCTTTCCGAGCGCGATTCCGTTGTCAAAACAGTAGGCAAGTTCCTGAGGCAGTTCCTCGTCGTTTTCTCCAAACACATAATAAGCGTTGGCGTCTCGAATGAAGNTTGCTTGGTACTTGGAGCCGAAATAGAAAGTCGAGTCGTAAGCGTAGCCGTACAAAACCGAAGGACGACGCTCTGCGGTCTGCGCTAGACCTTTGGCTTCCTCGTAGCTCCGGACAATATNACGAAACTGTTCAGACGTCTGGGTTGGAATACCAAACAGCAAGCCGAAGAGCTTGACGTATTCCGCTCGACCGAGTGGTGTCGATTCGTAGTCCTCACCAAGGAAGAGAACGGATACATTTTGTTCTGCAGGACGCAGGGTTCCGTTCCGGAGAACTTGTCTCCAGTCAGCGTCCACCTGCGACACAATGAAAACGTCAATGTTNAGGCTGGTGTTCTCCAATAGGCGCTGTAGATGCGTGAGGTTTCCAAAGTCACCGGCACAGGCGTATGTGCCCGGCTCGATGAACTCCTGTGTCGTGGGTGTACAGCCAACAGCGTACGGGGCGCCGCACAGCGACCCTGGAGTGCTGGCATTACAAGCCCAACCATGGATGTATCCTACCTCTGCAAGCGCCTTAAATAAGGTGCCAGTTAAATAGTCTGGTTCCTGGAAAGCGCGAATCGCGTACGGTCGAACAATCCCGTAACCAACATATCCCGCCTGGAGGGTATCGGTGAGCGCCAGTCCGCGGGGAGGAACCGCATGGACTTGCGTGACCATCCCGGTGCTGTTAAAGTCGNGGTGCTCGGTGGTATTGAAGCCACAGCGAACGAAGGCGTGCACTTCCCAGAGTCCGTCTGCGTCGACTTGCATGGCGAGCTGGGCCCACGAGCCATCGCTTGCAGCAGAGTAGTTACGTAGCGTCTGTGCATGGTCAAACGAGAACGATGTGGGAAATACAGCATAACTTGAGGTGTCACAACGATCGAAAACATGTGCACGCGCAGGTGGAACTGTCAGCGTTGCGACGAGGAGGAGCACGAGTACGAACAGCACGCTCCTGTGGGTTTGCAGCGCGGGGCGCAGCTTCGGCTGTCGTTTGCCTCTGCAGTGCGCTTGTGGTCTCTTTTGCTGGGGATTGAGGATCATAAAGTTCGTGTGATCACGCGATCCTGACGTTCGCAGTGTCTCAAGTCCAGATCCTTGTTATAAAGAGCCTCTGGGATCCGAGTGATTCGCAAAGTTCGTCGCNGTGTCCTTCGCGGCGCTGCCGAGTAAAAGGCTGTCAGTGGTGCAACTCCAGTTTCACGTACGCTTTCAGTANTTGCTTTCGGTCTGCTGTGGTTCCTAACGAGCACAGCAAATACCCTTCGCGCGGTTGCACGACAAAACTTAGTCGTTGAGCCAACACCAGCCTCACTCCAGTTTTTACGCGCTTCCTTTACAGTAGCCCTGCTTCCTGAAAATGAATACCCTCAGTACTGCTGTAATACATACGGTAGGCGAAAGGCAGTATCAGTTTCACGGTACTTTTCTTCTCTTGTCTAAGTTGCTCGGCAGCTTCTTCAGGTTCGCAACGTGGCTGCGGCNAACGCAGCGCCACCGCGACGCTCACGGCGCTTACCGACTGCAGCGCTCCCTGTCGCTGGAAGTCTCAACGAAAACGCTTCCTCTTCATTGCGTACAAACTGGTAACTATGCGTGCTTGGAAACTCGAAATACCACCTGGAGCAGATATAAGACAACCACATGCAAAACCTGNTGGAGACGAGGTTTCTCTGGTTGAATTAAACGCATTAGGTGTGTTGTACCAGTACTTCGCACCGAGTGACTACGATAAGAGCGGGACTGAGACTCACGCTCGGTGGCTTCAGTTCCGAAGCGATCACGGTTTCAAGTACGCTGATGTGTTGGAGGTGTCTCCTGAACAGTTACCTGACTTTGAGTCGAAACTTCAGATGTTTTTCGAGGAACACATCCACGCTGATCCAGAGGTTCGCTACGTTACTGCAGGTAGCGGTTATTTCGACGTACGCGATGAGAGCGACTCCTGGATACGAATCGCGGTAGAGCCAGGGGATATGCTGGTATTACCGGCAGGAATTTATCACCGCTTCACAGTGGACAGTAGCAACTACATTCGGGCTGTGCGTCTATTCGCTGACGAGCCGCAATGGGTGCCGATCAACCGAACGTCTGCTGAGCGTCATCCAGCACGCTTGGCATATGAGCAGCTATATCCGGAGCGCAGTTTCAGTNCGGAACCAGAGCAACAAGCGCTGCGTGTTTGATTGCGGTCAGCTGTGTCGAGTTCCGGGTGTGGCTCGTTCGAGGTGCGCNCCCGTGTCGCTGGCTCAGAGCTATCAGCGGCGTTTGTCGGGCACAGCGNACGATCCCAAGAANGTAGCGCGCTCGGACAGGGGTGCGTCTTTCCGACTGTAACTGGCGAGCCCGCTTTGCCATTTTGTCTTGCGTTGCTGCGGTACGGCTAGCAGGTGACCGCTGCGCGCTCGAGTCTACGAACGCTGCCTGCTCTCTGATGTTGTACGTACGCGACCTTCGGGACGATCAGTGAGGTTTCGGCTCCCGCTGGCGCAGAGGAAAGAAGGGAGCACGCCTGGAGTAACCCAGCACATTTCGTGAGCGGTCGTGGTTCCTCTCATCCACGATAATGATGAGGCAATCGCCAAATTTCAAATCGACTTCTCTTTCTTCTGAGAGGGTCTTTCAAGACCTGCACTGATGAGAAGCATGCGATAATTCTGAACGAGATAGAGAGGGATGCATCGGGTGACTTGTTGCAAGTCTGCGAATAGCAAGCTTGCCTGCGTCATCAGTTGAACAGCGACGCGTTTCGCGAAGTTCAAGGTCCTACGATTCCTTGGACGTGCTTGCGCTTACCGGCTACGAGCTGGGGCCCTTGGGAGCGTCTTGGAGCATCGCCAGGTTTCTGTTTGTCTGTGGACAAACCGCTCGCTGTTTTCGGTGCACGTTGTTCCAGGAAGAATCTGTCCAGTCGTCAAGTAATCACCAGAAACACAATTCAGTAGAATTCAGACGCATTGCCACCGGGAAGTGGTAGACTTGGTACACGGGAGCATCCCGTCGCGTACCTTAATGGACTGCTATCCAGTGGGCGCTGCAGGTACTGCGACTGATGCGCCAAAATTAGATGATAGAAGGGCAGTGTTGTCCGAGGAAACGGGCAGATAGAGCGCAGCATCCGCAAGACACGCTCTGAGCAAAACCTTCGCCTTTGTGGATAAACTTTGAACGTTTTTGGATGCCTCCGATATCCACCCGTTTCCTCCGATCTAGAGCGTCTTCACAAGCTTGATTATTGCCTTTAGGGCGTTTCGAAACCTGCGGAGCACGTTTCTACTCGTTTAGACGGCTTGCGTAGCTGAAGCGCAGCCCGCTGCCGAACGTAGGCGTCGGTCAGGACCACTCACCAGGACGTGAACGTAAACCAGGCACTCCGGTCAGAACGGAGGATACGTGCCCCAGTACTGGACGAGCCAAAACATCTTTTGTATCGATCGTACACATGTCACGAGACGGTAACACCGGTTTCGCCCGCCTGTTGACCTAGAAAACTGCAACAATTCGATCGCTTCTCCAATAGAGCATGTCGTACTGCGTATGGTGAGCATGACGCAACAGCGTTCTTGATCGTTATCGAAACGACTAAAATCTGTCAGAGCTGACGTATCAGCCACTGCGGCTACACGGTGTTCTGGAGGATGAGACGCGTTTCTAGTCTACTCAAGGAATCACGAGTAATTTCCCCTGTTCGTATGGACACTGTTAACTGTCTATTCACATCTGCTCTAATACATACCTTTCGTTGCTCATTACCTATCACCAGACTAAAGAAAATCCTTTCGCTTCTACCGGTCACCAGCGATGCCTTGGCGATGCCTCGAAACGATGAGGACCCGCCCCCGATGAAGAGGCGATTTTCTCCCGTCTCAACGTTCGATCCGGATCTCGGGTTCGCACTTGCCAACCTCAATTTTTGCGCCTGCTTGGTATGCACTATATTAGGGGTCCTGGGCGTTTTCTAGTTTGAGGAGGAGGAGCAGCAGCAGCAGCAGCAACGAAGATAGCACTGTTCGAGCTTAGATACATGGAACCAGCACGCCCCGTTCCCCGTTTACGTTCAGTGNACTCGATCGCGGGGCTCCTTCTCGTAGGCACCGTTGCGTCGCTGCTAGCCAAGATCATTTACGGCGTCGAGAGTACAGGTAGAGACGGGCGAATTCGCCCTTTTCGAAAACCGTTGTTTGAGGTCTTTTCCATGTTTCTCGGAATGAGTCTGTGCCGGCTTCTGGAGTGGATCCAGCCGCCGGAGCAGCTACCACCGGCTCTTCTGGCGCAGACGACTAGCAGCGCCTCAGCGGATCCACTGGCGGACGTCCTTGTGCGCTTGCCATCACCATGGTGTGAGCTGCTGCTCAAAGCACACCACTGGCTTGGTGCCCTCACACCAGCAGCTACCCACGTGATTCTGGTACCCGCTGTGCTAGATGCAGCAGCAACCATGCTCATGTGCACAGGTCTCTTATTTGCGCCAGTCTCTGTGTATCAAATGCTCCGCGGTAGCATGCTGGTGTTCTGCGCTATTTTTTCAGTAACCCTATTGCGGCGGCGACTGCACCTGTACAATATCCTTGGTGTTGCGTTGGCTCTCGGGGGAATTACAACCGTCGGACTCGCCTCTGTGGCCGGGGAGGAGGACCTAGAAGCTCGCGGAGCGCTTCTGGTTGGCATCCTGCTCATGATTGCTGGCCAGGCGATGCAGGCACTGCAGGTGGTCGCCGAAGAGCACCTCCTGCAAAACTTGCTGCTGCCGCCCATGCAAGTGGTTTTCTACGAGGGCATCTACGGAGTCGCACTGTGCCTCTGTATCATTTTCCCACTTGCATACATTCTTCCGGGCAACGATTATGGACACCGCTGGGAGGATACGCTGGACTCATTGGTGATGATCGCCCATTCGGGAGTCCTGGTGTTGATCTTGCTCTCTGACGCCACCTCGATGCTGCTATTCAACATGTTCAGTATGAACGTCACCCAGCTGAGCTCTGCACTCTTCCGGACCATGCTCGAAACGCTCCGCACCTTTCTGGTTTGGATGATTGACCTGTGGATCTATTATCGTTGGAGCGATGGCCGCTTCGGTGAGGCCTGGACCCGCTACTCCTGGCTCCAAGTTGTCGGCTTCCTGGTCGTCGTTGCCGGCACCTGGCTCTATAGCCAGCATCCAGTAGCCATTGGACCGGAGCCCGCTCCAGAAATGGAGCACTCCCGAGCTTCGACGGAAACAACGCACGCGCTCGCAAAACAGATGTTGCCTGACGAGGAACTTGAACGCCTCCTGGTCGATAGAGACCATGTTCGTTACAGCACAGGCGAGACGACGGCGGCCCCGACGAGTATGTCGCTCTCGCCCGAGGCCGGCGAAAGCGTCGGTGAAGTTGCTGAACGTGAAAGCATGCAGGCAAGGGAGCCTCGACTGCTTCGCGAACGTTTGCGCGCTAGCCCCGCGACGTCACTCTACGGCACGTCACCTGCGTTTTTCATGCACCACGGTGGTACGATTCCAGCTGTCTACGTCGGATCACCTCTACCCTTCGCTACGATAGGATCGCAACGAGAGGCCCGACTCCGGCGAAACAACCTATCCAGAACCGCATCATCGGCTTCAGTCTCCGATGAGGATTCAAATGCGGGCCCATAAATTAGTTTCCGTGGCATGCTTTTCGTTTCAGATATCATCGAGTATGCTTTTCTGGTGTAGGTCTGGATGCGTTTAGCGCAGGAGACGCGCATGGGTCTCCAGTGGTCTCGTTGCCACACTCGACGTTTTCGACGCAAAAACGGGAACGTAACGGGCGTGCTCACAAGGTGCACGGTCTCGGCAGCGGTTGCCGCATGTTTTGGGTTGAGCGTCCCGCCAAATCTGAAGGTGCAGGTGGAGTTCGTTACAACTGGAGATAGAGCCTCACGTAGACCAGAAGTGCGCGCTATATCAGTAGACACAAATACAGTACGTGATCTAGAGCAAAAGATACAGCTGTCGCATGACTTTGGCCAATTCGCAGAGCGGCAGCAGCAGGTCCAGTACCTGGTACAACCACAGTAGTTACAAACGACTCGGATGAGCGTTGCGGTAACAAACCAGATGCACCACTCGCAATGTGTTCAAGCGCTACGCTTCTTGGCAATACTGATGCTTGCCGCGTTCGCTGTACAGCTACAGTCTCGAAAAGTGCTGCAGCGTATCCACAGTGCATCGTTTCGAGCACGGGTTGCGGAGACTTTTTCTAGTCGGCGCTTACTGGCGACGTACCGTCTGTTCGTACCGAGTTCAGCACTCAAAGACGTCGTTGGTGCCAGCTCCATAAAGCTACCACTGGACGAACAACAGCACGTTCGTAGTCTTCGGCTCAAAGATGGTGCTGCGGTAGAGTTGTTCGACGGGAGTGGGCGTCTTGTGCTTGGACGCCTCAGCGACCGTGGACGTAGCGTTAATGCTTTGCAGTTGTTAGCGTCGGAGGCGGATCCAGGGGCTGAAGCTTCCGGGCGGGCAGCGGTCTCAGTGGTGTGCCTGGTCGGGACACCAAAGTCAGCACAGCGTGCGGACTGGATGATCGAGAAGTTAACCGAACTAGGCGTAGTGGCTTATCGACATGTGTCATCGACTCGTGGGGAGATCGATGCAGCGCACGTTCAAAAACGGGCTCTGAACCGGTGGCACCAGGTATCTATCGCTGCCGCCAAACAGAGTCTGCGACGGACGCTCCTGGACGTTGGTGGTCACCACTCGAACCCAGGCTCGGGCTGGCTGACAGGGGTGTGCTCGGAAGCCACGATAGCGTTCGACCACCTGGTCCAGTGGATAGAGAGCACTGCATCCGCGAACCAGGTATTCCTCCTGGCAGCGCCCGCAGCTATGCAGACCCTGATGACGTGGCGAGCAGATGCTTTTCCGCTGCGCACTGCATCCGCTTCATCCATGATGCCGCGACGTGTTGTGTGCATCATTGGACCCGAGGGTGGCCTCACCAGCGACGAGGAAGCAGCGCTTATAGGAGCTGGCTCGATCGGGGTATCGTTGGGACCGCAGCGTCTTCGAACAGAGACGGCTGCCGTGGCGTTTGCTGCAGCGCTGTTAACCCCGTAGCGGATAGTGACTGTTCGATCGCACGCAGCGTTTTGAACTGCAAGCCTGTGAGCGAGCTATTCCGTTGATGAACAGTGTTTATGACTGGTCTTTGGTGCTGTGCGTCTTATATAGCTAGTGTTTGTGTACTTTTCAGAAAGCAGTCGCTGCACCGGCCAGAGGCAGTCTCCAAGGAAATAATTCGAGCAGCTGGCATCGTTTATCGCATAAGGAGCCGAACGTATTTTGCTGGCGTATTCATGTGTGCAGACGGAGCGTTGGAGAAGCTGGCGATGGTGCAGATACTCTTTGAACCCCAGTTTCAGAGACAGAGCCGCACAAATGGAGCTTTGGCGAGCTTCGCGGCGGTGTAGACGTCCTCTGCGGGCCACAGAAAGGTTCAGAGAAAGACACATGCATTCTGCCCGGTGGATTCCTGGACACGTTGGTTTACAGATTTGGAAGGCATAGACCTGCATACGCCGGGAAAACTATCCACACGCTGTAGCAGCACGCTTTCCGGTCGACGTCGACTGGGGTCACGCCGTACGCGGTTTCCGACATGTCGATGCAAATGAACATCGGATTCGTTCTCGACAAGCTCAGACGATCGTGTCCTCGTTGCAGCGGGGCGTTTTCGTGACAAAGATGCAGAGGTGCGTTCGGCAAGACACTCGCAAGTCTCTGAAAAGATCCCTGCCGCACCATTCACGCTTCATGCTTGGATGGCGATCGCGTGTCGTTTGCAGAAGCGCTTGCAGAGTACGGCCTTTTTATGAAAACTCACTGCAGGCGTCTTCCAACAAATCTGATTTGAATCATCCCACGATGGTTTTCCAACGCAAGCACTTGCATCGTTGCGCTCGAAGGCCGGCTACAAAAGCTTGGAGAGCGTTTCTTGGATGCCGGCAAAGCAACGACGGTGAAGCAGAGCGTACAAATTATGCGTTGAGCATTGCTGCGGTATGCCTGGATGATACCTATAAACCTGACCTACCCGCTGGTCTGGCGAGGTCCATCTCTGATCAACATCCAGTACCGACGCGGACGCAAGGTTGCCAGTCGTTGGTCGCTCCAGAGCCGACAGCATCCGCCGCGTCCCGTGACAAGGCCTAGACCTGGTTGTTCACCGTTTCGCCTTCATCAGCATTGTCGGAGTTCTGAGGTCTTCGTGACATGCTCAAGAGACCGCATGGGAAGCACACGATCGCGAGAATAAACATAAGAATAAGCAATACCAACAACAGCGGAACTAGAAGCACCACAAGCAGGATAGCGACGACCAGACCAACTACTGGGAGGCGCAAAATGAAGAGAAGCCAACCAGGTATCCGAACAGCCGGCCCTTGGGCCATACGTGCCTCCCACTCGGTGTAACTCTCCGTCGCCCCCGTGCCCTGTAGGCGATCGCCCAGGTACAAGTCGTACATCTTCCGCTTCACAGGATTCGTAAGCGTTGTATGCGCAATATTGACCTCCTGGAACGCCTCCTTGGCGCGCGGTAAGTTACAGCGGTCCGGGTGCAAAAGTAGCGAGAGCCTCTTATAATTTCTTTTTATTTCATTGACATCTGCACTGGGTCTTACGTGCAGGACCAGATAGTAATTGTTGTTCTCGGATAGGATACGCTGGATTTCTGCTTCCGCGCTCGTGGGGCGCCATTCGCTCCCCTCAACAGAGGCCTTGGCCATAGCCAGACTTTAGCGCTTGAGGTCGCAGCAGCGCCCACACACAGGCGGTTTGCTCCTAGCGTACCGACCGCACGACCCGAGTGACGCTGTGCAAAGCGGCTCTTCGCCCCAGGGGCGCCCCGGGGTGCAGTCGTGGACACGGCGGCACTGCACTGCACTGCACTGCACTGCACTGCACGAGTAGGGCAGGTGTGTCGCGCGCGCCTGCGCCGCCGTCGCTGCTGCGCGCCACGACGTCGTGCGGCGATGCGACTGCGCGCGTTGTCCCGCCGATGCGCGGCGTGTGCCGTACCAGGCCCCGTTCCTGGGCCGGGATTAGTGAACCAGTTCAGAGTGCCTTGGATGTGCCTGTGCTGCCAGTGGACAGCGACTAGAGTCCAGTTCCATTACAAAATCCACAGGATTTCACGAGATCCTGACAAGGATTCCCTCAGGGATGCACGTGGGAATCGCGGTGCCCGGTATCCGTTGCTTGTGCATCGCACGGATTTCTGCGGTCTCCGGCGGGCACGTCGGACTGGAGTCGTCCAAGAGCTCGATGGCCGTCCGCAACAGGGGAAGCGCAATCTGGTACCCTCGAGAAACATCGAGGAACGTGAATCACAATCTAGACGTGCGTTTTGGTACTATGGTTGAATCCTTCTCCAGGCATCTCTCACATGATGTCCATTGCGTGATGCGTGCGCGGATGCGCGCGATCGCAGGGCACGCGATAAAGTTGTATTCGCGCAGCCCTGGGGCTGAGCGCCATCTGTCGAGCTCTGGCAGGTCTAGGCATACACCGCCTGTGCAGTGAACCCAATACCTGCTGGCTGCTGTGAGAACGCTTCGGGATCGTGAGCGAACCCAGCCAGGTGCTCCTACGCCCATGCTCTCTGTATCGTACTCGACAGGTGCACGCGGTATCCAGCGCACGGATGCAGGTTGCAGTACACGCCCACCGCTTTCCATTCTTGGTGCTGTTCATCACGAGGACACATAGAAGTGGAATGCCTTGACGCAGCCCTGTCGGACAGCATGTGCGTCCATATTCTACCCAAGGCGGTCGCATGCGCTCTCCATGGATCATTGCACTTTCGTGACCGGACGCAATGCTCGTCGGCAACGGAGTCTGCGCATGCACGCTCGTCCAGAAACATCGCACAAATAGGGATCGCTGGATCTTGTAAACGACGCTGAAGCTCTCAAAAGGAAAATGCACGCTCATCTCCACGAATTGGCATGAACTGGGCAAGATGAACGCCGCTGCGTGTACGCATGCGTCCGAGTGGCGGTAACAGGGCGCTCGCACCGCAGACACCTTCCATATCGCGATACAAAGGCGTGTGGAGCGCTCCGCCGAACCTGGTGAGCTGCGCTAGCGATTTGCGCAGCGCTTGTCTCCGCTGCAAAGACAAAGAACTCGATATGGTCTATGACCTCCATGTGTATCTGAACGCACTAGCCTTATGCGAATCGAACGAGGTCCCAGATCATGGCACGCGAATGGCTGGCTGCTCACAAGTCCAGCGCCAAGCACGAATCTCTGGAGCACCATTTCCCGCGCCAGCAGCACCTGAGCAGCAGTTTCACGACTCGGACACCTGCAGACGCCTCATCGGTGCTGACGCTACCGTTTAAACTCGAAGTATCCATATGACTGTTCCATTGACTGGAAGCTTGCGATGCTGAAGCTCACAACTCTACCATGCGTCTAAGTCTTCGTTTACGAACTCGTCGGCATGGAGCATAACACACCAACGTGCGCGC
>JGI24721J44947_10010038_pt1 | contig 12057 bp, 6 predicted proteins | sample YelNatPaOPGAMG01_FD_44947 | JGI IMG/M metagenome (IMG submission 44947)
AAATTATGTCAAATCGCAAATTATATCCGTTTAATGTTATTGAAAAAAAATGGCAGAGAATCTGGGATGAAAAACAGAGTTTCCGAGCATGGAATCCCGGCGATTTCATCCCGCCTGAACATCCTTTTGGTAAGCGCCATAATTTAGGCGGCAAAACTGTCTCGGCAAAAGACCTGCCCCAGAAATTCTATGTGCTCGATATGTTCCCNTATCCAAGCGGGGCAGGACTACACGTTGGACATCCGGAAGGCTACACCGCAACCGACATAGTTGCAAGATATAAACGGGCAAAGGGATTCCACGTCCTTCATCCGATGGGATGGGACGCCTTTGGTCTGCCTGCGGAGCAATACGCTATCAAGACTGGTCAGCACCCGAAGATTACCACAGAAAAAAATATCGCAAATTTCAAACGCCAGATTAAAGCCCTTGGTTTCAGTTACGACTGGTCGCGTGAAATAAACACCACAGACCCAAAGTATTACAAATGGACTCAGTGGATTTTCCTTAAGCTTTACAACTCGTGGTTTAATCCGGTGACTAACAGGGCAGAACCAATTTCTACCCTCACATACCCGCCGGAATTGAAAACCGAAGAAGAACGACGCGCATACCGCGATAGCAAACGGCTTGCATACGTTGCAGAGATGCCAGTCTGGTGGTGCGAGGAACTCGGCACAGTTCTCGCAAACGAGGAAGTAATTGACGGTAAAAGTGAGGTCGGCGGATTTCCTGTCGTTCGCAAACCGATGCGGCAGTGGATGTTGCGCATAACCGCCTATGCCGAACGGCTGCTGCAGGATTTGGACACAATTGAGTGGAGCGATTCGCTCAAGGAAATGCAGCGAAACTGGATAGGTAAAAGCGAAGGNGCAGAGGTTACATTCGAAGTCGCTGGGGATTACCCCAATTTAACGCCCGAAGAGCGGAAAATAGTCGTCTTTACCACCCGTCCGGATACCCTTTTTGGCGCAACCTATATGGTGCTTGCGCCGGAACATAAACTTGTGGAAAAACTTGTTCCCCCAGCATGGCCACAGGGNACGCCGGAAGAGTGGAAAGGTAATAATCCCGCCGCGCGTTCCACACCAGCAGAAGCAGTCAAGGCTTACAAGGCTTACGCAGCAGCAAAAAGCGACCTTGAACGCACTGAACTTTCCAAGGAAAAAACCGGTGTGTTCACCGGCGCTTACGCAATNAATCCGGTAAATGGCGAAAAAATCCCAATCTGGATTGCCGACTATGTTTTAGCAACCTACGGCACAGGCGCGATAATGGCTGTCCCTGCGCATGATACACGCGACCTTGAATTTGCGCAGAAATTTAATCTCCCGATAAAAGTTGTTGTTCAGCCGACTGAAAAAGGTGTTGACCCCATAGGATTCGTTGGCGACGGCATCAGTGTTAATTCGGGTTTGATTACCGGACTTCCCACACCGGAGGCAAAGAAAAAGATTGTAGAATGGCTTGAGCAACAGGGTAAAGGTAAACGGGCNATTTACTATAAACTTCGCGACTGGCTCTTCAGCCGCCAGAGATATTGGGGCGAACCATTCCCGATTGTCTGGAGAAATGGCAAGCATGAGCCAATCCCAGAATCTGAATTGCCGTTGTGTCCTCCGGAACTAACCGATTATAAACCAACACCAAACGGAGAACCCCCGCTTGCCCGCGCTAAGGAATGGGTGTATCTGCCTGATGGCTCGGTGCGCGAAACAAACACCATGCCGCAATGGGCAGGCAGTTGCTGGTATTACCTTCGTTACATTGACGCCCATAACGACAAGGAGTTNTGCTCAAGAACTGCTGAACAATACTGGATGGACGGCATCGGTTATCAGGGACAGGGAAAACCAGCTCCTGGTGTTGACCTTTATGTGGGTGGAACAGAACACGCAGTCCTTCACCTCCTCTATGCGAGGTTTTGGCACAAAGTCCTTTATGACCTGGGTTATGTTTCAACCCCTGAACCTTTCTACAAACTTGTAAATCAGGGACTTATACTTGGCGAAACCGAATACACAGTCTTCACTTACCCGGATGGCACTTATTGCAGCGCAAGCGAACTCACTGATATTGGGGAAGAAGCCACGCCTGCCGGTCCTGTTATGGTAGGCTATCACAAAAAGACAGGTCAAAAACTTATCGGCAAACGTGTCAGCGAAGATGAGGTCGAGAAAAAAGGCGATGCCTTCGTGCTAAAATCCGATAACTCAATCCGCGTTGACGCGCGCAGCTTTAAAATGAGCAAAAGCCGCGGCAATGTAATTAACCCGGACAACATCCTTGCCGATTACGGCGCCGACGCGTTCAGGTTATATGAAATGTTCATGGGACCTCTTGAAATGGTCAAACCATGGAGCACCCGCGGTGTCGAAGGTGTTTACCGGTTTCTTGGCAGGGTCTGGAAGATGTTCATTGACGAAAAAAGCCAGACAGAGTTTGAGCAATCGCTTACACTGAATCCGGATTCTGCCGAAAGCCTGCTAAATCAGCTGAAACTCTCCGAATCCATTAAAGACGTAGAACCGACAAGAGAACAACTAAAGTCCATTCACGCCTGCATTAAGAAGGTCACAGAAGATATCGAGAACATGCGGTTTAACACAGCAATTTCTGCACTCATGATATTCCTGAACGAGGCTTCTGGCTGGGAGGTTAAACCGGCGTCGGTTTTAAGAGATTTTCTTATCCTGCTTCAGCCATTTGCACCGCATATTGCGGAAGAACTCTGGGAAAAACTCCTCGCTCAGACAGGGGTCAGACCCGCATTACCAGGCGTTGAACTGGAGTATCAGCCCTGGCCCGCTTATGATGAAAAACTGCTTGTCGAAGAGACGATAGAACTTGCTGTGCAGATTAACGGTAAACTGCGGGATAAAATTACCGTCAGCGCCACGGCAACGCCAGCTGAAATTGAAAAACTGGCATTATCCGCGGATAAAATTAAACCGCTCATCGAGGGGAAACAGGTTAAAAAGGTCGTTGTTGTGCCTAAAAGACTTGTTAATATCGTGGTCGCTTAAAACAGCGTAACCTGCTGATTAAAATGCGGATATTGACGTCCAAACAAAGGTTAATAATTATTTTATTAGTAATACTTTTGATTTGCGGGTGGTTGGCGCGCAGTCTTATACAAACTGCGTGAACCCGATTTTTAAAAAATGATGGAAGTCGATTTTGACAAAGAATTAGAAAAAGTTATTGAAAAGGACCCAAGGTATCCCAAGGAGGCGTATTATTTTGTCCGTGAGGCGCTTGAATTTACACAGAAAAAACTTGGAAGGCTGACCGCAAGAGGGGAGGAACGACATGTAACAGGTCAGGAACTTCTCGAAGGCATCCGCGAATACGCCCTCTCCGAGTTCGGTCCAATGACGCTTACTGTATTCGAAGAATGGGGAATCCGTCGGTGCGAGGATTTTGGCGAAATTGTCTTCAATCTTGTTGACGCCGAACTCCTCGGCAAAACAGAAAACGATACCAAAGAAGATTTTAAAGGCGGCTACGATTTCGAAGAGGCATTCAGAAAACCTTTTCTCCCATCATCAAAATTAAACAAAAACTAATTTGCCGCTGATAAAGTTTTTAACCAAAAGAAATTATATTGCTTATTTTTCGTAACTTTTTAATATTTTTTAATACAGTTAAATAAAGGCAAAAAACGGCTTTGCTAATATAAAAAACTGTGAAATTATAAAAGGGAATTTAAAATAATCTGATGAAGGCGATGAAAACTGCCAGATGGTTTATTTTGATAACGGCGTTTGTTTTTGCGTTTCAACTCACGGCGCAACAAACCAACGAGGTTCAGCGTTCAATTTCTCTTGAAGAGTGCCTCGAGATGGCATTAAAGCACAACCTCGATATTCAAATTTCAAAATTAGACCCGGAAATCCAGCGTTCAATCCTCGAATTTTCAAAGGGTGTTTATGACCCGACCATCACTATTGGTTACAACAGGGAACACAGAGAGAGTCCGGGCAAATATGTAGATTTCTTTGGTTCGCCTATACGAATTGACGGAGCGCGCAATAATTATGACAACATTTACATGTCATTTGGCGGCAAACTTCCGTCTGGCACAATGTATTCAATACCGCTTGATTACAGAAGAGAATCCGGAGATAGCTTTCCATTTGACCAATACGCTGGAAGTATCGGCATCGAATTGCGTCACCCGCTTCTTAAAAATTCAAGTATTGATGCAGAGAGACTCACCATCCAGATAAACAAAAGAAATATCAAGATATCCGAGCACGCCCTTAAATATCAGATTATGATGGTGGCTTCTATGGTCGAGCAAACTTATTACGACCTGATGTTTGCCCGCGAAAATGTTAAGGTCATGGAAAAAGCCCTCGAACTCGCAGAGCAACTATACCGCGACAATGTGGCGAAGGTCAAAGCCGGCGTCCTATTGCCACTGGATGAAAAACAGGCGGAGAGCGAGGTTTCAATGCGCAAGGCTGACCTCCTAAACGCATGGCACCTTGTTTATACAACCGAGAACCTTCTGAAAAACCTTATGACAGAAGACGTTGAGAACTGGAAAAATGTCCGTCTGATACCCACTGCTCCTCTTATTGCTGTGCCGCGTCAGTTTGACCTTCAGGAAAGCTGGCGCGCAGGCTTAACGCTCCGTCCTGACCTTGCACAATTGAAAACAGGTGTCGAAATCAATGATTTAAATATTCAGTTTTATAAAAATCAGAAACTTCCAGATCTGAGCCTCGTTGGCAGGTATGGTAGTTCGGCAATCCATCGAAACGCCGAAGGTATGTTTGCTGATACATGGTCGCAGCGAAATCCAGATTACATTGCGGGAATCGAAATCGTGTTCCCGTGGAGCAATAAACAGGCTAAAGCAAAACTCCGTGAAAGCCGCCAGCTCCGCGAACAGACTGAATTAAAAGTGAAAAAACTCGAGCAGGACATCATGGTTCAGATTCAAAATGCAATTTCTCTTGCTAAATCGAGTTTCGACAGAATTGAAGCCACAAGAAAAGCCCGCATTTTTGCTGAAGCCGCTCTTGACGCAGAAACCAAAAAACTCCAGAACGGTAAAAGCACAAGTTTCTTTGTTCTACAGTTCCAGCGTGACCTCATCGCCGCACGCGTTGCCGAAATTCAGGCTCTGGTAGATTACAACAAAGCCCTTATAAACCTCGCGACCGCAGAAGGCACTATCCTCGAGCAGCTAAAAATAAAGCTCGATTTTGAATAAAAAACGAGCTGGATTAGTCAATAATTTGTAATTATAAACCGGTTTAAATATGATTGTCGGGCAGGCGAATGAGTGTAAATTTAGCGAATCAACCTCGCATTAGAATAGATGGTAAATTCTTCCGTCTGGGAGAAAAAAAGTTTTTCCCGAAGGGAGTTTGTTACGGACCATTCGCCCCTGATAAGAACGGCATCTGCTATCCATCCAGAGAACAGGCAACTAAAGATCTTGAATTAATCCGGGAACTTGGCGCTAACCTTATCAGGGTTTATGATATCCCCCCGCGTTGGTTTGTTGACCTTGCTAACGAGTTCGGAATTAAACTCCTCATCGATATTCCATGGGAAACTCATATCTGTTTTCTTGACTTTCCGCAGGCGCAGGAAAACGCCCGCCAAGCTGTGCGTTCAGCAGTTAAAGCCTTTGCAGGACACCCAGCAATTTTTGCTTACAGTGTCGCCAACGAAATAAAACCCGACATCGCCCGTTGGAGCGGCGCAAAAAATGTGGAGGATTTTATTAACTCGCTTGTCGAAGAGGCAAAGTCCGTTGACCCAGAATGTCTTTGCACTTTCGGGAATTTTCCGCCCACAGAATATTTATCGCCTTCTGCAATTGATTTTTATTGCTTTAACGTCTATCTGCACCAGCAGAAACCTTTCGAGAATTACCTCTGCCGGCTCCAGATGCTTGCAGGTGATAAACCGATTATTATCGGTGAGTTTGGTTTCGATTCCCTGCGGCTTGGCGAAGAGCAAAAATGCGCCTTATTTGGCTGGCAGATAAAGACAATTTTTGAAAATGGTTTTGCCGGCGCTATTGTCTTTAATTTTACTGACGACTGGTTTCGCGGAGGGGAAAAAATTACCGACTGGAAAATGGGACTCACCACCGAAGACCGCCAGCCTAAAAAATCATTTTATGTCGTTCAGGAACAATTCAAATTAGCCCCATATTTTCCCCTGCCCCGCTATCCAAAGTTCAGTGTTGTAGTTGCCTGCTACAACGGGGCAAGGACACTGAAAGCATGTCTGGATTCGCTCCTTAAATTAAATTATCCGGATTACGAAGTTATCCTTGTTGACGATGGCTCAACCGACGCCACGCCACAAATCGCAAAACTTTATAACAACATCCTGTATTTCAGACAGCAGAACCTTGGTCTTTCGGCTGCGCGTAACACGGGCATCGCAATGGCAAACGGCGAAATCATCGCATTCACAGACGCCGACTGTCGTGCCGACGAAGACTGGCTTTATTATCTGGCAGTTGATTTTCTGCGTAATGAATTTGTCGGGATTGGCGGACCAAACTTTCTACCGCCGGAAGATTCCCCAGTTGCTGCCGCTGTCATGGCTTCGCCGGGCGGTCCGTCTCATGTTATGCTAACCGACAAAATCGCAGAACATATCCCTGGCTGCAACATGGCTTTCTACAAATGGGTTCTCAACGAAATCGGGGGTTTTGATCCGATTTTCCGCACCGCGGGAGACGATGTTGATGTATGCTGGCGGATTCAGGAAAAGGGCTACAAAATCGGATTTAGCCCGTCTGCATTTGTGTGGCACTATCGCCGCTCAAGTGTCCGGGACTATTTAAAACAACAATACGGATACGGCGAGGCAGAGGCATTGTTGATGCGCAAACACCCCGAGTATTTTAACACAATCGGCGGAAGTATCTGGGCTGGAAGGATATACACACCAGCAAAACCGGGATTAATCGCCGGCAGACGGATTATTTATCATGGTCAGTTCGGTTCAGCCATGTTCCAGACGCTCTACACCCCTGCCCCGTTGAGTGTTTTTGGACTAATAACCTCGTTCGAATATCATGTAGTTGTTACACTGCCGTTGTTTATCCTCTCCGCGCCGTTCAGATTCCTCTTTCCTTTTGCAATAATAAACTTGTTAATCTCGCTTGGCTTTTGTGTACTTTCCGGATTACAGGCAGAANTACCAAAAACCAAACTACGGCTCTGGTCAAAACCGCTTGTAGCATTGCTGTATTTTCTCCAACCAATCGTCAGAGGTTATGCGCGGTATCATCAGAGATTACTGTTCAACCCAATGCCAATGGCTTCGACTGCGCGCCTTGATTGGGCGATCAAAAGCGCCCCACAGGAACCACCAAGCGTGCTCAATTACTGGGTTGAATCGGATATTGACAGAATTGAATTTCTGAAATTGGTTAAGCATGCGCTCGACAAAGAAGGCTGGTCATACAGGGTTGACAGCGGCTGGAATAAATACGATATCGAAATCTATGGAAGCCGGTGGTCAAATATCCAACTCACAACCGTCAGCGAAATATACAGCAAAGGGAAACAGGTAATCCGGTGCAGGCTCGACACGTCGTTGTCCCTGCCTGCAAAAGCAATCTTTGCCGGCATCCTTGCAATAGAATTTCTATTTATCGGCTTGATCGGACGCAACTCACCATGGGCTTGGATGATTCTGATTACACTGCCGGCAATACTATGGTATTTTTCCAGCGAGCAGAAAATCCTGAAAAATATCATGATTCACTTTTTGGATGAAATCGCAAAAAATAATCGCTTCAAAAAGGTAGTAGAAGCCCCAGACTCACCGGCAAGATATAAACCTGTTGAAAACTAACAATCACTTTCGCATTTACGTATTAGTAAAAATTTTTTGCNACTAATCAATCGGNGAAATATTACGGATTTTCAAAGGGTTAGAATTTTTCTTCGCTCATGATAACCACCTGTTGCATGATAACAACCGGTTTAATGTTAGCANNANGANNCNCTTTTGCTTTGCGCATTATTGCAGTTAGATTATCTCGTAGTCTAAATAATTCAGTTATTTATCCTGATTATTACTTATCCTTATTTTTAATTTCGGAACCCTTTTTCGGTGTCTGCGCCTTTTAACTCGCCTTTGAGTGAACCCGGGACCCAGTTTCGGGCTATATCAATATCCGCTGCAACGCGTTCGGTCAGGGCAGTTACGTCCACATATCCTACCCTGTTGTAAAGCGCAGGAACATATTGGGAATCGCGGACAGCGGCATAATGTTTCCAGTTGTTCAGCGCAAGATTAAGATGCTGAATAGCGGAATCGCGGTCGCGTATATCCTTAGTTGCATCGAACAAAGCCAAATCGCATGCTCCGCGGATTTTTGCGGCATAATATCGTCCCAACCATCCAAGCGCCTCGCAATCATTTATAGTTCTTTGCAATTCAGCGTCGGACTCCGCCGGTTTACGTAACGATTCGAGCATACCAAAGGTTTTTGCTGCCGCTGCGTCGAGCGCATCCGCGATTTGCAACGGTGTGGTTTTTGTCATTGGCTTGCGCGAGAGTAAGCGTGCCCGCCACTCGCGAATATTCAGGACTTCTGAACCCGGCATTGTGACCCCTTCCATAAAGTCCCGGACTGTGTAAAAACCGTGATGTCTTGGGTGACTCCAGCAAGCCTCTGGATACCATTTCAGATCGATATCTCTCCAGAAAAACCGGGTTATCAGCGGCATAACCTGCGAGGCGCCTTGTAGTGCATTAAACAGATGACGTGACGGCGCTGCGGGATGACGAGCAGCAAGGGAACGTTCGAAAAATGAGTCCGGCAACGATGGTTCATAGGCAAGGAGCCCCCATATCATAAATGAATACCATTGTTTTTGAATAACCAGCGGACGCGGTCCCGGCGATGGATTCCGTTCCAGAAAACTCCGCCCCCACGTGTAGCCATCAGGACCCATATAAAAGCCAGCCAGAACTTTGTCCGGCGGCATATTTAGAATGTATTCCCGTGCGAAGTCAGGGTCGCCAAACCGGAATGTGTAGATATCGTCGTTGCGTACAGTCAACCACGTCTTTTTACCCGGGGCAAGATTTTCAAGAAGCGGCTGGATAAACGGCGGATTCGGGATTGAATACATATGCGCTACCGAGTATTTAAAACTGAAATCAAACGGTCCGGGGTAATCTTTGAAGGCATTCAGGATATCGCTCTGGGCTGTCCAATGGAAACGATGAATCAGGCGAAACTCTCGCCCCGGTTCGTCTTTCAAAGCGTCACGTATTCCTTCGCCGTAAGTTTCCCACAGCCATTGTTCTTTGACTTTTGAATCCATTTTTGCTGGCATTCCTTCGCCAGCAGTAATACCGATACCGGCAAGCAACGGATATGTTTTCACCATTTCACGGACGCTTGCTCGGAAATATTTTTTGGTTATCGGATTTGTCATATCGCAGGTGATACCGTGTTTACCTTCTGCGCCAAAGGTGAAAACGTTCCATGTGAAGAAATAGACCTGAATGCCGCGGTCTTTTGCATATTGCATTACCCAGCGCCAAAAGTCGATTTTCTCGTCGATAGTCATCCGTTTTACAACCTCGTAATCCGCCAGCATTGAAGGACGCACCATATCTGTCCCTGCGAAACTAAATTTGTCATCAAGTTTAACCCGTGTTCGCCAGACGTCATTTAACGCGACTTCGGGAAATTCCGGCACTTTCACAAGCGAAGGGAATGGATGGAGACTCCACAGTGTAAGCACGTTGTAGCGGTAACGCGCCATCGCATCGAGAAATTCCATCCAGAATTCGCGTTCCCACATCACAGGAATATTTGCCTGCGCAGCATCGGAGCAATCGGAGTAACTCGGCGTCCGCAAATCAAGCGGGATATTAAACTTTATACCCCGCATTGCTATGTATGGTTTATGTTCGGAATTTGTCAGTAAATCCAACGAGCCATCACGGATTGCATCAGCAATATCAAGACCGCCATACATTGCGCCGGCAGCATCAGTCCCGCTTACTGTGATGATGCGATGTCTACCTTCATTCTGCACCCGCAAGCTGTAACTCTGGGCGGGCGACTTTTTGTTCTTATCAATTGTAATTATTATGCGAATTGCATTGGACGTATTATCAATATTCATCCCGGATGCCAATGCAACCCGACGAATCTCTGCGGCAGCAAATTTTCCCGGTTCGCCGGTTTCGGGGTCATTTACCAACTCAATGCTTGCCGTCAGCCCAACAAGCGGAATTAACAATAACGTGGCGAGTATAATCGGTTTTTTCATATTCAAATTCTTAATCACTGTCTGGATTCGGGTTTTTCGAGAAAAATAAGTCCGCTGACATATTCGTTTGTCTTAAAGAACGATGCGTCGCGGATTATCTTGCCTGCAAGCGTGAGATTTTCGAAAGTGAGGTTTTTGATTTGCGCGTCGGGTTGACCCCAGAGGATTTGTGGTTCGCCAAGCACGCTTGGCGCAGCGATTGATACATTCTGAAAAAGCACGCCGGAGAGGTCGCCGGGTCCGCGTTTGTTCCCTTGTTTTGAATAAGGCTCAGGAACGGTCATACAAATGAAAAACTGCTGTAACGTGGGTCTCGGGTCTTCGATATTTATGTTACGAAAAATCACCCCAGCGCCGGCTGTGCCTTTGCCTTCGCCCCGCATATTGAAAACCCGTCCGCCAGTCCAGTGATGCCACTTTGCGCGCGAATAAATAACGTCGCAGTCTTCCACAACCAGAGTGCGGTTAGTAAGTTGTGGCAAAGCGGAAAGGACAAACGACGAACCATTGGCATCGTTCCACAGCACAACACGTCGGATGCCAAGCCCGTTCACATAAAGCGAATCATCCTGCGTTCGTATGAAACAATCTTCTATAAGCGTGTTTCCGAACGGATTAATTCCATCGCCGTTAACGCGCCACGTGAAAATTTTTGTCCATCGGATTTCGTTCGGATGACCTGGTTTGTACGGACCAACCAGCATCAGCGAATGTGTCGCAGAATCTGCAATTGTAATGCCCTCCACACGTGTGTCTGTGGCTCCAAGAATTTCAATCGGACGGTACAGACCGTGTTCCTTTTCCGCCGGTGGCTGGACAAATTTAGGATGTTTAATCCGCGCGCCGGAAATCGTGCCGAGTCCAAAAATGCGGATATGATGACCTTCGCCCCACTTGCGGGAGGAAAATGTTCCATACACAATTGCGTCGCCGGGGATGTAATACTGACGGTTCGGGCGAAGTTGGAAGGCAAGTCCAACGTCGTGAACGCCCGGCAGAAAATAAAGTGTCTTCCAATCGCCATCAGATGGAGGAATTTCGCCCGGTTTAACCGTTCGCACACCGGGGTCGTCCGGCTTTGGTTTGCCAGACAGTGGCGGATTTGCAAAGATTGAGATTGTGTGAATCGGTGGTCCTTTGTAGCCCTTGCCTGTGTCCTGTGCATCCATCTGACCGTCGATATCAACAGCAACAAGACAAGGCTTGTCGAGCCTGACATAAGCCTTGCCGTCTTTGACAAAGCATGCTGAAGCCTTGCGTTTCGGATGAACAGCTGCTGTTTTAACAGGCTTGCCGTCGGCGCGTGAAATTTCAACTTCAACGGCGCCGGCAGTTTCAAAGTTCACATAAGTGTGNGTCCAGCCTGCTAAAGTATCAAAGTATCCGTCTGTATTTTTTTCAATGGTCTTGCAGACGGTCTCCCATGCAAAGACATCAAGCCATTGGCTGCCTTCACTTGCAGAACGCACCCGCACTTTATAATGCCCCGAAGGCGCAAGCCCCGGCACCGGCGGATAAACAATTAATTCGTCCGCAGAGAACGCAAGTGAACACGCAAACCAAAAACAAAANAATAAAAAACACCGCGCCATTGATTTCATGTTATCGAGTAATTTNTTCCTGTNAATTTAAATGGACTGCNCGTGAAAAGTCAAAATAAATAGCCGGCGCAATTGACTGAGTCGGCTATTTTATTTATTGCAACTCCAATTTTTCAATACGGAGTCTAAATCCAACTTATTAAGGCTTAATCAAGGTCTTCCCAAAA
>JGI24721J44947_10010059_pt1 | contig 12041 bp, 10 predicted proteins | sample YelNatPaOPGAMG01_FD_44947 | JGI IMG/M metagenome (IMG submission 44947)
CTTTATACGGAATAGCCCTCGCAGCCCTCGGCATGCTTTCAATCGTTGGATTAACAGTTTCAAACGATGCCTATGGACCCATCGTTGATAATTCTAAAGGCATAGCGGAGCAGTCTGGGCTCAGCGAAGAAGTGATAGCCATAACAGATGAACTTGACTCTGCTGGGAACACCGCAAAAGCCATAACAAAAGGATTTGCAATAGGAGCGGCAGGATTAACAGTAATCGCATTATTAGCCGCTTTTCAAGAGACAGCTTCAAGAGTCGGCTACACTGTTAAATTTGACATTATGGATCCATTTGTCTTACTTGGCGCGATAATAGGTGTGGCTATTCCTGCTGTTTTCTCAGCCATGGTTATGCTTGGCGTCGGGAGGAACGCCGAGCGAATGGTTGCTGAAATCAGAAGGCAATTTAGAGAGATTCCAGGTCTCAAAGAAGGAAAGCAAGGTGTTAAACCTGACTATGCCANGTGCGTTGACATTGCAACAGTCGGCGCATTGCGTGAACTCATGCCAGCAAGTGTCACAATAATAGTTGCAACATTAATCATTGGCTTTGTAGGTGGAATAAAGGCGCTCGGAGGGTTCCTCGCAGGCTCCATACTTTCAAGTTTACTGCTAGCTCTTTTGATGAGTAATGCTGGCGGTCTCTGGGACAACGCCAAGAAACTAATAGAATCAGGTAAACATGGCGGAAAGGGTTCAGACGCACATAAGGCTGCAGTGGTAGGCGACACTGTCGGCGACCCGTTCAAGGATACTGCTGGCCCTTCACTTAACACCATGATTACAGTAATGTCGTTAATTGCAACGCTATTTGCAACGTTAATTGTTAACTATAACCTACTCAAACTTTTAGGAATACAATAGGCTTAACTTAAGCCTAATTCTCTCCTTTTTCTGACGCCGGGAGTGGGACTTGAACCCACGCGGCCCCGAAGGACCACAGGCTCTCAAGGCCTGCGCGTTATCCACTCCGCCATCCCGGCTTAACACGCATGCACATCTAATCCGCTCCATCTTAAAATGTTTACTTATTTACTACAAAACCGAAAACCTATTCTAAAAGAAAATTAACAAATAAAAAGGCGAAAGTTGGGCCGGTAGTCTAGCTCGGTTAGGACATCCGCTTGACGTGCGGAAGGTCACCGGTTCAAATCCGGTCCGGCCCACCAAAACGGATAAAAGTGTGTGTTTTAACCAGATTGTGGGTGTGGTGGTTTGGTGCCTTCGGAAGTGTTTGATGTTGAGAAGTTTGTTGAGATTAGTAGGCGTGCTGAGTATTGTGCTGTTAAGCGCTTGCGTGATGTTGTTAAGCTTAAGCTTCGTACAGCGAAGAGACTTTACACTTTGAAGGTTGAGCCTTCGAAGGCTGAAGAGGTTATAAAGAAGCTTCAATGCGAAATTAGAGAAATATAAACCACAAATATTTTCTGGCAGAGTTAAATGGCATTTAGCTTCTAAACTTTTGAAGTTTCATTAACAGTTCTTTGTCGCCTTCATAATCTCCAGCGCATGTTGCAATTATGCCATCCACGAGCCCTTCAAGTTTGCTTGCAACTTCTTCGACNTGTTCCATGGAGGCTGTGACTGGCCACCCTATCATTTTAACCATTTCAGCATTTTTAGGTGTTCCCACGAGGAAGTATGTGTATATGGGCTTGTTTAGGCGTTTGCATTCCTTTGCCACCTGCTCCAATGTTGAAAATGTCTTTTCTTCAAGGCGCATGAAGAAGACGAAGTCCCATGGGTCTTTTACTCGGGCTATTGTTTCCTCGACAGTTCGGCGTGCGGTGAGTAAGCATCCTAGTTTAACGTTTTTTAGGCGTATTGTTGTGCGTAGAAAATCCCGAGCTTCTTCAGAAGATTTCAACATTTTTATCGGCTCTCCGTACTTCGGAATGTCCCCCATAGTAAGCACAAGTCCATCAAGCGCCACAGAATCTGCAGCTAAAGCCAATCCCCCAACCTCGACTGGTCCTTTATAATGGAGTATGAATATTGGTATCACTATTTTGTCTGGATATTTGGCTTTGAGAACGCAACCCACAGCCGTACCGCTTGGCGCAGGCATTCCAGCAGCGCTGTCAGTTATGTTCCATCCATCAACCAAGTCCTTAACTTCTTCGGCAAGTCTGAGGAATTTACGTGTTGGAACAAATTCGTGTAATATTTTCATTCAAGCATCATCTCGCCTTTAACAGAACTGTAACTTATCTATGACACATAATTAATTAAATTTTCCATTATGCACAGAAAAACTGTAACCTTTAATATCCTATTTTGGATTTACTGTTCACTGCGTAAAAAAATAAAAGCGAAGTTGGCTGTGAAAATGTTTGGTTGCTATGTTACGGGAATCCTTCCCAGACCGAAAGAACTTGTTGAAGTAACCAGAGCCTACGACAGAAAACGCTTTGGCAAAGAAGAACTGGAGAAAGCCTTCAAAGAAGCTACAATGAAAGTCATAGAAGCTCAAACCTCTGCGGGGCTAAGTTACGTTACTGATGGCATGCTTAAGTGGCAAGACCTCCTTAGACCATTCACCGAAAATCTAGAAGGTTTAAAAACTGGCGCCCTTGCCAGATGGTTCAACAACAACACGTTTTATAGAAAACCCATAGTTTCAGGGGAAATAATGCGCAAAAAAGACATTACCGCAGAGATGGTGAACATGGATTTTCTGCCAAAGGATGTTCCATGGAAAGCTGTTTTGCCAGCACCTTACACGCTTACAAAGTTGTCTGAAAACAACTTTTACAAAAGTGAGAAGGAATTGTTGTTTAAATATGCCGAANTTCTGAAAGAGGAGATTAAAAGTTTGGCTGAAAGGAATTTCAAGTATGTTCAACTAAGCGATCCGGCGCTTGTCTACAATCCCTTCAAAGATTCGATTTTAAAAGACACGTTGGCTGATGTTAAAAGTGCATTAGAAACCGTTGTGAAGGGTGTAGAGGTGAGAGTCTGTTTGCAGACGTTTTTTGGAGATTTCACTCAAATTCTCCCTGAAGCTTTGGACTTTCCANTTGATGATTTGGGCATAGACTTGTACGAGACAAGTTTGGAAAAGTTGAAGTCTTACGCCTTCGATAAGGGTGTGGCTTTTGGGCTTGTAGATGCTCGCAGTTCTTTGCTGGAAAAAGAGGAGGNAATTACGGCGGTTGCTAAAGAGTTGATAGAATCCATTTATCCATCAAAAGCGTGTGATGTTTTCGTTTGTCCAAACTGCGACTTGGAATTTTTACCCTGGGAGAGAGCAAAAGAGAAAATTAAAATTATAGCCAACGTAGCGAAAAAACTCCAAAGCGAGTTGAACCTAAATGGATAAGCTTTTTCCAACACAAGAGATAGGAAGCCTTGCCAAACCAGCATGGAGAATCAAAGGATACAGAGGAGAACCTCTCTCAAAGGAAGAGATTGAGGAAGCGGTGAACTGGGGGAAAAAGCTGGGCATAGAAAATTTAGATGGGCTTGTTAAAATTTTGAGGAGGAAAGAGCGGACTTCTGGAGACAAGCGCGCTTTGTTTGAGTGGTCAGCCAAGTTTGTTATCCGATTTTTTGAAGCTGCTGGGTTAGACGTAGTGTTTGATGGGGAACAATGGCGTTCGGAAATGTATGAGCACGTCATAAGAAACGTTAGTGGCTTCGAGTTTTTGGGTTATGTAAAATCCTTTGATTACAGATACTTTAACAAGGCTGCGTGTGTAGAAAAGCCAAAATATAAGAGGTCTTTCTACGTTGAAGAGTTCATTTTCATTAGAGAGAATACCAAGAAAATGGTAAAAGTGCCTTTCACTGGACCATACACGCTTGTCGACTGGACATTTAACGAATACTACGAGAGAAAAGCTGGAGACAAAATAAAAGACTTTAAGCAGAGGAAAGCCGCTGCAAGGAAAGAGTTCCTCTTTGACCTGATAAAAGAAGTTGTGCGACCAGAAATAAGCCGCCTAATAGAGGCTGGAGCGAAATGGATTCAGATAGACGAGCCAGCGGCAACAACAAACCCATCTGCAGAAGAGATGGAACTGTTTGTGGAAGCTTTTAATGAAACTGTTAGGGGATTCAACTGCACTTTTAGCCTTCACAACTGCTATAGCAACTATCGGGTTTTAGCGAAGTATGCAAGTCAACTGAGAAACTGCAGTCAACTAGCCCTCGAATTCGCCAACAGAGACAGCAGACAAGCAGGAATAGGCGAAAAGCGAATAGGCTATAGGGAGTTAAAGTTTTTTGAGGATTATGGCTTCTGTGGAAAATACGGTTTAGGCGTGGTAGATGTACACACAGATTTTGTTGAACCGCCAGAGCTTATAAGAGACAGAATACTTCACGCTGTAAGCATTGTAAGCGACCCAAGCAGAATATACGTGAGTACTGATTGTGGCTTAAGGACAAGAACATGGGAAATAAGCTTTGCAAAACTCAAAAACATGGTTTTGGGAGCAGAACTCGCTAGAAAAACGGTTTCATAGAGACTAAAAGTAAATAAGTGTGCGGATATTAGCCAGGAAGGAGGAATCACGCGTGAAAGTTGCTGTTTCTGGCAAGGGTGGTGTTGGAAAAACCCTAATTGCTGGCGGTCTTGCATACTCGTTTTTCAAAAAGGGATTAAAGACAATAGCTATTGATGCTGACCCGTCGCCGAATCTCGCTTTGACTTTGGGTTTGCCACGGGAAGAGGCTAGAAGAATATTGCCAATTTCTGAAAATAAGGATTTAATCGAGTCTAAAACGAGCACAGGGTATGCTGGTGTCTTTCGTCTATCGTTCAACGTTGACGACGTAGCCCGCGACTATGCGGTGGACACTCCTTTCGGCGTAAAACTAATCGTTATGGGCACTGTTAAGTCGATGGGTTCTGGGTGCACTTGTCCAGCAAACGCTGTTATCCGCGCTTTGCTTCGTCATTTAGTTGTTGAGCGCGATGAAGCCGTGGTGTTGGATATGGAGGCTGGTGTGGAGCACATGGGAAGAGGAACAGCTCAGCATGTTGACACCATGCTTGTTGTTGCAGATGCTAATTTGAAGGCTCTTGAAACAGCCAAGCGCATAAACGATTTGGCAGTACAAGCCAGCATAAAACAAGTTTTCCTCGTTGGAAACAAGGTTGAAAATGAAAGGCAAAGAGAAACCATTGAAGAGTTTGCTGATGCAAATAACCTAAAATTGTTGGACATTGTGCCCTTCGATTTAGCCGTTGTTGAGGCTGAAATGCGCGGAGAAACTCCGCTAAAAAACAAGGATTGCGTGGCTTTAAATGCCGTACAAAGGTTATGTGAAAAACTTATGACTAATAGGTTTGAAAACTGTTAAATGAAAATGGAAGGCATGAACCATGAAGATGCTCGTCACTATTGGGCGTGGTGGAACGGGCAAAACAAGTTTCGTGGCGTTAATGACAAAATATTTTGTTGAGGTTGGCGAAACTCCGCTTTTGCTTGTTGATGCCGACCCCGACCAGAACCTAGGCGAGATGGTTGGCGTAGACTTGAAGGAGGAAGGCAAAAAGACGATTTCAGAACTTCTTGTGGAAACTTTTCTGGAGGAGGGCGGCACAGTAGTCGGCGTTCCGCCAACGCAGAGAATAGAAAACAAGATTTGGGCGTATGGGATGCATGAGGGAAAGTTTTTCGATTTCATAGCTCTTGGAACAAAGTGGGTTGAGGGGTGCTATTGCCTACCAAACGCGGCGTTGAAAGGCGCTTTGGAATCACTGACAAAAAATTATAAGTATATACTTATAGATTCGCCAGCAGGTCTCGAACACTTAAATAGGCGGATAACGTCAAAAGTTGACGATATCTTCGACATAATTGACCCCTCCAAAAAGTCGTTTCTCCACATTGAACGTGCATATCGAATTGCAAAAGAAGTCAAAATAGAGTTCAAAAACTTTTATGTCGTTGGAGGCTTCAGAATCCCAGAAAAACTTGATTTGAAGGCATTAAAGTTTAGTTATCTCGGAAAAATTGCTTATGACGAAAAGCTTGAGGAATATGTTTTGTCTGGAAAGTCTCTATTGGATTTGCCGTCTGATTCTCCAGCATATGTTTCTGTTAGGGGTTTGATGGAAAAGTTGGATATGTAAAACAGCAGTAGCCGTTCCGCCATTATTAGCGCAAACTTAATAGAAAATAATTCTAGAAAAACTTAAAATAACACATAACTAAACTACATTTTCTGAACCTTTTTGAGTTGGTGAGGCTTGAACAGAAAAGGCGTACACGTGAAGATTGAAGAGTTGAAAACCGATGTCGGCTCAATAAAAAACCTTGAAATTTCCATCGGCAAACTCCATGAAGAAAAATGGGCTGAACCAATGGGACCAACACCTTTCCCTTCACTTACAACTTTAAGAGAATGGGACATGAAGCTCCTTAAAAGATACAAGCCATTTTACATGCCGTTCTGCGACCTCTGCTGCTTATGCACATTTGGTAAATGCGACCTAACCGGGAACAAGCGTGGAGCATGCGGCATCGACATGGCTGGACAACAATCCCGCATCGTGCTCCTCGCATGCTGCATCGGCGCAGCCACACACACTGGACATGCACGCCACTTGGTTGAACACTTAATCGAAAAATATGGGCCCAATTATCCATTGGATGTTGGTGGATTAAACGTTCAAGTTGAAGCTCCAGTGACAAGGCTTGTTTGCGGAATAAAACCTGAAAAACTAGGCGATTTGGAAGAGATTTTGGATTATGCTGAAACGCAGATTACACATCTGCTTTCTGTTGTTCACACTGGACAGGAAGGATACAATTTAGATTTTGAGTCAAAGGTTTTGCATGCTGGAATGATTGACCATGTTGGGATGGAAGTTGCAGATATAGCACAAATAGCCGCTTACGGTTTTCCAAAGGCTGACCCCGACGCACCACTTGTTGATTTAGGTTTTGGAACAGTAAACATTGAAAAGCCAGTAATTCTATGTATTGGGCATAATGTTGTTCCATCAGTTGGAATAATTGACTATATTAAGGATAATGGTTTTGACGGGGAAATCGAGGTCTGCGGGTTATGTTGTACGGCTCACGACACAACGCGATATTATAAGCGTGGAAAAATAGTTGGTCCAATCTCATGGCAGCTGCGCTTCATAAGAAGCGGCGTTCCAGACGTTGTTGTGCTTGACGAGCAATGTATTAGAATAGACTCTTTCCATGAAGCTCAAAGAATAAAAGCTCCAGTTATAGTCGCTTCAGAAAAGAATTGTATGGGTCTGCCTAATCGCACAAACGACCCAGCGGAGCAAATAGTTGAAGACCTTGTAAGCGGAAAAACTCCAGGCGCTTTAATTCTTGACCCCGAAAAGGTTGGTGAAGTAGCTGTTAAAGTCGCCTTGAAGGTTGCTCCGTTGCGGAAAAAGTTTAAGGTCATACCAGAAGTTGACGAAGTTTTGCGAAGGGTAAAGGAGTGTAGGCAATGCAACGACTGCAGAAGGGCTTGCCCACAAGACCTTGAAATTCCAAAGGCTATGAAGGCAGCGGCGCAAGGAAGCCTAANAGAACTTGCAGACTTGTACGATTTGTGTGTGGGTTGTGGCAGATGTGAACAAGCTTGTCCTGTTGGTTTGCCAGTTCACAGTTTCATTATCAAGGCTGGGGAGAAAAAGCTGAAAGAAGAAACCTACAAGGTAAGAGCTGGGAGAGGCGCAATCCAAGACGTGGAAATCCGAAATGTTGGTAGTCCAATAGTTCTCGGCGAAATTCCAGGCGTAATAGCCGTTGTAGGATGCGCTAACTACCCGAGAGGCGGGTTGGAAGTGGCTGAAATATGCCGTGAATTCGCAAACAGACGCTACATAGTTGTAACTTCTGGTTGCGCTGCGATGTCAGCTGGCATGTATAAGGACGAGGAAGGAAAAACGCCTTACGAGGTTTTTACCGGCGAGTTTGCGGCTGGATGCCTCGTCAATGTCGGTTCATGTGTTTCAAACACGCATATTGCTGGAGCAGCCATAAAAATTGCAAATATATTTGCAAAGAGGAATTTACGAGCTAACTATGAGGAAATAGCCGACTACATACTTAATCGTGTGGGCGCTGTGGGCGTTGCTTGGGGTGCCTACTCCCAGAAGGCAGCGTCAATTGCAAGCGGTTTCTGGCGTTTAGGTGTTCCAGTTGTCGTCGGTCCGCATGGCACAAAGTATAGGCGCATGCTTCTCGGGAGGGCTGACCGTGAAGAAGACTGGTACGTTTATGATGCTAGGACAGGCGAAAAAGTGTATGTGGGACCAGCACCAGAACACTTGTTTTACGCGGCTGAAACGAAGGAAGAAGCCGTAGTCACGATAGCCAAGCTTTGTATGCGCCCAAACGACACAACGAAGGGACGTGCCATAAAACTCACTCATTACATAGACTTGCACAAGAGGCTTTATGGGACAATGCCTGAAGACATACACTTATTCGTAAGAACAATCGCCGACATACCAGTAACAATGAAAGACGAAATAATAAGAATACTTGAAGAGAAGGGGTGGAAGGAAACAGTCATCCCAGACCCGACGCTTCTTCCACGATTGATCAGGAAGAGGAAGGAGTGAAAGCGTATGGCTGCTGAACCTTGGCAAACTGCGGAGATTCCAGGACCAAAAAAGGCTATGGTTATAACAAAGCCCGAAGTTGCCGCCGTCATGATAAAGAAGGCTAAGCGCCCAATAATGATAGTTGGGCATAAAGCCGCGGAAATAGCCTTTGAAGATAAAAAACTAATTGATTTCGTCATAGAGCTGGCGAGGAAAGCCAAAATTCCAGTTGTGGCAACAGCTCACACAATAAGTGAATTCTTAAGTAGGGGCTATAAGCCAGATGGGTATATGCCCGCAATCGACATTGGAAATAGGCTTACCGACCCAGCTTGGACTGGACTTGATGGTAATGGACCTTACGATTTGGCTTTGTTTTTGGGGCTGCCCTACTACATGGAGTGGACGATTCTTAACGGTTTAAAACATTTTGCTCCACATGTCAAAACGGTAACTTTAGATAATGTTTACCAGCCTAACGCAAGCTGGTCTTTCCCGAACGTTTCCCTAGAAGATTGGTTTGAAAATCTTAAAGTAATAATTGAAAAAGTTGAAGGAGGAACATGAGAAAATGTCAATGTTTGAAGACATACCCGTAGACGTAGGAGTAATCTACGAAGGCGAGAGAATACGCAGAAGCGACATGTATGTTGAACTCGGCGGACCAGACATAAAAGAAAAGTTCGAATTAGCAAGAGTGAAGAAGCCAGAAGAAGTCGAAGATGGAAAAGTAACCATAATAGGACCCGACTTGAAGGACATGGAGGAAGGCAAAAGTTACCCATTTGGCATTCTAATAGAGGTTGCTGGCGCACAGCTTGAACCAGAACTTGAAGGCGTTATTGAGAGGCGCATACACGAATATTGCAACTTCATTGAAGGCTTCATGCACTTAAACCAGCGCTACGACATTTGGCTTAGATTAAGCAAGAAATCCTTCCAAAAGGGCTTAAACTCCTTCCAGTTTATTGGAAAAGTCTTGCATAGGCTTTTCAAAAGTGAACTGCCAATAATCGAGAAAATGCAGATAACATTCATAACAGACACTGCCGAAGTGAAACCGCTTTACGAAGAGGCACTGAAAATTTATGAGGCGAGAGACGCTAGGGCAAGGGGCTTAAAAGACGAGGAAGTTGACAAATTTTACGGATGTATTCTATGCCAATCCTTTGCGCCAACCCACGTGTGCGTAATAACGCCACAAAGATACTCGAACTGCGGCGCCATAAGCTGGTTTGACGGAAGGGCAGCAGCAAGCATAGACCCTAAAGGACCGGTGTTCACAATCGAAAAGGGAGAGTTACTAGACCCAGTCAAAGGCGAGTTTTCTGGCGTAAACGAAGCCGTCAANAAGAAGTCTTTGGGCGAAATAACCCGCGTTTGGCTATACACAGCCTTCGGTTATCCACACACCTCATGTGGATGCTTTGAGGGTGTAGCCTTCTACATCCCAGAAGTTGACGGTTTCGGCATTGTGCATAGAGGTTATAGGGACTTAGCCGTGAACGGCTTGGCTTTCTCAACACTTGCCGATTCAACTGCTGGCGGACGCCAAGTTGACGGATTTCATGGAATATCAATTGAGTATATGCGTTCTCCAAAGTTTCTGCAGGCAGACGGTGGGTGGAGCCGCGTTGTTTGGCTTCCAAAAGAGGTTAAGGAAAGAGTGAAAAGCTTTATCCCAGCAGAACTTGTCGATAAAATAGCGACAGAAGAAGACGCAAAAACAATCGACGAGTTAAAGGCTTTCCTTAAGGAGCGAAATCATCCAGTTGTGGAGCGCTGGAAGGAAGAAGTGACTGTTGCCGTAGAAGAGGCTGTGCCAGCAGAAGCGAAGGAAGAAGCGCCGACAGCACCAGTGATTACTGCTGCAACTTTGCCCATAACCTCTGGAGGCTTCAAAATAATCTTGAAAGACGCGAAAATCTACGCCAAAAAAGTTGTTATCCGTTCATTGAAAGGCGAGAAAGCCGAGAAAAGGTGAAAGAATTTGTCAAAAACAGAGAAGGAAGAGCAAGCCTTAGGCTTAAAGTTTAATTCACGACTGCTTGAGCTCCTTGCAAAGCTTCAGGAAGTTGAGCTTGAAGATTTTGAGATGGAAGTAGGCGATTTAGAGCTTTGGATACAGCCAGGCGCCGTAGCTGCGCCAGTTGCTGTGCCGCAAAAATTTGCTCCGCCGCTAAAGGCTAAACCAGCCAAGATAATAGAGGTGGAGTTTGTTCCACCAGTTGAAACCTATCCTGGAAAAGTTGTTGAAGTTAAACTAGGAGCAACCAAAAGCGAAGGTGGAACCCGCGGCGAATCAATAGTCATCGGCGGCGAGACAACACCAGCCTTCTACACCTTTGAGAAACCAATGCCCCACCGCCCAGTAATAGCGATCGACGTTTTTGACATGAAAGTTCCATTACCAAAGGCTGTTAAAACGCACGTGAAGGACGTTATGGAGGACCCCGCTGCCTGGGCAAAATTGGCTGTTGAAAAGTTTGGGGCTGACCTCCTAACTGTGCATTTGATAAGCGTCGACCCGCTTGTTAAGAACGCTTCGCCTAAAGAGGCTGTCAAAACTGTCGAGGAGGTTGCGCAAGCAGTGGATGTGCCCCTAATTATTGGAGGCTGCGGAGACCCGAAGAAGGACGCTGACGTTTTTGAGGCTGTTGCTGAAACCTTTGCTGGAGAGCGCTTCCTAATTAGCTCAGTAACGAGGGATATGGATGTTGAGAGGTGCGCGAAATTCATAAAAAAGTATGGGCATGTAGCCTTATCGTTTACGCCCATGGATTTGAACCTCGCAAGGGAATTGAACCGCATACTCTACGATTTTCTGCCGAAAGAAGACATAGTTATGGACTTGACGACAGCCGCTTTGGGCTATGGTTTAGATTATGCTTTTACAAACATGGAACGCGCTAGACTAGCAGCACTTATGGGCGACCCAGAGCTTGCACATCCAATGTCTTCTGGAACAACAAACGCTTGGGCGGCACGGGAAGCTTGGCTTGAAATGGCGCCTGAGTGGGAGCCGCGCGAACTGCGTGGTCCACTGTGGGAGGTTCTAACCGCCTCTACGCTTCTATTGGCTGGCGTTGACCTTTTCATGATGATGCATCCAGCTGCCGTGAAAACCCTCAAGGACATTATAGGGCAGCTTTTGGGCGGCAGCGTCGGAAACGCTGAGAGAATTGTTGAATGGGTTTCAATGAAGGTCTAGGTTTGGAGGGAGTCTCTATGAGTGGGAAAGAAACCAAACGAAAGGTTGGAATAAAGGAGCTCAGCCCAATAGACGTTTACAAGCTTTTACCGCGCACAAACTGTAAGGTTTGCGGCGAAGAAAACTGCATGGCTTTCGCTACAAAAGTTGTTAACCGCGAAGTCCCAATAGAAAAATGTTCTCCGATTTTAGCTAAAGAGTTTGAGAAAGCCTACAGCCAACTTAAGGAGATGCTTAAACCAGCAGTAAAAGAAGTTGTCATCGGCGTTGGAGACCGCGCCGTCAAGGT
>JGI24721J44947_10010063_pt1 | contig 12038 bp, 11 predicted proteins | sample YelNatPaOPGAMG01_FD_44947 | JGI IMG/M metagenome (IMG submission 44947)
GATTATCTTGTAATTGCTGGAGATAACTATTTTGATTTTGATCTTTTGCCTATGAAAGAATTCTTTATTAAGAAAGAAAAAACAACGGTGGCCCTCTATGACATTGGGTCAACAGAAATGGCAAAAAAATACGGAGTGGTAAAGGTAGATAGTGATTTCAGAATTCAGAGCTTTGAAGAAAAGCCTATCAAACCAAAAAGCACATTGATAAGTACAGGAATTTATATGTTTAAGAATGATNTGCCTGATATAATAAATAAATATTTAAAGGAAGGGGGAAATCCTGACCAGTTAGGTCATCTGATTGAATGGATGATTAAAAATGATACTGTTTATGGCTTTCCTTTCAAGGGAAGATGGTATGATATAGGATCAATTGATATTTATAAAGAGGTTTTTAACAGTTTTGTTAAATAATATTTATCAGGTTTTTTACCTGCTCTGGTAAAACATAATTAACAAAAATGCTATGAAAAATTTTTAAAAATAACATTGTAAATATCTTTCTTTACCCACTAATNAGGGAGAGGTGAAATCATGGATAAAGTAATGAAAAGGGATGGTACAATAGTCCCCTTTGATAGAAAAAAGATAACCACTGCAATTTACAAGGCCATGAAGGCCACTGGCTTTGAAAATTACAACGAGGCTGACAGGCTATCCCAGATAGTTGTAAAAAGGCTGGAGGAAATGGGTCTGGAGGTACCTAAGGTAGAGGAGATACAGGATGTTGTTGAAGAGGTCTTGATGATNCAGGGTTATACAAATGTGGCCAAGGCCTACATACTTTACAGGGAGAGAAGGAAGATAATCAGGGAAATTAAAAAGGCCTATGGTGTAAAAGATGACCTGAAGCTCTCCCTTAATGCAATAAAGGTTCTGGAATCCAGATATCTTCTTAAAAATGAGAAGGGGGAAGTGATAGAAACCCCGGGCCAGATGTTTGAGCGTGTTTCTAAATATATTGCACTCATTGACATATTATACGATGAATCGATATATGATATAAATGGATCCCAGAGGCCGTGGGAGGTAAAGGATGTAAAGGAGCACACACTTACCTACTGGGAATATGATATGATAAAGAGGGCATATTCCATAATGAATCTCGAGGGAAGAATGAAGGTGCCCTTTGAAAAGGTAATTTCAATAATAAATGAAAAGGAAAGAGAGATAGAAAAAACATCTATGGTTTTCTATGATTTAATGAGCAAGAGATACTTCATACCCAACTCGCCAACACTAATGAATGCAAACACAGAGATAGGCCAACTCTCAGCCTGTTTCGTTATACCTGTTAATGATTCAATGGATGGCATATTTGATGCTGTTAAATTTGCTGCTTTGATTCACAAATCCGGTGGGGGTACAGGCTTTTCGTTTTCGAGGCTCAGACCCAAGGGGGATCTGGTTGGTTCAACAAAGGGTGTTGCCTCTGGACCTCTTAGCTTTATGAGAATATTTGATGTAGCGACAGATGTAATAAAGCAGGGAGGTAAGAGAAGAGGAGCAAATATGGGGATTTTAAGGGTGGACCACCCAGACATACTTGAGTTCATAACGAGCAAGGATTCGGAAAATAAAGTACTTACAAATTTCAACATAAGTGTGGCAGTGACTGATGAATTCATGAGGGCGCTTGAAAATAATACCACATATCCTTTAAGGAATCCCAGGAATGGTGAGGTGGTAAGGGAGGTGGAGGCGAGGCGTATATGGGATCTGATAGTTTCACATGCATGGGCAACAGGAGATCCTGGTGTAATTTTCATTGATGAGATTAACAGACATAACCCCACGCCACATTTGGGTGAAATAGAGAGCACAAATCCCTGCGGTGAACAGCCATTGTTGCCATACGAATCCTGCAATCTTGGATCAATAAATCTCTCACTTATGGTTGATGAGGATGGTAGCATAAACTGGGAAAGGCTAAGGCATGTGGTAAGGGAATCTGTTCATTTCCTTGACAATGTTATTGATGCTAACAAATTCCCATTGCCACAGATACAGGAAATGACAAGGAAAAATAGAAAAATAGGGCTTGGGGTAATGGGATTTGCAGAGATGCTTATTAAGATGGGCATACCCTATAATTCTGAGAAGGCACTTGAAACAGCTGAAAAGGTTATGAAATTCATTAATGATGAGAGCCACAGGATGAGTATGGATCTTGCTGAAAAGAGGGGAGTATTTCCTGCCTGGAAGGGCTCAGTATGGGAAAAGAAGGGAATAAGGATAAGAAATGCAACAACAACCACAATTGCTCCAACTGGTACAATATCCATTATTGCTGATACAAGTTCATCGATAGAGCCTCTCTTTGCCCTATCGTTTATAAGGAATGTTCTTGACGGGGCACAGCTTTTGGAGGTAAATCCACTCTTTGAAGAATATGCAAGAAGGAATGGTTTTTATAGCGATGAAATAATGAGGGAGATAGCAAAAACAGGTTCTATACAGCATTTAGATCTTCCTGAGGAGGCAAAAAGGATATTCGTTACTGCATCCGATATAGATCCAGAATGGCATGTCAGGATGCAGGCATCTTTTCAGAAATATACTGATAATGCAGTAAGCAAAACAATAAATATGAGGAATGAGGCAACTATTGCTGATGTTGAGAAGGCATACATGCTTGCATATAAGCTGAAGTGCAAGGGAATAACTGTATACAGGGATGGTAGCAAGAGTGTGCAGGTTCTAACAAAGGGAACAGAGAAAAAGAAGGAGGAGAAAAAAATAGAGCTCGAATTTAAGCCTAAAGACACTGAGTTATTACAAGTTGATAGCACCTTTGACTCCGCATGCCCTACAGGCAAATGTGAGCTATCATGAAATCAATACAGCTTTACATGGACCTGCAGAAGCTTGGAATGGTAAATTCACACTTTTATCTTCACGACAAGAGGCTTGTTGTTACAAAAATAATAAACTATGATGGAGGTCACATAACATATATAGCTGAAATTAGCAGATCTGACTTTATAGATGAAAAAACAATAAGCTTAAAAAAGGAGGAAATAATTAAAAGATACTCCCTTGAAACATTTGAATTAATTTCTGTTGACAGAAAAAACAAAAATTATAAGGTTCTAATTGTTCAAAAATTACCCGATCTATTTTCTATGATTTACAATGAAATGAACTATAGTGCCTTTATTGTACCTCCAGTGATTGTAAGTAGCGAAAATATGATGGTGACATTATTAGTGAAGGATGAGAAATTGGACTACCTCCTTCAATTCCTTAAAAAATTTGGAATAAACTATAGAATTATTAGGAAAACTATGATACCTAGGGAGAGGGGGCTTACGGTAAGGCAATGGGATGTTGCAATTACAGCAATTTCTATGGGATACTACTCAATTCCTAAGAAGGNAAAATTGAAGGACATTGCAAAAAAGTTTAAGATTTCTGTTCCTGCAGTTCAGAGGATCCTTAGAAGCGTAGAAATTAAAGCTATGGAGGAGTATTTTAATCCTCTATTATAGGTCATTAGTAAAAATATCATTATTTTTTCTATAAATTCTTTAATTTTATTTATATAAATATTGTAAAAAATTTCTAAAGTTACTAAAGAAAAATTTTATTTTTGAGTTTGGATTCTAAATTCAATGCTAAGAATTAATGATGCTGATATAATATTAAAAAATGATCCTTTGAAAAAGATATATATTGAAATTACAAGTGGTTGTAATTTATCCTGTAAAATGTGTTACAGAAATTTTTGGAGTGATCCCGTTGGGAACATGGAGAAAAGAATATTCTATAAGGTGTTAGAGGATGCAAATGAATTTGATGAATTGAGTGATATACACTTTGGAGGCATAGGTGAACCATTATTTCATCCAAACTTTAATGATTTTCTAAAATCAATACCGAGTAAGTATAATATTGAAATCTCAACAAACGGTACTCTTCTAAATGAGATATATTCAAGAAAAATTGTGGAAAAGGGGGTTAAAATGGTTATATTTTCAATAGATTCACCTCAAGAACAGGGATTTATGGACATAAGGGGAATTAAATCCAATATAATATACAGAAATATAGAGACTCTAAATAAGATAAAAAACGAAATGAGAAGTGATTTTCCCGAGCTTGAAATAGAGTTTGTTGCAATGCGTTCAAACATAGAATCACTTCCACAGATGGTAGAGGTAGCAGATTCCCTTGGTGTTTCCAAATTCCTGGTTTCCCATCTTCTACCACTTGATGAAAAATTGAAAGATGAGATTGTTTATAACACAAATGAATTCAATATATATTTTGATGAATTCATAAGGAAGGCAATGTCTAAAAGGATAATGACAACAATGCCAGAATATTCACTAAAGACAGAGAGGATATGTGATTTTATGGAAAGAAGGAGCACTGTTATCTCATGGGATGGTGAGGTAATTCCTTGCTATAGATTCCTTCATGAGTATCCAGAGTATATTTTTGGAAGGAAAAAGACTGTAAAGAGATATTCCTTTGGAAATATAATGAAAAGAAGACTGAAGGACATATGGTACGGAGATGATTACAGGAAATTCAGATGGATAGTAAAGTCATCCCTCTATCCTTCCTGTATAGACTGCGTTTTTGCTGATAAAAAATGCAACTTTGTTCTTGACACATCACTTGATTGTGAGGGTAATTCACCCTCCTGCGGTGATTGTCTCTGGTCTAGAAGGCTAATTCTCTGCCCCTAAATATTTATATATTTAATTTTAATAATTTAAATCAATGTCAAAGATGATTAAAAGTCTTGTCCAAGATGTTTTCAAAAACTCACCTTCAAAGATGAGGGTGGTTAAAAAAATGTTATTTTATGGCCTTTCTGTAAAGAATGGAGCAATTTTTTGCAACGATGTTGAAATACCTTATAAATCCCTAGCAAAGGCATGTAACGTGGATCAAAGGGTGGTAAAAAGTGTTGTAAATGAAATATCTTCAAATGAAGAGCTATCTAAGATATTTTTAAACATAGAGGCATCAATAAACCTGAAGGATGTAGCTGGTGCTATAGGTTTTGGTGCAATGGAGATAACTGCCCATAATCCTAAGGAGCCGGGAATAATCGCCGCTGTAAGTACATTAATAGCCCAATATGGGATAAACATAAGACAGGCGATAGTTGAAGACCCTGAGTTCATTGAGGAACCAAGGCTTTACATAATAACAGAAGAGCCATTACCAGGTGAAATTATACCAAAAATAAAGGCCCTAAAAAATGTAAAAAGCATAAAAATTTTATGAGGAACTATTGTACATTGTTGCATAGGAGCCTAGATCGAGTAATCCATGACCTGAAAAGCTCATCAATATCCTTTTCTTGCCATCCTTTTTAGCCTCTTCTGCTATCTCCTTGATAATGGGGAGTGCATGGGAAGTTTCGGGTGCAGGTATATAGCCCTCTGTCCTTGAATAGAGTTCAGCATACCTGAATATTGTCTCCTGATCATAATCCCTTGATGAAACAATACCCTTTTTCATAAGCAGGCTCAAAGTAGGTGCAACCCCATGGTACCTAAGACCACCTGAATATATGGGTGGCGGTATAAAATCGTAACCTATTGTGTACATCATTAACTGAGGAAGTATCATACCTGTATCTGGGTAATCGTACCTATATTCCCCCCTGGTCATTTTTGGAACCTCAAGGGATCCAGCTGCGATATACTTTGTATTTTTATAATCCTTATAGAATGGAAATGCAAGACCTGAATAATTTGATCCACCACCCACCACTCCTATGATATAATCAGGTTCTATTCCATTATTTTCAAGCTGTTTCCTTGCCTCTAGGCCTGCTATTGTTTTGTAAAGTATATCCGCGTTAACAACGCTACCAACATTATATTTTCCATTATTCTCCAATGCATATTCTACTGCCTCACTAATTGCAATTCCCAGGCTTCCGTCCCTCTTTTTTTCATCCTTTAGCATCTCTATTCCCACTTTTGTCAAATTGCTTGGGCTTGAATGTACCTCACCTCCCAACATCCTCATCATTGTTACCCTGTATAACTTCTGCCTGTAGGATGCACTTACCATAAATATCTTAGACTTTAGTCCATTCAATGTAGAAGCCAATGCAACAGCAATACCCCATTGACCTGCACCAGTTTCGGTTGTAACAAATGGGACACCATCAATCTTTGAATAATATGCCTGGACTAGCGCACTATTTATCTTGTGGGATCCAGAAAATGTGTAACCCTCCATCTTCATATATATTTCAATGGGGGAATTAAAAAGCCTTTCGAACCTCTTCGCTCTTATTATAGGAGTAGGTCTACCCACTTGAAAATAAAGATCACGCAAATCCTCAGGAATTTTTATTTTACTTTCGCTAGAAAATTCATGTCTAAGTACCTCTGTTGGCATTACCTTTTTTAAAACCTCTATTGACTTCCCTGTTATATCCCTGGGAGGAGGTAATGGCTCCGGAAGATCGGGCAAAATGTTGTACCAGAAATCTGGCATATCGTCCTGTACCAAATCTATTCTATTGCTCATAGTCACTTTAAATACATAGATGTATTTAAAATTTCTTAAATGATATTATTAATACATTAAATTTAAATAATTGTATTTAATTGGGATAAACATGGATGTAATAAGGGGTTTCAAAGGAATTGGTTATTCTAAGTCGCTCAATCCGCTTGACCCTTACTTAACATTGCCATACGATGAAATAAAGGGTAAAAAAAGGTTAGAGTATTTAAAAAAGAGTAATTATAATTTTGTAAGAATAATTCTTCCAGAGGAGGGCGAAGATCCACTTTTAACCATAAGGTCTTTTATGTCTAAAAAGATATTCGAAAGGGATAAGAAAGATAACATATACTTATTTGAACAGGAGTTTTATTACAGAAAAAGGAGGTACTTAAGAAGGGGATTCATTGCACTTCTCAATTTAGACTATGCAAGGGAAAAGGTTCATCCTCACGAAAAGATTTTTCAAGCACCAATGATACAAAGGCTTAAGCTTTTGGAAAAAACTGGATTTGATCTCGAGCCAATTTTCCTTCTTTATGATGAAAGATTAGCCAAATGTTTTAGATTTGAAAATTTAGAATTACTTGCGTGGGGAGAAGAGCCTGCTGGAATAATAAACAGACTGTATTCATCAGAAATCAACTTCGATGGATGTGATGCTGGTGAATTTGTAATAGCGGACGGGCATCATAGGTTTTCAGCTGCTCTTGAATTTTATAAAAATAAAAGTGTTGCTGGCTGGATTATGGCATATTTTGTAGATTTAAATAATGAATCTTTATTCATTCTACCTTCATACAAGGTAGTAAAGGGGGCTAAATTTAATATTAATGAATTAGAGGATTATTTCGATATTGAAAAGTTAGAAGGACTTTTAATTTACTCAGAAAAAACGCATTTTTGATGCAAAGTAAAGAAGGTTCTTATATTCTTTATTTAAAAGAAAAAAGCGATTTACCTGAACCTGTTATATTTGAAGAAATAATTATGAAAAAGATTATTAGATTAAAAATAAATGTTAAAAATGTAAAGACCTTTAGATCCGTTGATAATATTTCTTTGTCAAAAAATGACGTTTCATTTATTTTCAGACCACCTTCACCAAAGGAGGTATGGGATTTTGCTATAAAAGGTGGAATTATGCCTCAGAAATCCACATATTTCTACCCAAAAATTGCTTCTGGACTGAGAATTTTTGATAAAATTAATTTTTTTAATTGAAAAGTAGTTTTAAGATACATTATGCCGGGGCCGGGGATCGAACCCGGGGCCTTCGGATTTCCCAAGTCCTTTTTAAAAAAGGAACCCTATGAGTCCGNCGCTCTACCAGCTGAGCCACCCCGGCATTATGTGAGCTGAGTTTGGGAAGGAATTGAAAGAAGGTTGGATTTCCTTACCTCTATTTTCTTAATGTTGTATACTGACTTTACATTCTTTTCAATGTCCTGAACAATCTTATCTGAGAGCATGTAATTTACAAACTCATAAAAATTCATTTTTGTTCCATTGTTTAAAACAGCCTCTATTATCTTTTTCCTTATTGCACTTTTTAATGAAGAATTTATCCTTTTATCNGCAATGGCCGTAATCTTTACCCTAATTGTGTAACCATCTGACGTTGTAACTGGGAATATTGCATCTATTCTAGATCTCCTTCTCCTTACCAGTCTTCTAATATAGTCCTGTGTAACATCGTGACCAATGAAATGTGTAAATGCCTGATTCCCATCTATTTTATTTACCTTGAAATAAAGCTTAACATACTCCTTCTTAATATCCCCATTAATATTATATAGGGTTGTTTCTGCCACTCTCCCCATTACCTGTTCTGGAGTTTCAGCTGGCGTCTCGGCTATTTCCTTCAAACCAAGACTTTCAGGTGTAAGTATTTTGTACCAGCTCTTAGCCTTCCACTTATCCTTAATNTTTTTAGCAGCTGCCCTTTCCGAAACTTTCTGAGACATATATATGCACCAATTGAGATTAAAATCCATAAAGGGAGATGTTATTTAAATTTTTTTGAGATTTTTTAACTCTTATTCACCAAATAATATGGCCTAAAAATAGTTTATTGATATTAAAAATATTATAAAAAAAATTATTAAAGTTTTGGAACAAGGGCAGAGGCAATTGGGGATCCCCATCCTGTTACATAGTCCCAGCCAACCTGCGCATTATAATAGCCATTACTTGGTCCAGAGACAATGTCGTGGAAATACTGTGAATAGCTGTTTGAGGAGGCAAGGGAATAGATTGTGGTTTGAACAAGCCCTAGACCGTGTCCCTGAATCTGGGCAGCAATTGCAATCAAACCTGCCCACTGTGGTGCACCTATGCTCGTTCCACCATAGACATACCAGGATCCAGAATAATATACAGATACACCAGTGTTAGGGTTTGCATCGTATGCCACATCAGGAACGCCCCTATAATTGTTAGTTATTAGGGAAACAGACTTCTGGTATGATGGTTCTGAGAAATAAGAGCTTGAACCTCCACCAGATCCTGACCAGGTAGTTTCACCATTCCAGACGTTATTGGTTATTGTTAGGGTAGTACCTCCAACACTTAGTACATTTGGATCAGAAGCAGGGAAATTTACTGTAAGGGAGCTCGTTCCATCGTATGCTCCATTGTCGCCGGAAGAGGCAATAGGGGTGATTCCCTTAGATACAGCATATGAGAATAGTTGATCCCATTGATTGAGTATTGTTGTTGATGTCTGTGATTCCGCAGCACCAAAGCTCATTGATATTGCAACAACATTTGTGGAATTTGCCAATCCTACCGCATACTGTAATCCATTATATAGGTCTGTAAAACTTGCGCTTTTAACTACAACAAGATCAATTGTAGCACCAGGTGCTATTGCGTGTGCCCATTCAACATCAAGTGTAGTTTCCTGTGCCCAGCCAGTATTTTTTGTATTTACCTTACCCTCAGGATAGTATACATTAAGCTTAATCTGTGGAAGACCAAAATAATTATCGAAATAGTTGACATCATTTGTTATGCTAGAACTTCCATATGCATCAACAATAACTATTGTTGTTCCGATACCATCATAGCCCTGACTGATTAATGTATTAACAGAGTAGGCAGATTGCATTTGCTGTGGTGAATAACCCTGTGGGGAGCTTTGTTTTGCAAGAACCTTTGAAAATGGCGTTGCTGTCACATTATAGCTCAAAAAAATAGTGAATGGAACCAATAGAGATATCACTACAACTATTGCAAAGATTTTTTTATGATCCATGATAACAGATAACAAAATACAATATAAAAAATTTACACTTCTATCAAATCCTTTGGTGCTGTGGTGAGAACCTCTGCTCCTTCTCTCTTAACAAGAACATCATCCTCAATCCTTACACCACCAAACCCCTTTAAATACACTCCAGGTTCAACAGTCACCACCATTCCTTCCCTCAAGATNAGATCAGATGATTGTGAAAGGGCTGGATGGTCATGAACTGCTAGACCTACGCCATGACCAGTTGAATGTATGAAAAGTCCCTTAAATTCTGTGGAATCTATGAAATTTCTAACCTCTGTGTCTACATCCTTCCCAGGTTTACCATCTTTTATTGCCCTTATGCCTATTTCCTGGGCCTCCTTTACCACTTCATAAATCCTTTTCTGCTTATCATTTCCACTTCCAAATATATATGTCCTTGTAATATCTGAATTATATTTTCTATATCTTGCACCGAAGTCTAAAAGCACAAAATCACCCTTTTTCAATTTCCTTGATCCAGAAAAATAATGTGGTTCTGCAGAATTTTCTCCGAATGCAACAATTGGAGTGAATGCATTTTCCTGTGCACCATTTTTCATAAGAATGTATGTTAGATATGCTGCAAGTTCATTCTCTGTCATTCCCTCTTTCATATAGTTAATTATTTCCTCTGCCGCAATACTTGCTATTCTAGCTGCTTCTTTAATAAGTGATATTTCAAAATCATCCTTCACCTGCCTGAAGCTACTCAATTTAGAATCAATATCTAAGAATTCAATTTCTGGGAATTTCGATTTTAAATTATTGAATTCCTTAATTGTGAATGTAGAATAGGATATGCCTATCTTCTTTTTATTTTCTAAAATCTGTTTTAAAATTTCATCCTTCTCAGTATTCTTTTTGAAAATTCTTACATCAAGATTCGATTTTTTTGCAGAAGTTTCCTCAAGTTCACTGGTTATTATCACACTTTTTTCCTTATCTATAAAAAGATATGATCCCTCAAATATTCCAGAGTCAAGAAGCTTAGTAATATAGAAAAAATTCAGGTCTATGACAGGTTCGCCTTGATTATAAATCAGTATTCCATCCATATCCTTTAAAAGATCACTCAAGTCCATAATCATAGTAATGCCTTCTTATTATTAAAATTATTTTAAAACTAGTTGAATAAATTTATTAAAAATGTTACATTATCAGCTTAGGAAAATGAAAAAAATAAATGAGTTACCTTACCTTCAAAGATGGTTTATTTTAGCAACAATAATAGGGATCATTGCCGGTTTAGGGGCATTGCTTTTTTATTATGCAATCATTTTTTTCACCTATATTTTTATGAATGTTTTTTTGGGTATAATATTACCATCACCACTGGGAGAAGGAGGAAATCTAAGTTTTACAATTACTACTAGATATATACTCATTCCTATCTCAACCACAATAGGAGGTCTTATCTCTGGACTTTTAGTTTATAAATTTGCCCCAGAAGCAGAAGGGCATGGTACTGATGCAGCAATAGATGCATATCATAACAAGCAGGGTAAAGTTAGGGGTATTGTTATACCTATAAAGGTACTTGCTTCCGCAATTACAATTGGTAGTGGTGGAAGTGCTGGTAGAGAATGACCAACTGCTCAGATATCATCAGGGCTAGGGTCTATAATTGCTGACTTATTGCATTTAAATCCTGAGGACAGAAGAAGAGCAGTTGCGGTTGGAATAGGAGCGGGAATAGGTACTATATTCAAAGCACCTATTGGGGGTGCCATACTGGGTGCGGAAATTCTGTATAAAAGGGATATTGAACCAGAAATAATATACCCCAGTCTAATTGTATCCGCCGTCACAAACAGTTTCAAAATAAATAATTTTATATAGGTGTTTGTCATATAATATTCTGTGCCTGAAAGATTATCTACATTAAAAGAGGCATGTTTACTTCTTGGCCTACATCCTAGGACTATTCAGAAATGGGACAAGCAAGGAAAAATTAGAACTGTAAGAACACCTGGCGGTGGCAGGGGGATACCCAAGTTGGAAATCAGAAGGTTGCAGCAAAAGGAGGTCTTGGAACGTGCTAAAAACCTATTCACTCAAACATGATAAGGGGGAAGATATCAAGGATCTGATTATAGCATATAATGAGATATTGAACTCAATGTTAGAAGACATATGGGGTAGTATAAAATGGAAACAGACTCAGATAGAGGGGAAAAGGCAGTTTAGGATTCTTCCAAATTACAGAAAGGACAATCTATTTAAAAAAGAATTGAGGGACAAATACCTTAAAGACTGGAAATATGCATCC